>Ga0207702_10000397_pt1 | contig 49680 bp, 41 predicted proteins | sample KBSCornC62_FD_184302 | JGI IMG/M metagenome (GOLD analysis project Ga0207702, IMG submission 184302) | Corn rhizosphere microbial communities from Kellogg Biological Station, Michigan, USA - KBS Corn C6-2 (SPAdes) (version 2) | ecosystem: Host-associated > Plants > Roots > Rhizosphere > Soil ... | reverse complement strand
ACGTGCACCTGCAACGTGGACGGCGCCGCACCCGGCTCGCCGGTCACCGAGATGTTGCTGGTGATGGTGGCGTTGTCGTTGATCGCCTTCTGCGTGTTGTTGCTGAAGGTGCCGCCGTTGCTCGGCGCAGTCACCGTCACCGAGCCGCTCTTGGTGTTGGTGTTGCCGGTGTTGTCGGTCACCTTCAGCGAGACGGTGTAGGTACCCGCCGCCGCATAGGTGTGGCTCGGGCTGGCGCTGGTGGACGTGCCGCCGTCGCCGAACGTCCAGGCGTAGCTGCTGATCGTGCCGCCAGTGTCGGTGGAGGTGTTGGTGAAGTTCGCCGTCAGGCCGCTCGTCGTGTCGGTGAAGTTCGCCACCGGCGTGCTGCCCGTCGCCGCATTCACGGTGACGCTCTCGGTCGCCACGTTCGAGGTGCCCGCGCTGTCCTTGGCGTCGAAGGTGAACGAGTCGCTGCCGCTGTAGCCGCTGGTCGGCGTGTAGGTGAACGCACCGGTCGCGGCATTGGTGATGGTCACCGTACCGTGGGCGGGCTGCGCCACCACCGCGAACGTCAGGCTGGCGCCGCCGGAGGCGGAGGCTGCCAGCGTGCCGGAGACGACGGTGTTCTCGTTAGTGCTCACCGAACCGTTGCTGGCCGTGGGCACCGTGACGGTGCTGCTGCCGGCGACGTTGGCCACGAAGTTCGCGATGTTGATCGAGCCGAAGCCGGTGCAGTAGTCCCAACCCGTCGCGGCGGTCTCGCCGCTGTTGTTGCCCGAGGTGACGTCGTGGAAGTCGGTCGAGTAATGCGACGCGGCGTCCGCGTAGATCAGCGGCGCGGCGAAACCCAGCGACGACTTGGCAGCCAGCACGCGCGCCCACACGCCCACGAACAGCGGCGAGGCCAGGCTGGTGCCGCCGATCTGCTGGTTGGCGCCGTCCACGATCACGTTGGCGCCGCTGACCGGGCTGGCGTCGAAGGCCACGTCGGGCAGGCCGCGATAGGAACTGCCCGCGTTCTGGCCCACGCCCTTCTGCCAGCTCGGTTGCGCCTCGAACGTGCTGGGGCTGCCGCCGGTCGCGCCCTCGTTGGAGCTCAGGTTGTTCCACACCGTCTCGTTGGTCCAGGTGGTGCCCGAGGCGTACAGCTCGGTGCCGCCCACCGCCACCACGTACTGCGAGTCGGCCGGCCAGCTCGGCGTGACGCCGCCGTTGCCGCACTCGTCGGCGCCGCTGTCGCCCGAGGAGATCGAGAAGGTCTGGCCCTGCGCGTCGGCCTGCTCGAAGATGCTGTCGCCGGTAGCCGCGCCGTTCGTCTCCGAGCCGGTCTCGCAACCGCCGATCGACACGTTGATGATGCGCACCGTGTTGTCGGTGACCGCCTTGTTGAAATCATCCACCAGCGGCTGCGTGTTCAGGCTGGACGTGGCGTACAGGGTCAGCGACTTCACGCCTCCGGAGATGCCGGCGATGTCCTGGCTGTCCAGGTCCCACTCGCCGTCGCCGCTGGTGTCGCTGCTGCCGCTGTCCACCGTCACCACGTTCATCGGGATGCTGCCGAGGCTCGGGTTCTGGCTGAGGAACGCACTGAAGTCGCTCTGCACGTTCGTCATGCTGCCTTCGGTGATGATGCCCACCGGGATCGTGGCGCCGGTCGCCGTGCTGCCCGCGTTGTAGATCGCCGCGAAGTCGGCCGGGTTGTGCGCACCGACCGTGCCGCCCGTGGCGTTGGTGTGCACCGGCGTCAGCACGTGGAAGGTGTGCACGGTCTGCAGGCCCAGCACCTCGTTCACGATGCCCTGCAGCGCGACCGGGATCTTCACGTCGCTGGAGGTGGCGTAGGCGTTGCGCCCGTCATGCGTGTGCACGCGCACCAGCGAGGTGCGGAACGCGGAAGCGGCCGTGTCGGCGCGGCCGCTGGCGGTCACCAGCTGGCGGTTCGGCTCGATGGTGACGTTGCTGAAGCCGGACTTCTTCAGGAAGTCGGCCACCTGCTGCGCCTGCGCCTGGGTCGGCGCGTACAGCGCGTTGAACTGCGCGGGCGTGAGGTTGGGATGGTGCGGGTTGGCGATGAACGCATCCAGCTGCGCCTTGTTGCGCAGCTTCAGCGACACCGCGACGCGCATCGGCTGCGCGACTTCCAGCGGGCCGACGACGCGGTCGCCGGTGTGCAGCTGGGTGGCGTGCCGCACCGTGGCGAACAGCGTGTTGCTGGTGGCGTGGGCCGTGGTGCCGGCACACACCGAGGAGGCCGCGGCCATGGCGATGGCTGCGGCCAGTGCTTTCAAACGAACGTGATGCATGGATGACTCCCCAAAATTCAGGGCGAACGGACCTGACGCGGTCGCGTGACCCCGTGGCAATGACATGTCGCACCCGCGTGCGACGGCGTTTTCTGCTTGCCAGACGATTCCCGAGCGCCCGTTGCGGCCGCGCGATCCCCCCGCAGATTCCCTCTCACGGACGGCCTTGGGCTCAGCTCGACGGCACCCGCCCCCGCAGGTGCCATCCGGAATCATTCGCCGATGCTCCCCATGGCGAACCATCCGAAGCTACGCAATCGAATTTGCACTCGTCAATACCAAAAAACGCAAATGCGAACCGACAGCACACCAATCATTTACACACACTTCATAGTTGAGTCGCGGCGCATGAAAAATCGCATGCCGGACGCAATTACGTCCGATTTTCCGGCGTGTCGCCGCCAACGCATACGTCCCCGCAAACAGCGCCAGGATACGGCTCCGCGGCCATCGCCACATCGACCGGATGCGGACCGTGCTCGCAACAAGGAACGAATCCCCGCGACCGACCGGCCCGATTCGCATCAAATGACGAAATGGCAATTACTTTCGATTATCTCGTTCCAATAGACGCAGCCCGGCAATCATTCCCATGAAGCATGGGGACGACACCCGACATGAAATTGCGATACCGTGGCCGCAATCGAATCGATCAACCGGTCGTATCGGGTATTCCAAGGCGGACTCGCCGCGACAAACCTGTCGCCGGCCCGCACGACCGAACCGTTGCCAGGGAGCAACCGTGATGCGTCGAGTCCTGTCCGCGTGGTGCTGGATCGCCTTGTGCGCCAGCTTGTCCACGCATGCCTCCGAGTTGCCTGCCGTGCCGCGCGAACAGCCCGCCCTGCTGGCGCTGGGCGCGGCGCCCAGCGAAGCCGAGCTGCGCGCCACCATCACCGCACTGGTGGGCTTCGGTACCCGCCACACGCTGTCCGACACGAGATCCGCCACGCGCGGCATCGGTGCGGCACGGCGCTGGGTGCAGGCGCGCTTCGCGGCGATCTCGCGCGACTGCGGCGGTTGCCTCGAAGTGGTCACGCCAGCGCAGTCGTTCACCGGCAAGCGCATTCCGCATTCCACCGAGGTGATGGACGTGGTCGCGATCAAGCGCGGCAGCACCGATCCGCAGCGCGTGATCGTGATCACCGGGCACCTGGATTCGCGCGTCAGCGACGTGATGAACGCCCGCAGCGACGCGCCCGGCGCCAACGACGACGCCTCCGGCGTGGCCGCGCTGATCGAGGCGGCGCGGCTGCTGTCGAAGCTGGACAGCCGCGCCACCCTGGTATTCGCCGCTCTGTCCGGCGAGGAGCAGGGCCTGTACGGCGGCAAGGTGCTGGCCGACTACGCGGTCGCGCACGGCTGGCAAGTGGAAGCCGAGCTCAACAACGACATCGTGGGCAACAGCCGCGGCCAGAACGGCGTCATCGACAACACCGTGGTACGCGTGTTCTCCGAAGGCACGAAAACCAACGAGACACCCGCGCAGGCGGCGTACCGGCGCTACCACGGCGGCGAGCTGGATTCACCCTCGCGCAACCTCGCGCGCTACATCGCGAAACTGGCCGACAGCTACCTGCCGGACTTCCGCGTGCGCATGGTCTACCGCACCGACCGCTACGGCCGCGGCGGCGACCAGGTGCCGTTCCTCGAAGCCGGCTATCCCGCGGTGCGCGTCACCGAGGCGCACGAGGACTACACGCGCCAGCACCAGGATCTGCGCACCAAGCACGGTGTCCACTACGGCGACACCATCGACGGCATCGACTTCCGCTATCTCTCCCGAGTCGCCGCGCTCGACGCGATCACCATGGCCGCGCTGAGCCGCGCGCCCGCGCCGCCCGGCGGCGTCGGCATCCACGGCGCGCTGGCCACCGACACCACGCTGGACTGGCGCAAGGTGCCGGGCGCCGCCGGCTACCGCGTGCACTGGCGCGACACCATCGCGCCGCAATGGCAGCACGCGCAGGCGATGGGCGACGTCGACCACGCCGTGCTGCGGGACGTGGTGATCGACGACGGGTTCTTCGGCGTGTCGTCGGTCTCCGCCGACGGCTACGAGAGCCCGGTGGTGTTCCCCGGCGACGCCGGCAGCTTCGAGCGTTCGCCGCCGGCCCCGAAACCCTGACGCTCACCCACCGCTGGACGAGGGTACGGCCGGCTCCGGCTCGTCGCTCTTGCGTGGCGGATTCTGGTCCGTGGCCGAAGGCTTCTTGTCCGACTTGGCAGGCGGCGCCGTGCCGCCCTCCGCCGGGCTGGCGGTGGCCGTGCCTTTCTTGTACACGATCTGCTTGTCGCCCTCGCACTGGCCGACCACCGTGCCGTCCCCGGCCGGTTCGTCGTGCGCCACCACCGTCAACGTGTAGCCCTCCAGTCCCTTGGCCTTGAGCTTCGCATCGATGCTCGCCTTCACCGCATCACACGAGGCATGGACCAGCATCGGCGCCGCGAGCAGCGCCAACGCGACGAATACGCCATGCGTTTTCATGGGCAGGTCTCCGGGTTTGGGAACGTCCATCAAACCGCGCGGCCAATGAAATCCGTGTCGACATCAATCCAGCCGCACGCCCAGCTGCGCGAGGCGGCGCAAGCCGTCGGCGCTGGGCAGCAAGGCGCGGCTGCGGCTGGCACGGCGCAGCCAGCCGGCGTCCAGCATCGTGTCGGTGAGCGCCACGCCCAGCGGGCCGCCCACGTGCAGGCGGCGTTCGGTCCAGTCGATGCAGCCGCGGCCGCGCAGGCACAGCAGGCGTCCGGCCGGTTCCGGCTGCCAGCCCGCACCCACCAGCGCCTCGACCGCGGGCGCCTGCAGCCGCAGGCCGTCGCCGGTCGATTGCAGCCAGCCGCGTTCCAGCCACGCCGTGCACATCGCCACGCCGAGCTCGCCGGCAAGATGGCGATAGCAGGTGCGCGCGCGGCACAGCGCTGGATCGCTGCCCGGCGGACGCAGCGCTTTCGGCGCACGCGGCAGCGCCATCGCTTCCAGCCACGCCGCCACCTCGTCGTCGGCGAGCCGGTAATAGCGGTGCCGGCCCTGCTCCTGCACCGCGAGCAGGCCGCCATCCAGCAGGCGCTTCAGGTGCGCGCTGGCGGTGGCCGCGCCCACGCCGGCCACGCGTGCCAGCTCGCCGGCGGGACGGGCGCTGCCGTCCAGCAACACCAGCAGCATCGCCGCGCGCGCCGGTTCCGCCAGCAGGGCGCCGAACTCGGCCAGCTGATAACGGTTGGGAAGTCCGCTGCGGCTCATGCGCGCAGTGTAGTGCGCGTCCTGCGCGCTCGTTTCGCCGCGCGGCGAAACATCGGCGAGGCAAGGCCACGACACTGCCGGCATGGACATGTACCGCGCCCCCGACACCCTGCAGATCCGTCCCTCCATCCTCTATTTCGGCACGCCGGTCGTGCTGATCGCCACGCGCAACCCAGACGGCTCGGCCAACATCACGCCCATGTCCTCGGCCTGGGCGCTGGCCGACCGCGTGACGATCGGCCTCGCCGGCGGCGGCCAGGGCCTCGCGAACCTGCTGCGCGAACGCGAATGCGTGCTCAACCTCGCCAGCGAATCGATGCGCGAGGCGGTGGAACGGCTGGCGCCCACCAGCGGCCGCGATCCCGTGCCGGCGTGGAAGCGCGGCTATCGCCACGAGCCGGACAAGTTCGCGCTGGCCGGCTGGCATGCACTGCCTTCGCTGCGAGTGGGCGCACCGCGCATCGCCGAGGCGCCGCTGCAACTGGAGGCGCGCGTGCTCGATGCGATCGAACGCCCGCTTGACGCCTGGCGCGGGGATGCCGGCGGCTATGTCACGCTCGAGCTGGAGGTGTGCCAGGTGCATGCGCATGCCGACATCGTGGTGCCCGGCAGCCCGCACATCGATCCGCGCCGCTACCGGCCGCTGTTCTACGTGTTCCGCCATTACTACGGCGTGGGGCCGGCGCTGGGCCGGACGTTCAAGGCCGAGGTGTAGCGCGCGCAGCGGCGTGGCAGACTCGGCGCATCGCCCACGCCGGAGACGCGCCATGAAATGGATCGTCAGCAGCCTGTTGCTCGCCATCGGCCTCGTGCTGGGCGGCTGGTTCACCGGGCACGGCTTCGAAGCCGGGCGCAACGCGCGCATCGTCACCGTGAAGGGGCTGGCCGAGCGCGACGTGAAGGCCGACCTCGCGCTGTGGCAGCTGCGCTTCGTGCGCGCGGGCGACCAGCTCGCCACCGTGCAGGCGGCGATCCAGCAGGACGACGCTGCGGTCACCGCATTTCTCGGCAAACAGGGGCTGGGGCCGGAAGCCATCGCATTCCGCGACCTCGAAGTCACCGACCGCGCCGCGCAGACCTGGGGCGAGGGCAAGTACCCCAGCCGCTACATCATCGTGCGCACGGTGATGGTGCGCAGCGCCGACGTGGAAAAGGTGGCCGCCGCCTACCAGGCCAGCGGCGCGCTGGTCGACGCGGGCGTGGTGCTGGGCGGCGAGAACCCCGGCAACAGCGGCGGCCCCGCCTACCTGTTCGACGGCATCAACGCGCTGAAGCCCGCGATGATCGCCGAGGCCACGAAGAACGCGCGCGACGCGGCGGAGCAGTTCGCGCGCGACTCGGGCAGCCGGCTGGGCGGCATCCAGCGCGCCAGCCAGGGTGTGTTCGAGATCCTGCCGCGCGACAAGGCACCGATGCTGCAGGCGGACAAGCAGATCAACAAGACCGTACGCGTGGTGGCGACGCTGGAATACCGGCTGGTGGATTGAGAGCACCCCACCCCAGCCGTCCCCTGCGCGCAGGGGAGGGAGCAATCCACCGCAGCCCGCGGCTCGTCCCCTCCCCTGCAAGGCAGGGGAGGTCGGGAGGGGTAGCTTCAGGTGCCGCGCGGCTTGGCGCGATGGGTGGGCGTCGCGCTCCACGGGTCGTCGGGCCAGGGATGTCGCGGGTAGCGGCCCTTCAGTTCCTTCTTCACCTCGGGGTAGGTGCGTTCCCAGAAGCCGCGCAAGTCCTGGGTGACCTGGATCGGTCGGCCTGCGGGCGACAGCAGGTGCAGGGTCACCGGCACGCGGCCGCCGCCCACGCACGGAGTGTCCGCGAGGCCGAACAATTCCTGCAGCTTCACCGCCAGCACCGGCGGCGCATCGGGCGCGTATTCCAGCCGGCGCGTCTGGCCGCTGGGCACCGTCAGTGCATCCGGCGCCTGCGTGTCCAGGGCCCGCCGCTGCGCGTGGTCGAGCAGCGCCGACAGCGCCTGCGACAGCTCCTCGGCATCCAGCGCATCGAGCCGGCGCTTGCCGGTGAGATACGGCGCCAGCCAGTCATCCAGCGTGACAAGCAGCTGCGCGTCGGAAACATCGGGCAATCCAAGCTCGGGCATCCAGCCGCGCAGGGCCTGGATGCGCAGGCGCAGGCGACGCGCGGCCTCGCTCCACGGCAAGGCGTCCAACCCCTTGCTGCGGATCGCGGCGAGCAGCGCGGGCAGCGCGTCTTCCGGCTGCACCGGCACGCTGCGGCGTTCCAGCACTATCGCGGCGTAGCGGCGTTCCTCGAACGCCTCCACCGCGTCGCGCGCCGCGTTCCAGCGCAGCGCCCGCTCGCGCACGAATCGCTGCGGATAATCGCGTTCCAGCACGCGCGGATCGAACGGCGCGGCGGCGAGGATCAGGCTGTCGCGCGCCTCGAAGCGCAGGTCCAGCGCCACCAGCCACGGCTCGCCCAGCAGCGCGGTGTTTTCGTGCATGCGCGCGCCGCGGCCGTTGGCCAGCGTGTAGCGCAGCGGGTTCGCCTCGTCGCGGCGGGCGATGCGGTCGGGAAACGCATGCAGCAGCAGATCGCCCACCGTGTGGCTGTCCGGCGTGCCGCTGGCGGTGCTGCGCACATCGAGGCGACGACGCCAGCCTTTCGAGGCCTGCTCGATCGCCGCCAGCGCGCCGGCATCGGCGCCGTGGCCGCGACGATCGCGCCAGGCGTGCAGCGCGGCTACACGCACGCGGAAGTCGTCGCTGCGGCCTTGTTCGCCGCGTAGCGGCGAGCGCGCCTCCATCAGCGCGAGCAGGTCGGCCACCAGCGGCCGCAGGTTTTCCGGCGCGCGCAGCGCGGCGGCGCCAAGCCGCGGCGTTGCGCCGAGTTCCAGCATGCGGCGGCCCAGCGCGGCGATGCGGCCATCCGCATCGAGTGCGCCGAGGTTCGTGAGCAGTTCGCGCGCCTGCGCCAGTGCGCCGGATGGTGGCGCGTCCAGCCATGGCAAGGCTTCGCTGCCCCAGGCGGCGAGTTCCAGTGCAAGGCCGGAGAGTTCCGCCTGCATGATTTCGGCCATGCGCGCGGCTTCCAGCCGCTTGCTTTGGGGCCACAGCCGATACGCCGTGCCTTCCGCCACGCGCCCCGCGCGGCCCGCGCGCTGGTCGGCCGAGGCCTGCGAGATGGCCACGGTTTCCAGCCGCGTGAAACCGGAATTCGCATCGAAGCGCGGCTCGCGCGCAAGGCCCGCGTCGATCACCGTGCGGATGCCCGGCAGGGTGACGCTGGATTCGGCCACGTTGGTCGCCAGCACGATGCGGCGTGTGCCAGGCTCCGCGGGCGACAGCGCCCATTGCTGCTCGGCCAGCGACAACTCGCCGTGCAGCGGCACGATCTCGATGCGCTTGCTCTCCCCCCTCCCGCTTGCGGGAGAGGGTGCCCCGACAGGGGCGGGAGAGGGTGCGGGCGAAGCGGGACGTTCTACCCCGCCCGTACCCTCTCCCCCAGCCCCTCTCCCGATGGGAGAGGGGAGCAAAAGCGCAGCGTCGCGCGCAACGGTTTCTTCGAGCAGCGCCTGCGCTCGCGCGATCTCGCGCCGTCCCGGCAGGAAGGCCAGCACGTCGCCATCGTTCCCGGCCAGCGCCTGCCTCGCCACGCGGGCAAGCTGATGCTCCACGCCCTCCTGCGCCCGCGCGGGCGGATGCTCGATGCGCACCGGGAAACTGCGGCCAGGGCTCGTGATCCGCGGCGCATCCAGCCAGCGCGCGACGCGCTCGCCGTCCAGCGTGGCGGACATCACCACCAGCCGAAGATCGGGCCGCAGCGTGGCCTGCACGTCCAGCGCCAGTGCGGCGCCGAGATCGCCGGCGAGATGGCGCTCGTGGAATTCGTCGAACAGGATCGCGGCTATGCCACTCAACTCGGGATCGTCCTGGATCAATCGCGTGAGGATGCCCTCGGTGACCACCTCGACGCGCGTGGCTGCACTCGCGCGCGACTCGAAGCGGATGCGATAACCCACCGTCTGCCCAACCTCCTCATCCAGCTGCCGCGCCATGAACTGCGCGGCGGCGCGCGCGGCGATACGGCGCGGCTCCAGCATCACGATCTTCCGGCCCGCCAGCCACGGCGCATCGAGCAGGGCCAGCGGCACCTGGGTGGTCTTGCCCGCGCCCGGCGGCGCCTCCAGCACCAGCCGCGGCGTCGCGGCGAGCGACGCGCGGATCTCGGGCAGCAGCGGGGTGATCGGGAAGGTCGGTGCGGCGGAACTCATGGCGCGCCGATGATACCGGCTGCCACGAGGCCGCCCGCCTCAATGCTGCAACGGCGTCGTCTGCGCCGCACCCGTCGGCGTCGGCGTGGCCGTCCTTTCGCCTGCCTGCAGCGGCCGCAGCGATTCGAAGCCGCGCTGGTAGTCGTCGGTGATCTGGCGCGCTTCCTCGCTGTTGCGGATCACGCGCGGGGTGATCAGCACGATCAGTTCAGTGCGGTTGCGGTTGCGGCTGGTGGTGCCGAACAGGCGGCCGAGGATCGGGATGCGGTTCAAACCAGGAATGCCCGTGTCGGAGGTTCCTTCGTCCTGTTGGATCAACCCTCCAAGAAGTACCGTCTGGCCGCTCTGCACCGCCACCTGGGTCTGCATGCTGCGGTCGGAGATGGTGTAGTTGCCGTTCTGGTCCTTGGTGGTGGGATTGCTCACTTCCTGGCTGACGTCGAGGTAGACCAGGCCGCCCGGATTCACCCGCGGCACCACCTTGAGGATCACGCCGGTGTTGAGGTACTGCACCTGGCCCAGCGTACCGATGGAGGTACCGCCGGTACCGAGGCCCGGCGTGATGTAGCTCTGGTTCACCGGCACCTGGTTGCCCACCTGGATGGCGGCCGGCTGGTTGTTCATCACCACCAGCGAGGGCGCGGACAGCGTCTTGGTGTTGCCGCTGGTTTCCATCGCACGAACAGCGGCCTGGAACTTGCCGTTACTGCTGAGGAAGGAGTAGAAGAACGGCTCGCCGTGGTACTGGTTGCCGCCCGAACCCAGCGCAATCTGCCGATGTGCCCCTGGATAGGCGCTGGTCGCACCGACCACGTTGCCGTTGGCGTCATAGCTCGGTGTGCTGTTGGCAAGGCCTTGCAAGTACCACTGCACGCCGAACTGGAATTGGCCGGTGAGGTTCACCTCGAGGATGCGCGTCTCGATCTGCACCTGCAGCGGGATCATGTCCAGCCGCTTGATCGCCGCCTCGATCTCGGCCCACTGCGAGGGCCGCGCGCGCACCAGCAGCTGGTTGTTCGCGTCCACCGAGCCGATGCGGATGCTGCCGTCCTGCGAGACGTACTGCTGGTCCTGGCTGGCCGTATTGGGGTTGCCGAAGCTGGTCGACGACGCCGCGCCGCCTTGCAGGCCGCCGACGCCGTTGCCGCCGTTGTTGCCGTAGCCGTTGTTGCCGATGCCGCCGACACCGTTGCCGCCGCCGAGGCCGCCCAAGCCGCCACCCGTGGTGTTGCTGCTGCCGAAGCTGCCGGCGGTGCTGCCCATGCCGCTCGCCGAACCGCGCGCGTTCTCGGCGCCGCCCAGCGTGCCGGAGCTGAGGCCGGGGCCGACTTCGCCGCCGGAGCCGCTGCTTCCGCCTCCGCTGGCGTAGATCTGCGCCAGGTACTTCGCGAGGTCGGAGGCCTTGATGTTGCGCACGTCGTACACGTAGGTCTGCGGCTGGTTGCCGCCGCCCTGGTCGATGCGCGCGATCCAGCTGCCCACCTCGTCCACGTAGTTCGGCTGGGTGCTGATCACCACCAGCGCATTGGTGCGCTTGATCGGGATGAAGCGCAGCATGCCGGCCAGCGGGGTGTTGCCCTTGGAGCCGAACATCTCGTCCAGCTTGGGCATCAATTGTTCCACGTCGGCGTGCTGCAGGTTGAACACGCCCACCGACATGCCGCGCAGCCAGTCGACGTCGAAGGTGCGCACGGTGCGGTCGTAGTTGGCCAGCTCCTCCGGCGTGCCGGACATCACGATCACGTTGCGGGCGGGATCGACCAGCAGCACCGCGTCGGGCCGCGCGAACGGCTTGATCAGCTTCTGCATCTCGCTGGCGGCGATGTAGTGCAGCGGGAACAGCCGCGCCTGCAGGCCGCCGGCGGGCGCCGTCGCGCCGAGGCTGGGCACCAGGTTGCCGCCCACCGCCTCCTTCGCCGGCAGCACCACGTAGCTGCCGTTGCGCTCGACCAGTGCATTGTTGGTCCACGACAGCAGCGTCTCCAGGATCGGCAGCGCCTGGCTGGCGTCCACCGGTTCGGCGGTGGAGAAGGAAATGTTGCCCTGCACGCCGGGCACGATGGTGTAGTTCTTCTTCAGCAGGTCGCCCAGGATCGCCTTCACCACCGCCTGCACCGGCTGGTTCTCGAAGTTGAAGGTGACTCCGTTCGCGCCGGACACCGCCGGCCGCGGCGTGGCCAGCGCCGTGGGCCGCACGAACTGGCCGCTGCCGCGGCTGATCTGCGGCAGCACCGCGGCATTCGTGGTGGTGGTCTGGCCATTGTTGAGCGGCAGCGGCGCCGGCACCGGCGCGCGGGTGCCGGCCATCGCCTCGCGCTGCAGCGAGGCGTCGTCCGGCCGGGGCGGCAGGCTGGCGCAGCCGGCCAGCAGGGTCAGCGCCGCCAGCGCGACGACGCGCGGCAGGCCGGATCGGAGGCGGGCAAGCGGCCGCGAACGCGCGAGGGTGGGCTGGCGGGACATGGATCAGTGGGCTCCTTCGGGGTGCGCAGCCTGGCTGGCGGCGCGGCGCTGCAGGATCGCGGCCTTGAGCTTGCGCAGGCGGTCGAGCTGCTGCGGAGTGTAGGGGGGTGGCGTCTGGTGCGGCGCGCCCTGGTTCATCGGCACCACCCGCTGCATGGTGGCGGCGCCGGTGGGCTCGGCACCGGCCTGCGGCGCATTCGTCGGTTCCGCCGCCATCGCGGGCGCCGTCTTCGCGGCGTCGATCGGCGCGCCGGCGGGCAGCTTCAGTTCGGTGCGACCCTGCGCGGAATCGAGGATCACCGAGCGCGGCTTCACCTCGACCAGGCTCAGGCTGCCGTCGGGCAGCGACTGCCCCTCGCGCAGGCGCAGTTCCTTGTTGCCGCTCTTGTCGTGCAGCAGCGCCATGTGCAGCTGCGGGGTGAGGATGATGCCGGTCAGCGCGAGGTCGCCCAGGCTGCTGCCGCCGCTGGCGGCGTGCGCCTCGGGCTTGCGGTCGGGGCTGAACAGCGACTGCTGCCACACCGGCGCGAACTCCGCCAGCGGCAGCGGCGTCGGCAGGCCGGCATGCTTGCCGGACGCGGGCGGCAGGCGCGCAGCGCGCGGCGCGCCCCACTGCACGCCGCGTCCGAACCCGGCCAGCAGCGCCAGCCACAGCGCGCCCAGCAGCAGCGCGAGGATCACCAGGACCGGGGTCAGCCGGCGTTGGCTGGCGGCGTTCATGGCGTCGCTCCCGCTTCGTCCGCGGCCTCATCGGGCACGGGCGCCGAGGCCGCCGTCGCGGGCGCGGCGCCGCCGGGGCGCACGTAGCCGGACAGGGTGAACTGCACTTCCAGCGACGGCCCGCTGCCCTGCCGCGCCGCCACCGGGTTGCGGTAGACGTTGAGGTTGTCCACGAACAGGTAGGGCGTGCCCTGTTCCAGCGACTGCAGCACGCCCACCAGCGGCTCGATGTCGCAACTGAGGTTGATGCTGACTGCCGCCTTGCGGTACGGCTCGCCCGAGCTCACCTGCGGGTTGGGCACCGGCATCTTCTGCGTCACCGTGCAGCTGCCGCCCTCGGTGTGCGCGCCCACCGCATCCACCACGCGCTGCATCAGGTCGGCGGCGGCGGTGTTCGGATCGTCCTCGGGGAGGAACGCGCTGCTGGCGGCCTGGCCCGCGCCCAGCGCGGCGATGCGCTGCTGCAGTTGCGGCTTCTCGGCGATCGCCGCCGCGTAGCGGCTCTGGGTGTCGCGCAGATCGTCCATCTGCGCGGCGATGTCGCGCAGCGGCGCCACGAACCACCAGTGCAGCAGCAGGAAGTAGGCCAGCAGCAGCGCCAGCAGCAGCAGGCCGACGGCGGCGATGCGGCTGTCGCGCTGACTGAGCTTCAGCGCCTTCATGGCGTGCTCCTCGCGGCGACGGGCTGGGCGGCGCCGGCATGTTCCGGTGCCGGCTTGTGCAGCTGCGCCACCATGTAGAAGCGCTCCTTGCCGGTGGACGGATCGGACTGGATGCTGCCCTGGAAATTCGCGTTGTCGAGCAGCGGCGAGCCCTTCAGCAGGTCGAGCAGCTTCGCCGCCTGCGGGCTCTGGCCCTGGAAGCCGATCTGGCCGTTGTCGTCGAGGCTGAAGCGCTCCAGCCACGCGCTGGACGGCAACCGCCGGGTGAGGTCGAGCAGCACGCCGAGCACGGTGGCGCGCTGCGCCTTGCGCTGTGCCAGGAAGCCGGCCGCGCCGGCGTCGTCCTGCAGCTGCTTGCGCAGGTTCGCCACCTGCTGTGCCTCGCCGCGCATCGCCTCCACCTGCGCCTGCATCTGCGCCAGCGCACTCTCGCGGTTGTGCAGCCAGCTGCCCATCGCCAGCAGCAGCAGCAGCACGCAGGCTGCCGCGAGCATCAGGTTCAGGCGCCGCCGCGGCCGCGTGCGGTGGGAAGCCTGGTCCGGCGGCAACAGGTCGACGCCAAGCCGGCCGGCATCCTGCGCCAGGTCCACCTCGTCGACCGTGATGCCCAGCGTGCGCAACCGGGCCAGCAGCGGATCCAGCGCGTCGCGCCGCACCACCAGCAGCTCCACCGCGCAGCGGCCGGCCGCGGCCGGCTGCGCCAGCTCGCGCACCGCGTAATACACCTGGGCGGCGCTGAACGGGGTCTGCCGATCCATCTCGTAGCCCGCCACCCGGTGCAGCTTGCCGCGCGCGGCCACGGGCAGCTGCAGCACGCGGCGCAGCACCGCATGGGCGGGCAGCAGCAGGGCCAGCCGGCGATCCTCGGGGTCCGTGCCCTGCCACGCGACTGCCAGCGCGGCCTGTTGCGCGGCGGCGTCGAGCTCGTCGCTCCAGCGCGCCAGCGGCTCGGCCTGGCCGATGCGGCGCAGTCGCCAGTCGCCGTCGACCTGCTGCAGCAGGTGCCAGCCGGCGCCGTCGGCCAGCGCGGCGCGCCAGCGCGGCGGCAGCAGCGCGGCCAGCTCGCCGCCCCACCAGGCGAAGAAGCCCGGCAGCGGCGAGGCGCGCCAGCTGGTCCGTGCGCGTTCGAGCAGCGGCCGCAGCGATTGCGTTGCAGCACTCATTCCCCGTCACCCTCCTGCCAACCCAGGATCACATACGGTTGCGCCCCCATTCCCCCGACCCGGGAACGCACCGTGGCGCGGATCACCGCGCGCGTGCCGTCGGCCAGCACGGCCTCGGAACGAATACTATGCGTGATTCCGCCGCCAATCGCCGGAGCGGCCTCGCGGCTGTTCCGTTCCCGTGCAGCCTTGAGCGCCTGCAACTGCTGCGGATCGAGCCCCGGGATCGCCGCCAGCGCCAGCGGCGGGGCGGTGTTCGGATCGGGCACGGACAGGCCCGACCAGAGCGTGATGTCCGGCTCGATGCGCCGGTACAGCGCCGGCGTCATGCCCAGCACCAGCTGCAGCTCCTGCAGGCTGGCGAAGGGGCCGTGGCGCGGGCCGTAGTCACGACCGGCCGCCACGTAGTCGGCGCGCTCGGCTGCGTTATCCCCGCCGATGCGCGGAAAGCTGCGCCAGTCCACCACGTGCGCGGCCAGCTTGGCCGCGGCGGTCGCATCCAGCCCACCGGCATGGAACAGGCCTTTCAGCACCTCCGGCGAGGCCGCGTTGAGATCGACCTTGCCGCCTTCGTCGGTCACCGTGACGCTGACCGCTGCATCGTCGAAGCGGAACGGATAGACGCGGCCATCGCCGACCCAGCGTCGCGTCGCGACCGGATCCTGCACCGCATAGATCGCCCGGATCACGCCCGCCTCCGCCGCGTAGTGGGCGCGCGTCTGCGCGAACTGGTAATGGACCTGCAAGGCCTGTGTGCGCGCCAGCACGGCGTAGCCGCCCAGCACGACCGCAAGCAGCGTGCAGGCCCACAGCACCAGCAGCAGGGCCACGCCACGCTGGTCCGCCCGCCGCCTCACCGGCCGCCTCCATTGAACGGCATGCTGCCCGGCAGCAGGCCGGCCCGGCCCACCACGGCCGAGGCGTCCACCCGCAACGGCACGTCCAGCTCCGGCCAGGCGTAGCCGCCCTCCGTCTGCAGCCGGATGCGCACCAGCTGCGGCAGGCGGCTGCCGTCGGGCCAATCCTCGCTCCACGGCAGCACGCGGTTCTGCGCGTCGCGGCCGCGATAGTCGAAACTGCCGCCCTTGATGTGGTCGAGCAGCACCTGCGGATCGCCCAGCGGCTTCGGCGGCTGGCCGTCCGGCGGCAGCAGCGCCAGTTGCAGTTCCAGCCGCTGACCGCCCTTGCCGTCGTCGACCAGCTTCAGCACCTGCAACTGCGGACCAAGCTTGCCGAGGTAGCCCGGCAAGGGCGCCACGTAGCGCATCTCGTGCGCGCTGCCCGCGAAGTAGACCGGCCGGCCGTTGTCGTCGCGCGCGATCGGCTGCGCCAGCACCTGGGCCAGCTCGCCGCGCAGGAAGCGCTGCGCCGAACCGATCTGGTCGACCCGCGCGATCGCCGCACTGCCCGAACGCACACCGTGGATCGCGCTGCGCACGCCGCCGTATACGCCCACCAGCAGCAATGCCAGCAGGGCCAGCGCGCCCAGCACTTCCAGCAGGGTGAAGCCGGCGGCGCGGTTTGCTTTCCCGCGGGGGGACGCTTTCGCGCTTCCAAGCATCGCTTGCGGGGCGCGACATCCTCCCTCTCCCCCGGCAGCTCTTTCGCTGGGGGAGAGGGTTGGGGTGAGGGGGGCCTTTGCTTTTGTGCTCTCACGAGTTTCAGAGCGGTTTCGTCCATCTGCCGATGGCCGAGCTACTTCTCTTTTGCTTGTCCAAAAGAGAAGTAGCCAAGAGAAAACGACACCCCGGTTGGCGCTTGCCGGGCATCCGTGCCCGACAAGTCCGTGAGGCGGCGCCGGGCTTTTCGAGCGGGCATCGTGCCCGCGCGAAAAGGCGAGTCCATCCATGGACTCGCCCGCTGCGCGGCCTGATCGTCCCCACCTCACCACCGCCCAGGGGCCCCGCAAGAGCAGGCGCGCATCGTGCGCGCCAGAAGCCGGAGCAACAGCAAGGCTGCGCGTTGCGGTTGTCTCCCTCCCCTGCATGCAGGGGAGGGTCGGGGTGGGGTGCTCTTGCTGTTGTCGTTGCTTCTGCGCGCAGGAGCGCGCTGCTTCACCCGGGGCCCCTATGGCGCGGCGGGTGGGCAAAGGAAAGTCCGAAGGATGGCCCGCAGGGATGCGGGCCAGTTTTTCGCCAGCACAGGATGTGCCGTCGAAAAACCCCGTAGCCCACCCGCGCACCCGCAGGGCAGGAGGCCCGGAGGGCGCGCCATCGGGGTGCTCTTCTCTTTGGTTACTTTCTCTTGAGCACGCAAGAGAAAGTGACTCGGGCCGCGGCAGCGGCTCGAAACCGCCTTGTCGCTCGCGGGAGGCAAGCAAAAGGCTGCCCCCCCCCGAATCACGACAAAGCGAAGTCCCTGGATTCCCGCCTTCGCGGGAATGACGAAGAACGCTCATGGCGCACCACCCGCCGGCACCTGCGGCTGGCCCAGCCGCAGCGTGTCGAAGTGCGCCGTTTGCGGATGCGCGGCGCTGCCCCACTGCACGGCCAGGTCCAGCCGGTACAGCTGCAGCGTGCCGCCACCGGGCGGCGTGCCGGGCACTTGCCATGGCGTCACGTCCAGCGTCCAGCGATAACGGTCGTTGAAGCGGCCGCTGCGGCTGCCCGGTGCCACCGGCTCGGTGACGAAAGCGCTGTCGAGCAGGCTGCGCGCCCACAGCGCCGCCTCGTCGTGTGCGGCCGCGTTGCGCGACAGCGCGATCGCGCCGCCGGCCACCTTCATCAGCGCGGCGAAGGCGATCGCCAGCAGCAGCATGGCGGCGATCACTTCGAGCAGGGAGAAGCCACGCTGCTGCTTCATCGCGCCGCCACCTGGTCCACCACCGCGACCTGCCCGGTGAGCCACGAGACGTTGATGCGCCATTGGCGGCGGCCGCTGGCGAGGATGATGTGGCCGCCGGTGGAGCTGCCGTCGGGGAAGAAACGGATGCGTCCGGTGTGCTGGTCCGGACGATCCTCCAGCGCGCTGGTGATCGAGAGTTTCAGGCCCTTGGGCAGGCGCACGTCTTTCCGCTTCGCGTCGCTGTACGTGTCGGCGCGGATGTCCACGTCGAAATGCTGCTCCTTGCCCTGCACGATCGCCTGCGCGCGGGTGGCGCGCAGCGCGGCGGCGATCTCGCCGCTGGCCGCGTTGATGCGCGCGCTGGCCAACCCCTGGGTCACCGACACCGACACTGCCGCCGCCGCGATGCCGATCAGCAGGATCACCACCAGCATTTCGAGCAGGGTGAAGCCGCGTGCGCGCCGCCACGCTGCGCTTGCCTGTGCGGCAGGGAATCGGGACACGCTTGGCGACGCAAGGTGCATGGGTCTACTGCCAGTTGCCCACGTCCTTGTCGTAGCCGTCGCCACCGGGCTTGCCGTCGCGGCCGAAGAAAATCAGGTCGAAGCCGCCGTGGTCGCCGGGCGCCTTGTAGCCGAAGGCATGGCCCCAGGGATCCTTCAGTTCGGACTCCTTCGCATACGGGCCCTGCCAGTTCGGCGCGTTCGCGGGCTTGGCAACCAGATCCTCCAGCTGCTGCGGTGGGCTGCCGTTGTCCAGCGCATAGTTCTCGATCTTCTGGCTCAGGGTCACCAGTTGGGCCTTGCCCGCGCCGTACTTGCCCTTGTCCATGTTCTTGCCGACCTGGGTCACCACCACCGCGCCGATGACGCCGATCAGCACGATCACCGCGAGCATTTCCAGCAGGGTGAAGCCGGCGGAACGGCGAATGGAATGGATGTGCCTGTACTGCATGCGAGACCTCGTCATATCGATTTTGTGGAACGGTGTGCGATGGCTACTGGATGTTGCTGGTGAGGCTGAGCAGCGGCAGCAGGATCGCCGCCATGATGAAACCCACCAGCACGGTCATCACCACGGTGAGCGCGGGCACCAGCGCGGCGAGCAGGCGGTCGATGCTGCGGCGACTTTCCAGCTCGAAGGTGTCGGCCACCTTGAGCAGCATGCCGTCCAGCTCGCCGGCCTCCTCGCCCACCTGCACCATCTGCAGCGCGAGGCGCGGAAACACTTTCGACTGGCCCAGCGCAAGGCTGAGCCCGGAGCCTTCCTTCACCTGCTCGTGCGCCAGCGCCAGCGCCTCGTCCAGCGCGCGGTTCGCGGTGACCTGGCGCGCGATGGCGAGTGCGCTCAGCAGCGGCACGCCGTTCTTCAGCAGCGTGCCCAGCGTGCGCGCGATGCGCGCGGTCTGCACCTTGAGCAGCAGCGGGCCGGCCACGCGCATGCGCAGCACGCGCGCATCCCAGGCCAGCCGCGTGGCCGGCTCGCGCAGGCGCATGCGGAAGAAGAACGCGCCGCCGATCAGCAGCAGCAGGATCAGCCACCACCACGACTGCAGCGTCTGGCCCAGCGCCAGCACCGCCTCGGTGATCCACGGCAGCGGCACCTGCATGTCCTGGAAGATCGGCACGAACTGCGGCACCACGTAGGCCAAGAGCAGCACCAGCGAGCCCAGCACGCCCACCAGCAGGAAGGCCGGGTAGATCAGCGAATTGACGATGCTGCCGCGCAGCTGCTGCGAGCGTTCGAGGTAGTCGGCGAGCCGGCGCAGCGTTTCCTCCAGCGAACCGCCCGCCTCGCCCGCGCGCACCAGCGCGATGTAAAGCTTCGGGAACACGCCGTGTTCCTCGTCCAGTGCCTGGGACAACGGCGTGCCGCCGCGCACGCGGTCGCGCACGCGCTCGATCAGCTTCTTCGCGCGCTCGCCCTCGGGCAGGTCGAGCAGGATGCCCAGCGCACGATCCAATGGTTGGCCGGCGCCGAGCAGGGTAGCGAGCTGGTGGGTGAACTGCGCTAGCTGGTCGCCGGTGAACGGGCCGCGTTTGAACAGCGCGGCGAAGCCGGAGCCGCCGGCCGACGCGTCGGCCGGTTGCGCCTCCAGCGGCGTGTGGCCCTGGTCCTGCAACCGCGCCACCACTTCCTCGACGCTGGCGGCCTCCATCTGGCCTTGCAGGACTTCGCCGGCTTCGCTGACGGCGCGGTATCTGAATTGGCTCACGCTTCCGACCTCCTCTCCCCTTCGGAGAGAGGATCGAGGTGAGAGGTCGCTCTTGCCATAAGCCCGTCATGAACATACCTCGGGGCAAGCACCCGCCCCTCACCCCAACCCTCTCCCCAAAGGGGAGAAGGGGTTGCTCTTTGCGGCAAGGAAAAGAGCGGGTCAACCCTCCTGCGTGACACGCAGCACCTCCTCCAGCGTGGTGACGCCGGCGAGCGACTTGGCGATGCCGTCCTCGTACATGGTGCGCATGCCTTCGGCGCGGGCCTGGCGCTCGATCTCGCCGGCGTCGGCCTTCTGCATCACCAGGCGGCGCAGCGGGTCGCTCATCACCAGGAATTCCATGATTGCCTGGCGGCCGCGGTAGCCGCTGGGATTCGCGGCGCTGGAGCCGGGCTTCCACAGCCGCACGGGTTTGCCGCCTGCGTATTTCTCCAGCTCGAACTGCGCGATCACCTCGGGCGAAGGCTGGTAGGGCACCGCCGTCTCCGGATCGAGCCGTCGCACCAGGCGCTGCGCGAGGATGCCGTTGACGGTGGAGCCGAGCAGGTAATCCTCCACGCCCATGTCCAGCAATCGGGTGATACCGCCGGCCGCGCTGTTGGTGTGCAGCGTGGACAGCACCAGGTGGCCGGTGAGCGCGGACTGGATCGCGATGCGGCAGGTTTCCAGGTCGCGCATCTCGCCGATCATGATGACGTCGGGGTCCTGGCGCACGATGGAGCGCAAGGCGCCGGCGAAATCCAGCCCGATCTGCGGCTTCACCTGGATCTGGTTGATGCCCTCGATCTGGTACTCGACCGGGTCCTCGACCGTGATGATCTTCACGTCCGGCGTGTTGATCTTCGACAGCGCGGTGTACAGCGTGGTGGTCTTGCCCGAGCCGGTGGGACCGGTGACCAGCAGGATGCCGTGCGGGCGTTCCAGCACGTCGACGAAACGCGACTGGAAGCTGTCGGTGAAGCCCAGCGTGGCGAAATCGAACACCACCGATTCGCGGTCCAGGATGCGCATCACCACCGACTCGCCGAAGCTGGTCGGCACGGTGGACACGCGCAGGTCCAGTTCCTTGCCCTGCACGCGCAGCTGGATGCGGCCGTCCTGCGGCAGCCGTCGCTCGGCGATGTTGAGCTTGGCCATGATCTTCACGCGCGAGATCACCGCCGCGGTGCTTGATGCCGGCGGCGCCTCCACCTCGTGCAGCACGCCGTCGATGCGGTAGCGCACCTTGAGCCGGTTCTCGAACGGCTCGATGTGCACGTCGGACGCGCGCTGCTCGACCGCGCGCTGCAGAATCAGGTTGACCAGGCGGATCACCGGCGCCTCGCTGGCGAGGTCGCGCAGGTGTTCCACGTCGTCCACTTCGCTGGCGCCGCCGTCGATGTTCTCCACGATGGTGCCCATCGCGGAACGGCCGCTGCCGTAATAGCGCTCGATCAGGTCGTCGATCTCCGAGCGCAGGCCGATGCGCAGCGCCACCGGGCGGCCCGCCGCCAGCGTCACCGCCTGCAGCGGATACGGGTCGGCCGGATCGGCCATCACCAGCGCCAACCCCTGCCCGCCGTCGCTCACCGGCACCACGTGCTGCTGCTTGAGGAAGCGCAGCGAGAGATCGAGATCGGGCGGTGCCAGTTCCGGCGCCTCGCGCGCGGCCAGCATCGGCACGGCCAGCAGTTCGGACCAGGCCTCGGCCAGCTCGCGTTCGTTGACCAGGCCCAGCCGCGCCAGCAGCGTGGTGAGCGTACCTTCGGTGGCCTCCTCATGCAGCCGCCGCGCGCGCACCAGGTCGCCATCTTTCAGTCGCCCACGCGCCACCAGCAGGGCGCACACCGCGGCCTCGCGTTCGTCCACCGTCGCCGCTCCCTCGCCCCGCGCCGGCTGCACGACTGCCGACATACGTCACCCCGCTCGTGAATCACGACTGCCAAGTAAACCGCATATTGGACCGTGTTCCTCCCCCGAAGCCACACGGCGAACGCGCATAGGTAACACATCGGCGGAGCGGCTGGCGAACGCGGCGCAGCAAGCCCGCGCCGATCAAACGATTTGCCGCCCCGCGCCAGTCTGGGACAATGGCGCTTTTCACCGGGTTCCCCATGCAACTCGTCGACATCGGCGCCAACCTCGGCCACGAATCCTTCCGCCACGACTTCGACTCCGTGCTGCAGCGCGCACAGGAACATGGCGTGGGACGGATGATCGTCACCGGCGCTTCGCGCGAGGGCAGCGAGCACGCGCTGGCGCTGGCGCACGCGCACCCCGGCGTGCTGTGGGCCACCGCCGGCGTGCATCCGCACCACGCGCTGGAGTACGACGACGCCACCGATGCACGGCTGCGCGAACTCGCGCAGGATCCTGCGGTGCGCGCGGTGGGCGAGACCGGGCTGGACTACAACCGCAACTATTCGCCGCGCGACGTGCAGCTGCACGTGTTCGAGCGCCAGCTGGCGATCGCGGCGGAACTGGGCAAACCGCTGTTCCTGCACCAGCGCGACGCGCACGCGGACTTCATCGCCCTGCTCCGCCGCTGGCGCGACCGGGTGCCGGCGGCGGTGGTGCACTGCTTCACCGACACCGGCGAGGCGCTGCGCGACTACCTCGCGCTGGACTGCCACATCGGCATCACCGGCTGGATCTGCGACGAGCGCCGCGGCACCCATCTGCGCGAACTGGTGCGCGGGATTCCCGCGAACCGGCTGATGATCGAGACCGACGCGCCCTACCTGCTGCCGCGCACGGTGCGCCCGCAGCCCAGCCACCGGCGCAACGAGCCGATGTACCTCAGGCACATCTGCGAGGAAATCGCGCGCGACCGCGGCGAATCCGCGAAGCTCACCGCGGCGCACTGCACGGCCACGTCCGTGGCGTTTTTCGGCCTGCCGATGGACCGTCCGCCACCCCGCAACGCCGCAAACTGAACACCAGTAGCAGCGCCTTGTTGCGCACGACCCCTGCCATGCCCCACATTCCCGCGTGGGCAGAGGGGTGCAACAAGGCATGCGTGGTACGCACGACAACGCATCGGTCACGGCTACGGCAGCGCCGGGAACTCCCGACGGGACGGATGCCTTCGACGCCTTCGTGCGCGAGCAGCGGCGCCCGCTCCTCCAGTTCCTGCGCACGCGCACCGCCACCGAGCAGGATGCCGAAGATGCGCTGCAGGAAAGCCTTGCCAAGCTGCTGCGCTACCGCAGCCAGGAATCGCCCGAGGCATGGAAAGCCCTGCTCTACCGCATTGCCACGAATGTCGCCCACGATCAGCACCGGGCCGGCGCCAGCCGGCAAAACAGCGAGCACGTGCCGCTGGATGACCTGCCGATCGCGGACAGCGAGCACACGCCGGAACAACGTGCCGTCTACAACCAGCAAGTGGCGCGGGTCAGCGAGGCGATCCTTGCCCTGCCGCCGAAATGCCAGCGCGTGTACCTGCTCAAGCGCGCCCACGGGCTCAGCCACGCCCAGGTCGCCGCACGCTGCGGCATTTCGGTAAAAATGGTGGAGAAGCACCTGGCCAACGCCATGGCCTTGTTGCGGCACAAGGTAGGCAATTCCTTCACGGATACGTTTAAGTAGGCATGGATACGGAGTTCGGACAGCACGGAACCACCAACGGCCGCCCCGGCGATGCCGAGCGCTGGTTCGCGCGCATGCTCGACCCGGACTGTTCCGCCGCCGAATCGGCCGCGTTCAAGCGCTGGCACGACGCCAATCCGGCCCATGCCGCCGCGTGGCGCGAACTGAACGAGTTGTGGCGGCAGGGCGCCGAAGCCGTACGCTCCCCGGTGCTGGCCGCAGCGGCGTGGCGCGCGCTGCACGAGCAACCGCCCACGCCCTGGTACCGGCGCCCCCGCTTCCTCCTGCCGGCGGCCGCGCTGGCCACCGCCGCACTGGCCGTGCTCGTCGCGCTGCCGCGCTGGCGCATCACCGCGGCGCCGGGCCAGGGTGTCGTGTACCAGACTGCCACCGGCCAGCAACGCAACATCCGCCTCGCCGACGGCACCGTCGTGATCCTGGACGCGCAGTCCGCCCTGCAGGTGCGCTACGACGACCACACGCGCCAGGCGGACCTGCTGCGCGGTCGTGCCCAGTTCGCGGTGCACCACGACCCGCAGCGCCCCTTCGAGGTGCACGCAGGCAATGGCACCGTCACCGACATCGGCACCGTGTTCCAGGTACGCACCGACGAAAAATGCACCGGGGTGATCCTGCTCGAGGGTGCAGTCAACGTCTCCGCGGCAGCACCTGACCACGCTGTCGAACATGTGTCGCTGCGCCAGGACGGTCGCCAGGTATGGTTTGCCCGCGACGGACACATCTCGCCGCCGCAGCCCGCCGACACGCAGGCCGCCGAAGGCTGGACCCGGGGCAAGCTGATCGTGCACGACTGGCGGCTTCCCGAGTTGCTGGACGAGATGAACCGCTACAACCACCTGCAGGTGAGCATCGGCGATCCGTCGCTGGACAACCTGCGCGTCAGTGGCGTGTTCGACGCCGACGATCCTCAAACCATGCTGCAGTTGTTGCAACAAGGCTGGCCGGTGCAGGCCCGCCACGTCGATGGCGGACGAACTCTTCTGGTGTCTCGCGCCAGTCGGCCGGAACTCCCTCGCAAGCGTTGAAGCATTTCCGTGCCGATGTCCGCACGCTGATTGCGCCCGCTCCGCGGCGCAGCCTCCAGCCCGGTCGACAGGGGCTTGGGGAGGGCGGCGCGAGTCAGTTTTGCCCTGGCGGGGAGCACGGTAGTGGATTGTTCGGTGAGTACCTCGCTCAAGGTGCCGCGGGGCATGTAGCGGGCGCGCAGGACGACCCACCCATCGTTCTGTTCGAGCGGTACCACCCCGATGGCCTCAGTTACACGATGTCGGGGAACACCGTCTTTATCCCTTGCACTTGCTCCACATGGACCAACCGGAAGCACACCATGCTGATAAAAATCGATCGCCTGCTCCCCGAGGATTTGCTCAAGGTCTTGCAGACCCGCCTGGCCACGGCGGAGTTCGTGGATGGACGCATCACCGCCAGCGGCAATGCGCGCATCGTGAAGAACAACACCCAGCTCGCTCCCGGATCGGCGCTCGCGGATGAACTCGGCGAAGCGATCCTCAAGCACCTCCGCAACGTGCCCGAGTTCGTCGGCGCGACGCTCCCACAACGCGTTTCGCGGCCGATGTTCTCGGCCTACACGCAGGGCATGGAATACGGCCTGCATGTGGACAGTGGCGTTCTGCAGACGCGGCAAGGGCCCATTCGCAGCGATATCGCGATGACGATCTTCCTTTCCCCGCCGGAGAGCTACGAAGGCGGCGAGCTGCAGATCGAAGACATCGGACTCGGCAATCACCGCATCAAGCTTGCCGCCGGCAGCGCATTTGCCTACCCGGCGACCAGCCTGCATCGCGTCGCCCCGGTGACGAAGGGCAGGCGACTGGCCTGCGTGCTGTGGATCCAGAGCCAGATCCGCGACCCGGGCCAGCGCCGCATCCTGGCCGATCTCGACGCCGCCGTCAGCAGGCTGCGCGAGCGCGATCCGAACAGCCCGGAACTCAAGCTGGTGCTGGCCGCGTACCACAACCTGCTGCGGCTCTGGGCCGACACTTGAGGGAAAGGCCGCGCTTGGGGTCAGGGCGCTTCGCGGCCAGGTCTTGATCGGCGGCCCTGCCGGCAAGCGGAGTCGAAACACCCTGTTGCGCATCCTTCGACTTCGGCGCTACGCGCCTGCGCCAAGAACCTGTTTGGATCTCCGCATGGCTCGCGTTGCCATGCGGAGATCGCAAACAGGTTCCAAGGGCAACTGCACGCGGAATCGGCTGAGGATCGACGCCAATCGGGTTCCGGCCTGCGCCGGGACCGCGAACGTACAGCCGATCATGCGCGGGCGCCCTCAAGCAAGGCGGCGATCCGCCGTCGGGGCAGATCGCCTTCATCGCGCCTGCCGGCACGTGGCCGGGGGCTAGAGGCGGCACAAAGGCGAGACGCCGCGCACACTTTGACGACTTCGGCAGGACAGCGGCCGAAATCCGCAGGTAGGGCTTTTGCGCCGGCATGCGTTTTCATCATGTGGCGAGCTTGCGAGATGCCGGCAGAGGGAGCGAGGGGAACGGCATTTCGAAAAACCCCGGGCGCCGCGGACAGTTTGGTGGGGAGGTGCTGCGCCGAGGCGCAGTGAAGAGCAGCAGTCGAGGCGCGCAACCGCGCGGCCTCCGCTTGTCCTTAATAAATTCCAGAGGGTTTTTCATGAAACACCTAATGTTGAAAGCGCTTGCGGCATCCGTGGCCTTCGGGCTGGCGACGGGGTCGGCGTTCGCCGCCCAGGGGACCCAGCAGACGGCGAACCCCTATTCGCCCGCGCATGGGCACAGCTATCGTCATGGCGTGGTGCCCACGCTCGCGGTGCACCAGAAGATGAAGGCGTACGCCGCCGCGCACTCGTACAGCACCCAGTCGGAGACCAATGACGGCAGCGGCGCCTCCGGCGCGTCGAGCGCGGCCTCCAGCAACACGCTCAGCTACGGCGGCGGCATCGTGATGGACGGCCACGTCAAGGTCTACATCGTGTACTACGGCAACCAGTGGGGCACGCGTACCACCAACAGCAAGGGCGACAGCGTGTTCACCGGCGACTCCTACGGCGCCGCCTCGGTGGCCGAGGAGATGTTCAAGGGCATCGGCACCGGCAACGAGCTGTGGTCGGCCGACCTGACCCAGTGGTGCGACGGCCCGAACGTGGCCAGCGGCGCCACCAGCTGCCCGTCGAACGCGAGCTTCGTGCCGTACCAGACCGGCGGCGACCTGGCCGGCGTCTACTACGACAACTCGGCCGCCGCACCGAGCGCGCCGACCGCGACCGACCTGGCGAACGAGGCGATCAAGGCCGCGGCGCATTTCGGCAACACCGCGCAGGGCTCGAACCGCTATACCTACTACATCATCATGTCGCCGCACGGCACCAACCCGGACAACTACCAGGGCCAGTACTGCGCGTGGCACGACTCCACTTCCTCATCCTACGGCAACATCGCGTACAGCAACCAGCCGTACAACATGGACAGCGGCCAGGGCTGCGGCGTGAACTTCGTGAACTCGGGCAGCGCCGGCACGCTGGACGGCTGGACGATGACGCTGGGCCACGAGTGGCACGAGATGATGTCGGACACCCAGCCGTCGTCCGGCTGGTCGAACGCCACCAGCGGCGAGGAGAACTCCGACGAGTGCGCCTGGATCGCGGCGGGCCAGCCCGGCGGTGCGGCGAACGTGACGATGGGCACCGGCACCTTCACCGAGCAGGCCAGCTGGTCGAACGACACCAACTCCTGCGCGATCTCGCACGCGATCCTGCACGGCGGTACGGGCGGCGGCGGCAGCACCCCGGTGGCGAACTTCACCGACACGACGAGCGGCCTGACGGTGAACTTCACCGATGCCTCCACCGACACCGGCGGCACGATCAGCTCGTACTCGTGGACCTTCGGCGACGGCGGCACCTCGACCGCGGCGAACCCCAGCCACACCTATGCGGCGGCAGGCACCTACAACGTGACCGAGACGGTGAAGGACAACACCGGCGCGACCAACAGCAAGACCGCGTCGGTGACGGTTTCCAGCAGCGGCGGCGGCGGTGGCGGCACCTTCAGCAACAACACGCAGAAGGCGATCAACGACAACGCCACCATCACCAGCAACATCTCGGTGACCGGCGAGCCGGGTGCGGCGCCGTCCACGTTGCAGGTGCACGTGAACATCACGCACAACTGGTCGGGCGACCTTGAGATCGACCTGGTCGCGCCGAACGGCGCCTACGCGGTGCTGCAGTCGCCGGACTACAACGACGACGGCAACATCAACAAGACCTGGACGGTGAACGCCTCCTCGGTGCAGGGCAACGGCACCTGGAAGCTGCGCGTGATCGACAACGACCCGTGGTACAGCGGCGACTACGGCACGCTCAACAGCTGGAGCCTCACGTTCTGATGCCCTGCGGTGCGCAAGGAAGCGCACCGGACATCATTGCCTGAAAGCGCAAAGGCCCGGCCGCCATGGCCGGGCCTTTGCCGTTGCCGAGGCCCGGACGCCATCGAACCGCTCGCCGGACGCACACGTATGATGTACCCGTAAGGCAAGGGGAGCGCCTGCCCAGCCATCGCGACCGGCAACCACGGGAATCGCATGACGACAAAGCACCCAGGAGCGAGAGTCCGACGGACATTGCCGCTTGGTCTCTTGGCATGCCTGTCGTGCACTTCCGCCTGGCCGGCGCCCACCGCGCCGCCCAGATCGGTACCCGCCGTGGAAGCCGCATCGCGGCACGTCTACTCGATTCCCCCGGGCCAGCTCGATCGCGCGCTGGACATGCTTGCCGCTCAAGGCGACATGCAGGTGGCGTATGCGCCGGCGCTGGTCGCCGGCCGCCGCACCCGCGGCCTGGCCGGCAGCTACACGCCGGATGAGGCGCTCGAACGCCTGCTGCAAGGCACGGGCTTGCGCTGGCACGATCTGGGCCGGACGGGCTTCGTGCTGCTTGCGGGTCGCCAGATGTCGGGACCCACGCCGCTTCGCCCGCCGCCGAAGACCATAGCAACCCTCGCCACGGTAGCCGTAAGCGGCACCTTGATCGACAACGCCAGCGTGCAAACCGCCACCCCGGTGCTCACCATCACCGCCGCGCAAATCCAGGCGCGCGGCTTCGCCAGCGTGGCCGAAGCGCTGCGCGGCATGGTGTTCGCCACCGGTCCCGTGCAGGGGCCGCAGACCGCCGGCTCGTTCACCCAGGGCGCACAACCCATCAGCCTGTTCGGGCTCAGCCCGCAGTTCACCCTGGTGCTGGTGGATGGCAAGCCGCTGGCGCGTTTCGGGCGCCCCTACAACGGCAGCACCATCGCCGCCAGCGTGACCAACCTGCCGCTGTCGCTGATCGACCACATCGACGTGATGGCCGGTGGCGGTTCGGCGATCTACGGCTCGCAGGCGATCGGCAGCGTGGTCAACATCGTCACCCGCTCGCAGCTGCACGGCGGCTCGGTGGAGCTGCGTGCAGGCCACTATCCGGCGGGCGGCGGCGCCAGCCAGCACATGACCTTCACCTGGGGCGGCACGCTGGGTCGCTGGCAAACCGTGGCCGCGATGGAGTTCTCCAACGCCGATCCCATCTGGGGTTACCAGCGTCCGCTCACCAACGGCGCAGGCCCGCAGCAGCACGCCCCCCTTGTTCAGGCCGGCATCCTGGACTACGGCACGCTGGCCAGCTTCAACGGCTACCCGCAGGGCTATCTCGATCCCCCCGCCGGATGCGACGGCAACCTCTTCGCCGGCAGCAACATGCTGGTCGGCAGCGGCGCGGGCAAGCATTACTGCGGCTCGCCGCGCGGCGATGCCTGGCGCACCTACAGCAACCAGGAGCGTGGCTACGACGGTCTGCTGAAGCTGCGCTACCGCGCCAGCGACCAGCTGCGGCTGTACACGGACGCGATGTGGAACTGGCAACAGCAACGCTGGTACACGGGTCCGACGTACTGGACTCCCGACAACCTGCCGGGTGGCGCCATCGAAGACGCCGCCAGCGGCCAGATCCTGTATCCGGAGCGGGTCTTCGCGCCCGAGGAAGTGCCCGGCGGCGCATACGGCCAGATGGCGCGCCAACGCGACCTGCTTTACCAGATCGACCTGGGTGCCAATGGAAATTTCGGCGACTCCGGCTGGACCTGGGATCTCTATCACTTGCGCAGCGGCGACCGTACCCGCGTGGAAGAACCCTTGCTCGTCACGCCGCGCGTGAACCGCTTCTTCGATACCTTGCTGGGCGCCACCGGCACGACCGACCCTGCCACGGGCCTGCCGTTGTACCGCGGCAACTACGCGGCCTTCTTCGGCGCGCTGACGCCGGCCCAGTACGCCAGCTTCGCGCAGTACGCGGGCGAAGCCAGCGACACCCGCCTCGACACCACCCGCCTCACCGTGGGCAATGCCGCCTGGTTCGGTCTGCCCGGCGGGGACGCCGGCTTCGCGTCATTGGTCGAGGCGGGCAGCGAATCCTGGCGCGAGCCGCTCAACTCGCTGTTCTCGGAACAGCTGGCATTCCAGCACACCGCATCGGGCGGTGGCGGCGCACGCCGGCATTCCGCGGCGGCATTCGAGTTGAACCTGCCGCTGCTCAAGCCGCTTGCCGTGGATCTTTCCGGTCGCTATGACCGCTACACCGGGCCGGCCCAGGCCAGCCACCGCTACACCTACCGTGCGGGCGTGGAATACCGCCCATTCGATGTGTTGCTGCTGCGCGCGAACTACACCACCGCCTTCAAGGCCCCGGATTTGTCCGCGCTGTTCCTCAGCCCCTCGGGCTATTACGCCACGGTCACCGACTTCTACCTGTGCGCGCTCGCAGGTGCCTCCGAATGCAATGCGTACGCCTACCCCGTGCGCGGCACCACGCTGGCGAACCCCATGCTCAAGCCCACCGATGCGCGCAGCTGGTCGCTCGGCATCGTGTGGTCGCCCAGCGACCGGCTGGATCTCAGCATCGACTATCTCGACATCGCCATTCGCAACGAGGAAGTGGCGCAGAACGTAAACCTGCTCTCCTATGACGAAGCGCGCTGCCTGCTCGGCCAGCTTGATCCGTCGTCGGAGCGTTGCCGTGCGCTGACCGATCCGGTCAACGGCCAGATCCGTCGCCCGATGCCCAATGGGCCTATCGACAGCGTGGTCACCACCTACGTCAACCTGTCCAGCGAGACGGTGCATTCCGTATTCGCCGCGCTGCACTACCGCCTCGCCCCCACGCGCTTCGGCGGCTTTCGCCTGGAACTGGACTACAACAACCAGTTCCACCACGACTTCCGCTACTCGTCCGACCTGCCGCTGGAACAGGTTGCCGGCCCGCATGACATGCTCACCGGGGCACTGGACTGGACCGCCCCCGGCGGCGCCTGGAGCAGCACGCTCTACGGGCGCCGATACGGCGCCTCGCCCAACCAGGCTACCGCGCTTCACGGTGCCGGCTTCCCCGGCGCGGTGCCGTTGCACCCATGGATCACCTTCAACTGGACCCTCGGCTACGCGCCCACCCGCCGGCTCAGCTTCATGCTCACGGTGGACAACCTCGCCAACAAGATGCCGCCACGCGATTCGACCTTTGGCAGCTACCCCTACTTCGACGTTGAAAACTACGACATCTACGGTCGCCAGATCATGATGCAGGCGCGGCTGATCTTCGGCGCCCACTGACGCTTGCGGCCATCAAGCTACCTGCGGAAAGGCCGCTCGCAGGGCGCGTCCGCACACGTACACGATCCACCCGGCCTGGAAAGCGCGGAACAATGCCGGCCCGGCACCCGGCTAGCCGACGCGCCCTGCGCGGGTGAAGAACGGCCAGCGCACGGCACGCACCGCGGCAGGATCGCCCCAGGCCGCAGCGAGATCCGGCGCAGCCGCCTCGACCGCATCGTTGCCGGTGCGCTTCGCGTGCCGCTGGGTGGCCGACCACGAGCGCAGGTAGGCGAGGAACTGCGCGAGGTTCCAGTCCGCGCGCATCATGAAACCGGGGGCCTCGACCGGCGCGAACGGAAACGGCAGGTCGCGGTAGCCGGCATCCACCAGCGCGCGCTCGGGCGGCCAGTCCGGCCCCAGCGTGTCGGCGTAGAGGCGGCGCTCCACCGCATCGATTTCGCGGCTCACGCTGCAGTTGCCGTAGGCGGAGACCGCAACGAGCGCACCCGGTTTTGCCACGCGGCGCACCTCGGCATGGAAGGCGTCGAGGTCGAACCAGTGCAATGCCTGCGACACGCCGATCAGGCTGGCACTGCCCGCGGCGAGGCTGCTGCGCTCGGCCGGCTCCACGCGGTAGTCGACGCGCGGATGCGCCGCGGCCGCTTCGATCTGGGTGGCGCTGGGATCGGTGGCGACCACACGCTCGAAATGCGCGGCGAGGCCGACGCTGGCCTGGCCGTTGCCGCAGCCGGCATCCCAGGCCAACGACAGGTCGGGCGCCTGCTGCGCCAGCCAGTCGAACCAGTCGGCGGGCGGCAAGGGACGCGCGTCGCGATACAACGCGGCATGGCCGGAGAAATGGTCCTTGAATTCCATGCGTCGGACTCCGTGGGGACGGGTCCGGCGATTATCACGCTTCGGCCGACCTGATTGGCGACGAGGCCCAGTCGAAAAAGACCGTTCGCGCCGAGCGCAGCTTGCGATAGCCAGCGGAGTCGAAGCGCCCGCAGGCGGACGCCCTTCGGCTCTGGCGCTGCGTGCCTACGCTCAGAGCCTGCCCCGGACCTGATCCGGGGGCGAACGGCGAGTATCGGCTGAACCATGTCGCCAGTCGGGTCAGCCGATCACGCGCGTCTCGCCCGGCGCGAGGCCGTCCAGCGCATGCTCGCCGATGCGCACGCGGATCAGCCGCAGCGTGGGAAAGCCCACCGCCGCGGTCATCCGCCGCACCTGGCGGTTGCGCCCTTCGCGCAGGGTGAGCGTGAGCCAGCTGGTGGGGATGCTCTTGCGGAAGCGTACCGGCGGATCGCGTGGCCACAACCAGTCCGGCTCGCTGGCGTGTTCGGCAGGCGCCGGCAAGGTGGGGCCGTCGTTCAGCACCACGCCACGACGCAACGCGGCGAGCGCCGCGTCGTCGATCGCGCCATCCACCTGCACCAGGTAGGTCTTGGGTTGCTTGTGCCGCGGATCGGCCAGCCGCTGCTGCAGCCGGCCGTCGTCGGTGAGCAGCAGCAGGCCCTCGCTGTCGTGGTCCAGCCGGCCTGCCGCATAGACGCCCTTCTGCCGCACGTAGTCGGCCAGCGTGGGCCGGCCGTCGTCGCTAGTGAACTGGCACAACACGCCGTAGGGCTTGTTGAGCGCGATCAGCATGGCGATGGCCGGCGCGGCATGGGCTCAGCGGGCGGCAGGTGCGGCCGGCTTCACGAAGCGCAGCGTCATGCGATCCGATTCGCCGATGGCCAGGTACTTCGCCCTGTCCTTGTCGCCCAGGGTCAGCGTGGGCGGCAAGGTCCACACGCCCTTCGGATAGTCCTTGGTGTCCTTCGGGTTGGCGTTGATCTCGCTCTGGCCGGCGAGCTTGAAGCCGGCGTCGGTGGCGAGCTTGATCACGTAGTCCGTGGGCAGGTAGCCGCTGGCTTCCACCGCGGCCAGGCTGGTGCCCGGCGCGGCGCGATGGTCGGTCACGCCGAGCACGCCGCCCGGGCGGAGCACGGCGAAGAACGCCTTGAACATCGCCGGCGCGGTGCCGGCTTCCGTCCAGTTGTGCACGTTGCGGAACGTCAGCACGCGGTCGGCCGAGCCGGGCGGACCGAACACCGGCGTCTTCGGATCGAACTCGACGATGCGGGCCTTGCCGTAGTCGACCGGATCGGCGGCGAATTTCTTGCGCAGTTTGCTGTCGTCGCGTTTGGCTTCACCGCCGCTCGCCGGCATGGGCTCGGCGGCGATGTAGTGGCCGTGGTCGCGCAGCAGCGGCGCGAGCACCTCGCTGTACCAGCCGGCGGACGGGTTGATTTCGACCACCGTCTGGTCCGGCTCGACGCCGAAGAACTGCAGCGTGGCCTTCGGGTGGCGGTAGACGTCGCGCGCACGGTTCGCCGGCGAGCGCCAGCCGCCCGCCAGCACCGCATCGATGCTGGTGCTGCTGGACGCCGCCGTCGCGCCGGCGGGTGGATGCTTCACCGCCTGCTGCGCGCCAGCCGCTGCGCCGAAGACCATCAGTGCGATGCCTATGCCACGGAGCTGCGAACGTTTCATGGGTGACTCCTTGGGGACGAAGCGGCCGCGCCGTCTGCCGGACGGTCGGTGGAAGAAGGGTCGAGACGCAACAGCCGTGCCTCAGAACGGCCGCGGGCACACCGACTGCAGGCCGTCGATGTGCTCGTGCAAATCGCTGGCGATGCCCTGCCACATCGGGTCGAGGATGAAGTCTATGCCTTCGCGCCGCGCCAGCTTCGCGGCGGGGATGAAATCCGCGTCGCCGGCCACCAGCACGATCTGGTCCACCTGCTGCTTGTGGGCCAGCGCGGCGATGTCGATGCCGATCTTCATGTCGACCTGGGTCTGGCGCATGTCCGGTTCGTAATGATCGTCGCGCAGGTCCTCCCACTTCAGGCTGCCGTCGCGCAGCTGCTGCATGGCCGCGTGTTTCAGCTTCCACTCGCCGCGCTCGGCAAGCCGGCCCAGCCGCAACGCCATCTTGCGCTGGCGGCGCAGCTGGTCGTGCAGCTCGCGGCGGAACGCGGCGGCGCCGCTGCGGCCGAAATCCACGCTGTCGCCGCTCACCGGGCGCACGAAGGTCTTGTCCAGCGGCGGGCAGTCGTAGAAGAAGATGCGGTACAGCGATTCGCGCGGGCGGTCGAGCGCCTTCAGGTGTTCCAGCGCCATGCCGAACACGGTCTTGGCCACGGTGCGTGCGTCGTTGGCGTCGCGCTCGCCCCACACCTTGCGGTAGCGGGCAAGGAAGAAGGCGCCGTCGACGAGGATGGCGGTGCGTTGCATAGGAAATCCTTATGGGTGGAGCGCAATGGGAATGACGTGCTGCGCGTAATAGCCGTGCACCGGCATTTTAGAGCCTGTTCAATGTCTCCGCGTGGCTCGCGTTGCCCTCGCATGGTCGTCAGGTGGCGGTGGGTGGCGCAGCGCCTGACTGGTTGTCAGGTCAAGCCGCGCGCTGCCGCATGGCGGCCATGCGGGGGCAACCCGGTAGGCCGGGTCTGTTTGCCCACATCTCTGCGTCATCACTCGGTCGTGGACGGACGTCCACTCCCTCCCTCTTCCTTGGCCTGCGCGCAAACAGCTCCCGGCGCGGGCCACGCGGAGACATTAAACAGGCTCTTGCGCAGGCGCACCGCCGAAGGCGCGTCAGGCGCAGGCCAGCGGCGCACCCGGCTCCCAGGTGGACATCTGCGCGCGATAGGTTTCCGCCTCGGCCAGCAGCCACTCGCGGAAGCTCTGCAGGCCGCGGTGTTCCTGCGAGCGCGGCGGATACACCAGCCAGTACGCCTCCTGCACCGGCAGGCAGTTGCGTCCCAGCACCACCAGCAGGCCGGCGTCGATCAGCGACTTCGAGGTCACCATGCGGCCCAGCCCCACGCCGAGGCCTTCCAGCGCCGCATGGCGCGCCGCGTCGATGCTGTCGAAGTTCGCCACGCGGCGCGCGGGCAATCGGCCACCGAAGTTCGCGAACCAGTCGCGCCAGCGGTCGGCCGGGTGCGGATCGCCCAGCAGCGGCCAGTCGCTGAGGTCGTCGTGGCTGGCGCCGCCCATGCGCGCCACCAGCCCGGGCGCGGCCACCGGTGCGATCCACTCGCCGAACAGCCGCTCGCAGTGCAGGCCCTCCCACTGGCCGCGGCCATAGCGCAGCGCGCAGTCCACCGGCTCGCGCTCGAACTCCACCAGGGTCGAACTGGACTGCAGGTTGAGCTCCAGCTCCGGATGCGCGGCCACCAGCCGCGGCAGCCGCGGCACCAGCCAGCTCGACATGATGCCGGGGCTGGCGCTCAGCGCCAGCGCGTCATGGCGGTATTCGCGGTAGCGCATCAGCGCGTGCTCGATGCCGTCGAAGTGCACACCCACCGCCTCGAACAGGCGGCAGCCTTCCACGGTGAGGCTGACCCCGCGCGGGCCGCGTTCGAACAGGCGCCGGCCCAGCCGCTCCTCCAGCTGGCGCATCTGGTGGCTGAGCGCGCTCACGGTGAGGTGCGCCTGCTCCGCGGCACGCGACAGCTTGCCGTGGCGGGCGACCAGCACGAACTGCTGCAGCAGGTCCAGCGAGAGCCGCGTCATCTTGAATGCCTTTCAAGTCAGGCTTGCGAAGATATCGCTTTTTCGGCCGCCCGCAACGCCTTACCTTGCACTTGTCCCCACCCCCACTTGCAAGGAATTCACCATGCGCTCGCCCTTCATCGGCCTGCTGCTGCAGCACGGCCATGTGCATTCCCCCGAACTCGCCCGCGAACTGGACCGCGTGGACCAGCGCCCGCTGACCCTGCGTGGCGCGTTACGGCAACTGACTGCCGAGGACGCCGCCGAGCGCCGCAACTCGTGGCGCGCTACGGCCGGCCGCGCGCGTCGGCTGTTCCCCATCAACTCGCCCTGAGTGGCTCGGCCGGCGCATCATGGCCGGCCCCGCCGATGGAGCCGCCCATGAGCCGCCAGGCCATCAACTTCCAGCAGAAGTTCGCCCGCTTCGCCGAGCAGTGGCAACCCAGGGTCGTCGCCGAGATGAACGACTACCAGTTCAAGCTCGTGCGGCTGGAGGGCGATTTTGTCTGGCATGCCCACGCGGACACCGACGAGGTCTTCATCGTCATCGAGGGCCGGCTGCGCATCGACTTCCGCGACGGCGCCGTGGAACTTGCCGCGGGCGAGATGTTCGTGGTGCCGAAGGGGGTCGAGCACAAGCCGTTCGCCGACGGCGAGGCCAAGGTGTTGCTCGTCGAACCGCGCGGCGTCGTCAACACCGGGGACGCGGCCAGCGAGCGGACGGCCCGCAACGACGTCTGGGTCTAGGCGTACTCCGACTGACCCTGCATGGGAGAACCCCATGATCTCTCGCATCTGGCACGGAACCACGCCACGGTCCAAGGCCGACGCCTACGCGGCCTTCCTTGAGCGGCGCGCCATTCCGGACTACCGTTCCATTTCCGGCAATCGCTCGGTCGCCGTGCTTCGGCGCGACGAAGCCGAGGTCACGCACTTCATGACCGTGACGCACTGGGATTCGGAGGAGAGTATTCGTGCCTTCGCCGGAGACGAGTTGCTCAAGGCCAAGTACTACGCCGAAGACCGGGACTATCTGCTGGAATTCGAGCCGCAGGTCCGGCACTACGTCGTGAGTGCTTTCGAAAGTTCCGGCTGAGTCGGCGCTCGTGGTGCCGTTCGGCCGCATCGGCATCAGGAGATTTCCATGCAACACCGTCCGCTCGGCCGCTCGCCGCTTTCCATCGCCCCGCTGGTGTTCGGCGGCAACGTGTTCGGCTGGAGCGTGGACGAGGCGCGTGCATTCGAGCTGCTCGACGCCTTCGTCGACGGTGGCGGCAACCTGGTCGACACCGCCGACGTCTACCCGGCCTGGGTGCCGGGCAATACCGGCGGCGAGTCGGAAACCATCATCGGCAAGTGGCTGAAGCAGAACGGCAAGCGCGACCGCGTGCTGATCGCCACCAAGGTGGCGAAGTGGGACCGGCATCCGGGCCTCTCGCCGGTCAACATCCGCGCCGCGGTGGAAGGCTCGCTCCAGCGCCTGCAGACCGACCGCATCGATCTCTACTTCGCCCACCAGGACGACGCCAGCGTGCCTATGCACGAGACGCTGGGCGAGTTCGCGCGGCTGATCGAGGAGGGCAAGGTGCGCGCCATCGGCGCCTCCAACTTCAGCGCCGACCGCATCGCCGACGCGCTGGCGGTGTCGCGTGAACACGGCCTGCCGCGCTACGAATGCCTGCAGCCGGAATACAACCTCGTGGCGCGCGCCGGCTACGAGAAGGAGCTCGAACCGCTGGTGCGCAAGGAGGCCCTCGGCGTGACCTGCTACTACGCGCTGGCCAGCGGCTTCCTCTCCGGCAAGTACCGCAGCGCGGCCGACCTCGCCAAGAGCAGCGCGCGCGGCGGCGTCGCGAAGCGCTTCCTCGACCCACACGGCCTGGGCGTACTCGCCGCGCTGGACGAGGTGGCCGCCGCGCATGGCGCCACGTGCGCGCAGGCGGCGCTGGCCTGGCTGATCGCCCGCCCGTCCATCACCGCGCCAATCGCCAGCGCCACCAGCGTGCCGCAGCTGCGGGAGCTGCTGGGCGCGCTGTCGCTCACGCTGGGCGCCGACGAGATCGCCGCGCTGGATCGCGCCAGCGCGACGTTCAGCGCGTGACGCTGGCCGCCGCGGCCGGCGCATCGTCCAGCTCGATCGGCGCCTCCACCGCGTAGCCCGCGGCCTTCAGCTTGCCCACATAGCCGCCGGGCGACAGCAGCTCCTCCATCGGCAGCATGGCGAAGCTCACCGCGTTGTCCGCCAGCGTCTTGCGCGCCGCGGCCAGCCATGCGGCCTCGAGCTGCGCGGGCACGTCGTCGAGGCCGAGCTGGCGGGCGAAGCCGGCGCTGGTGATCGCGGTGACGCAGGCGTCGCGGCGGTGGCTGTCGGGCAGCGCGCGCAGCGCTTCGAGATCGCCGGTGGCCCAGGCGTTGGCGCGCGCGGTCATCGCCGGCAGGTCGTGCTCGATGCTGTCCAGCGTGCGGTTGAAGCATTCCAGGTCGCTGGGCGCCGCGGCCTTGAACGCCTTGATCGCCGCGCGCGGCTGCTTGATCTCCACGCGGTAGTCCACCGGCGTCTCCGGCACGCCGTCCTGCTTCGCCAGCGCGGCCACCGCGCCCGACACGCCGCCGTCGTTGCTCAGGCCGTTCGCCTTCAGCGACTTCCGGTACAGCTCCTGCGCCGCGAACAGCGGGCGCCAGCGTTCGATGCCGCTGTCGTCGCCGATGTATTTCTTCTTCAGCGCCAGCCAGCGCGCGTAGGTCGACGCGTCCATCACCTGGTCCAGCGTCTTGCCGTCGGGGTTCTTGCGCGCGCCGTAGGCCGAGGGCAGCAGGAAGAGCTTGCCGAAGAAGCCGACGTCCGCCTTGAACTTGATCTTCGGCTCCAGCAGCACCTGCTTCGACTGCGCCAGCACCTGCGCCACCTCGCGCGATTCCCACTGGATGTGCCCCGGCAGCGGCGACAGCGTGCCCAGCACCCACAGCACGTGGCCGTTCTTGTCGACGACCTTCCACAAGCCGGGACCGGGGACGACGCCGCTGACGACCACGGGGGCCAGCAGGGGGATATTGGTGGGAGGCGGCGGTGCGGCAGTGGATGCGGCGGATTGCGCGTGGGCGGGAAGGCAGACGGCGAGCAGCAAAGCCAAGGTGGCGGTGAGCAGGGTTGGGCGGAAGGGCATGGCTAGCTTGGGCGTGGCGGGGTTACGGCGAGAATAGCCATGGTTGCGGGTGTCCCGAGAACGGCGGTTGAATGCGGGGCCGGACCAAGGGCTTCAAACTGAACCTGACACCGTTCCCTTTCTTGCCACCAGAAAATCCGAGAGGACGACATCGAGACGATCAGCGATGGCGCCTCGGTGTGAGCGGAGCCCGCGCATGTGTGTGCGGCACCACTGCGCGTGCCGGATGATCCTGCTCGATAAATTCGGCGGCGACCCTTTGGCTGCAAGTGCCGAGCGCAACCGCCGGTAGCCTTCTCGTATCCATGGATTCGAACGAACCCGACTGGCCAGGACAGACGCCGACTTGCGTGCTGATGGCAGGGATTTCACAGCGACCCATTGACGGGCAGTCAGCCCAAGGAAGCACGCATGCATCTGCGCCAAGTACTCACCCTGTCACTGCTGGGTCTGATCGGCAGCTCCGCCGCGTTCGCCCAGACGTCACCATCATCGAACACACCGATCAATGCTGCCGAGCAGAATGCGGTCATCGCGGCCCTTGGTCAGCAGTTGAAGTCCCGGTACGTTTTCCCCGACGTCGCTGCCAAGACGGCCGCCGCGCTCTCAGCTAGGGCGGCGCATGGCAACTATCGCGACGACAAGACCGAAGCGGCGTTTGCCAAGGCCTTGTCCAGCGACTTGGTGGCCATCGGCAACGACAAGCATCTTGCCGTCAAATTCGCGCCGGACTTGCCACCGCCATCGCAACACGACGATAAAAGCGCGGATGACAAAAAAGCGGAGGACAAGGAACCGACCGCCAGGGAAATCGCGCAAATGATCGCGCAGATGCGCATCGCTTCGGCCCACGAGAGTTATGGCATCAGCCGCGTGCAGTTGCTGCCTGGTGACATAAGCTACATCGACATGCGGAACTTCGGCCATCCGGAAATCGTCGGTGCCGCTTACGATGCGGCCATGTCCCTCGTCGCGGGAACCAAGGCGCTGGTGCTCGATCTGCGCGGGAATCATGGTGGCGAACCGGATGGCGTGACCTATCTGCTCAGTCACTTTTTCGCCGAAGGCGATGCCCGGCACCTCAACGACATCTACTACAGCGCTGACAAGAGCACGCATCAGTTCTGGACGATTCCGTCCGCGATGCCGCGCTTCACCGGCCCGATCTACGTGCTCACCTCGCACCATACAGGCTCCGCTGCCGAGGAATGCGCCTACGACCTGCAAACCCAGAAGCGCGCTACGCTGGTCGGTGAAACCACCGTGGGTGGCGCCAATCCAGGCGGCTGGATTCCGCTCGTGCACGGCTTCATGGCCTTCATTCCCATGGCGCGCGCCATCAACCCGATCACCCAAACCAACTGGGAACATGTGGGCGTGAAGCCCGATGTCGCAGTGTCGGCCGCTGCGGCCTTGAAAGTCGCCTACGTCACCATCCTCAACGACTTCATGGAAAAGTCGGAGAACCCGGACGAACAAGCGAGGCTGAAGAACATCCTGGCTCGTGTCCAGTCGGGCAAGTTCCAACTGCCGGCGTACTACCTGAGCCATTGACGCGATGCTGGCAATCGGGAAACAGGGGTCAGAACAGGTTTTTCAACATCATGTAGAACGCAAAACGGGGCGCCAAGGCGCCCCGTTTCGTTGCATCACACCAGTCTCGGCGCCGCTTTACTTCAATCCATCCAGCACCGCGTTGAACGTAGCACTCGGCCGCATCGCCTTGCCTACCAGCCCCGTGTCCGGGTGGTAATAGCCCTTGATGTCGACCGGCTTGCCCTGCGCGCCGTTCAACTCGCCGACGATCTTCGCCTCACCCTCGGCGAGCGCCTTCGCCAGCGGGGCGAACTTCGCCTTGAGCGCGGCGTCCTCGTCCTGCGCGGCCAGCGCCTGCGCCCAGTACAGGGCGAGGTAGTAGTGGCTGCCGCGGTTGTCGAGCTCGCCCACCTTGCGCGCGGGCGACTTGTTGTTGTCGAGGATCTTGCCGTTGGCCTGGTCCAGCGTCTTCGCCAGCACCTTCACCCGCGCATCGCCGGTCTTGTCGCCCACGAACTCCAGCGACGCCTGCAGCGCGAGGAACTCGCCCAGCGAATCCCAGCGCAGGTAGTCCTCTTCCAGGAACTGCTGCACGTGCTTGGGCGCGGAGCCGCCGGCGCCAGTCTCGAACAGGCCGCCGCCGGCCATCAGCGGCACGATGGAGAGCATCTTGGCGCTGGTGCCCAGCTCCATGATGGGAAACAGGTCGGTGAGGTAGTCGCGCAGCACGTTGCCGGTGACCGAGATGGTGTCCTGGCCCTTGCGGATGCGCTCCAGCGAGAACTTCGTCGCCGCCACCGGATCGAGGATGCGGATGTCCAGGCCCGTGGTGTCGTGATCCTTGAGGTAGCGCTCCACCTTCCGGATGATCTCGCGATCGTGCGCGCGCTGCGGATCGAGCCAGAACACCGCGGGGGTGTTCGACAGGCGCGCGCGGCTCACCGCCAGCTTCACCCAGTCCTGCACCGGCGCGTCCTTGGTCTGGCAGGCGCGCCAGATGTCGCCGGCTTCCACCGGCTGTTCCAGCAGCACCTTGCCCGCTTCGTCGATGACCTTGACCACGCCGTCGGCGGCGATCTGGAAGGTCTTGTCGTGCGAACCGTATTCCTCGGCAGCCTGCGCCATCAGGCCCACGTTGGGCACGCTGCCCATGGTGGCCGGGTCGAACGCGCCGTGCGCCTTGCAGTCGTCGATGGTGGCCGCGTACACGCCGGCGTAGCTGCGATCTGGGATGATGGCCTTGCAGTCCTGCTGCTTGCCTTCGGCGTTCCACATCTTGCCGGAGTCGCGGATCATCGCCGGCATCGAGGCGTCGATGATGACGTCGCTGGGCACGTGCAGGTTGGTGATGCCCTTGTCGGAGTTCACCATCGCGAGCGCCGGGCGCCGGGCGTACTCGGCCGCGATGTCGGCCTTGACCGCCGCCTGCGTCTCCGCCGGCAGGCTGCCGAGGCGCGCATACAGGTCGCCGATGCCGTTGTTGGCGTCGAAGCCGGCCTGCTTCAGCGCGTCGGCGTGCTTCGCCAGCACGTCCTTGTAGAACTCGCCCACCACCACGCCGAACATGATCGGGTCGGACACCTTCATCATGGTGGCCTTGAGGTGCACGGAGAACAGCACGCCCTGCTTCTGCGCATCGGCGATCTGTGCATCGATGAAGGCGGCCAGTGCCTTGCGGCTCATCACCGCGGCGTCGACGATCTCGCCGGCCTTCAGCGCGACCTTGTCCTTCAGCAGCTTGCTGGAACCTTCCTTGCCGAACCACTCGATCTTCACCGAGATGGGAGCGTCCACCACCACGGACTTTTCGCTGCCGTAGAAATCTCCGCCGTCCATGTACGACACGTGGGTCTTCGAATCCTTGCTCCACGCGCCCATCTTGTGCGGGTGCCTGCGCGCGTAGTTCTTCACCGAGAGCGGCGCGCGGCGGTCGGAATTGCCTTCGCGCAGCACCGGGTTCACCGCGCTGCCCTTGACCTTGTCGTAGCGCGCCTTGGCGTCCTTCTCGGCGTCGCTGGCGGGCGTGTCCGGGTAGTCCGGCAGCGCGTAGCCCTGCGACTGCAGTTCCTTGATCGCGGCCTTGAGCTGCGGCACCGAGGCGCTGATGTTCGGCAGCTTGATGATGTTCGCGTCCGGCGTGGTCGCGAGCTTGCCCAGTTCGGCGAGGTGGTCGCCGATCTTCTGGTCGTCTTTCAGGCGGTCCGGGAACTGCGCGAGGATGCGTCCGGCCAGCGAAATGTCGCGCGTCTCCATCGCGATGCCGGCGGTGGCGGTGAACGCCGTGACGATCGGCAGCAGCGAAGCGGTGGCGAGGAACGGCGCTTCGTCGGTGAGGGTGTAGATGATCTTCGGCGTATCGGACATGGTCGGCGGGACTCTCTGACGGCGATAAGGGAATGGCGCGAGGCCAGCGCGCCATTGTCGCGGTTTCCCGCGTGGGCGGCAAAGCGCCGCTTCATGCCGCACCGCATCGCGCCGGCACCGCGCCAGCCGCGATGCGGCCTGCCCGCCCGTCACATCGATCTGCTAGCGTGCCGGCTCCATGTGCTTATTCGATCCCGTCATGTTTCCTCGTCGCACCAGCCTCGCCCTGCTCGTCTCCGCCCTGCTCGCCGGCTGCGCCCACCAGCCTGCGCACGCACCCGCCCTGCCCGACGGCACGCGCGCCACGGTGGCGATCCTGGAAACCACCGACATCCACTCCAACATCCTCGGCTACGACTACTACAAGCAGAAGGCCGATCCCACGCTGGGTTTCGAGCGCACCGCCACGCTGATCGGCGCGGCGCGCCGGCAGTTTCCCAACCACTTCCTGTTCGACAGCGGCGACACCATCCAGGGCACGGTGCTGGCCGACTGGCAGGCGCAGGTGCAGAAGCTGGCCTGCGACCAGGAGCTGGCGATCTACCGCGCGATGGATGCGGTGGGCTACGACGGCGGCACCGCGGGCAACCACGAGTTCAATTACGGGCTGCGCTGGCTGTCGCAGGTCACCGGCACGCCGATGAACGTGGCGGGCGGCGAGCGGCAGCGCTGCGCCGGCCCGCATTTCCCGCTGGTACTGGCGAACGTGGACAGCACGCGCGACGGCGCGCCGATCTTCAAGCCGTGGACCATCGTCGCCAAGCCCATCGCGGTGACGCTGCCGGACGGCAAGACGGAAAACGTGCCGCTGCGCGTGGCGATCATCGGCTTCACCCCGCCGCCGATCCTGCAGTGGGACAAGCAGAACCTCGCCGGCAAGGTCACCGTGGACGGCGTGGTGGAGGCAGCGAAGAAATACCTGCCGCAGATCGAGGCGCAGCATCCCGATCTCGTGGTCGCGATCGTGCACGGCGGCCTCGACACCGCGCCGTACACGCCCGCGATGGAGAACGCCGGCTGGCACCTCGCCGGCGTGCCCGGCATCGACGTGCTGCTGCTCGGCCACTCGCACACCGAATTCCCCGGTCCGCGCTTCGCGAAGATGCGCGACGTGGACGACGTGCGCGGCTTCGTGCGCGGCAAGCCCGCGGTGATGGGCGGCTTCTTCGGCAAGGACCTGGGCGTGATCGAGCTGGCGCTGGATCGCGTCGACGGCCGCTGGAACATCGACAAGGACAAAACGCACAGCGAGGTACGGCCGATCTGTACGAAGCCCGGCGACGCCGCCAGCTGCGTGGCGCCCGATCCCGCCATCGCCCCGCTGGTGGCCAAGGTGCAAGCGGCCGCGGTGGCCTACGTGAACACGCCGATCGGCACCAGTCGCGTGCGCATGAGCAGCTATTTCGCCGACGAGGGCGACATGAGCGCGCTCGCCGTGGTCAACGCCGCGCAGCGCGACTACGTGCGCGCCGAACTGCCGCGCCTGCATCCGGAGCTGGCGAACGTGCCGGTGCTCTCCGCCGCCGCCGCGTTCCGCACCGGCTTCGGCGGCCCGGACGACTACACCGACGTGGCGCCCGGCCCGCTCACCCTGCGCAGCGCGGCGGACCTGTACTTCTACCCGAACACGCTCGCCGCGGTGCAGACCGACGGCGCTGGCGTGAAGGCGTGGCTGGAGGAATCCGCCAAGCGCTTCAACCGCATCGACCCGGCGAAGACCGGCGCGCAGCCACTCATCAACACCCATTTCCCCGGCTTCAACTTCGACCAGATGCAGGGCGGCATCCATTACGTCATCGACGTGGCCAGGCCGGCGGGCCAGCGCATCGTGTCGCTGACGTTCGACGGCAAGCCGGTGACGCCCGACCAGCCCTTCGTCGTGGTGACCAACAACTACCGCGCCAGCGGCGGCGGCCGCTTCCCGGGACTGGACGGCAAGAACATCGTGCTGGTCGCGCCCGACGGCACGCGCGAGATCGTGGCGCGCTGGCTGCAGCAACATCGCGAGATCACCGCACGCGATCTGCCCGCCCGCTCCTGGCGCTTCGCCAAGCTCAAGACCGCCGGCCCGGTCACCTTCACCAGCGCCAGTGGCGAGGCCGGCATCGCGAAGGCCGACGGGCTCGGCGATATCCGCGAAGTGCAGGATCACGGCGACGGCACGGCGACCTACACGATCGACCTGTCGCGCTGACGCGCTAGCTAGCCGGTGGCACGCTCCCACGCCGCCACCGGCCCCGGCTGCAGGCGGAACAGCGGATGGCAGTCCGGCCGGGCCTGCCCGCGCCAGCGCGCATGCCGCTCCGGATCGCGCACCGCCAGCTTGGCGAGCAGGTGCCGCCATTCCAGGTCGAGCTGGCCTTCGTTCAACGGCAACGGCGCCACCTCGCCGCGCACCGGCCCGAAGCGGCTGCGGTCGAAGCGATAGCCGCGCGCCTGCGACTCGGCATGGACCGCGGCGAGGTAGGCATTGATCGCCTGCGTCGGCGTGGCGTGTCCGCGGAAGCGGTCGAGTTGAGGGTGTTGACGATAGCCGCGCGTGGCACCTCGCAGCACGGCGCGCGCCAGCAGCGCCTCGCGCCACAGGGCCACCAGGCCTTTCGCATCCAGGTAACGCGGGTGCAGCGACCACAGGCGCATGACGGATCCCCGCAGCCCGGAAACGACGGGCCGGCGACGATGCAGGATGCCACGCGCGGCCCAACGCAGCGACTCAATCCACCGGCGTGTGGCGCAGGCGACCCACTTCGGCGGGCCACACCGCGCTGGCGCGGTTCGACCAGGACTGGCGGATGTAGTTGACCACCGCGGCCACCTCGTCGTCGCTCAACTGCTGCGCGAACGGCGGCATCGAATACGGCCGCGGGTTGCCGACGGTGGCCGGCGCGAAACCGCCCAGCAGCACGCTGCGCACCGCATTGGTGGCCGTGGGCCCGGTCACCGAGCTGTTGCCGTCCAGCGGCGGGTAGATGCCGCGCACGCCTTCGCCCTGCTTGCCGTGGCAGGCGGCGCACTGCCGCAGGTACAACCCGGCGCCTTGCGCGTGGCTGGCGGCCTGCGCGAATGCGCCTGGCGCAGGTGCAGGCACGCGCGCGGGCAGCGCCTGCAGGTAGACCGCCACCGCCTGCAAATCGGCATCGCTCATGTGCTGGGTGCTGTTGCGCACCACGTCGGCCATCGGACCGAAGGCGACGCCCCTGGCCGACCGGCCGGTCTTGAGCAGGTCCACAATGTCATTGCTGCTCCAGCCCGCCAGGCCGCCGCCCGGCTGTGTGCCGAGATCGGGCGCATACCAGTCCTGCACGGGAATGGTGCCGCCGGCGAGGTGGCGATCCTGCTCCATGCCGCCCCAGGCGTTGCGCGTGCCGTGGCATTCGTTGCAGTGGCCCAGGCCCTGCACGAGATAGGCGCCGCGGTTCCATTCCGGCGACCTGGCCGGGTCGGGCCGGTACACGCCCGGCCTGAAATACAGCGCACGCCACGCCAGCAGGCTGCCGCGCACGCTGTAGGGGAAGGCCAGGCCCGGCTCGCGATCGGGCTGGTGCACCGGCGGCAGCGATTTCAACCAGGCGAAGATCGCCAGCGCGTCGTCGCGGGTGACCTTGGTGAACGAGGTGTAGGGGAACACCGGATACAAGGACTCGCCGCGGCGACCCTTGCCCTCGTGCAGCGCGCGCCAGAAGTCCTCGAAGCTCCACCGGCCGATGCCGGTCTCCGGGTCAGGCGTGATGTTCGGCGTGGGCACGTCGCCGAACGGCGTGGCCAGCACGCGGCCGCCGGCATAGCGCTGGCTGCCGCGCTCGGTGTGGCAGGCGGCGCAGTCGCCCACGGCGGCAAGGTATTCGCCGCGCGCGATCAGCGCAGGGTCGCGCAGTTTCGCGGCCTCGGCCTCGAGTTGCGCGGCGGGCACCCGCAGCATGCGGCCGGGCGCGAACAGCCACCAGCCGAGCAGCGCCATCCCGGGCAGCACGAAGATCAGGATGCCGCGTCGCCACCAGCGTTTCATGGATTCACCCCGCTCTTGCCCAGCACGCACCAGCCCGGCAGCGGCTCGCGCTGCGCACTGGCCGGCACGGGATGCGTGTCGGCCGGCGGCGGCTGGCTGGCCAGCCACGCGGCCACTGCGGCGACATCGCCGCCGGTCATGCGATTGGCCACCACGACCATGCAGCCGGGGGCGTCATGCCGGCGCCGGACGCGAGCAACACGACGCCGGCGCGGAACAGCGAGCGCAAGGATGAGGGGCGAGGTACATTCCCGCCATTGTAGTTACGCGTGGCCACGCCGGACGGCCGGAACGGGCCATCGCGACAACCTGCCGCGGCTGCGCAGCGGCCCCTGCAATGGCGAAACAGTTGCAAATGCATCTGTTGACTGCAGTGCAACATAGGCTCTAGTGTCGGGGCCATGTCGCCGCTTTCCGCCCTCGTCCGCATGCCTTCCACTCCGGCTTCCGCCGGCCGCATGCCGTCGCGCGCAGGCGACATCGCCAGCATCATTACCACCACGATTACCACCGGTACCGGTACCTGGTCCGGGCGGAGCGTCGTGCGTAGCTGAGTTTTCCCACGCAACGGCCCGCCCTCGACGAGGCGGGCCGGCACATGCCGACACGCCAGACAGGACGGGCCTCCATCGGAGAGGCCGTCGTGATCACCTGCGCAACCGAGCAAGCCCCGCATCATTCGCTGCCACCGCTGGCGATACCGCGCACCGGCACTACCGGCCGGCGCACGCTGGCGGTCGGCGTGATCGGCCCGGGCCGGGTGGGCAGCGCGCTGCTGGACCAGCTGCGCGCGGCACAACCTCGGCTGGCGCGCGACCATGCGCTGGACCTGAAACTCTGCGGCGTGGTGGCCAGCAGGCGCATGTGGCTGGATTGCGACGACGCCGAGCTCAACGGCCGCCACGCCGGCGCGCAGATCTGGCGACCGAACGACCTGGATGCGTTCGCCGCGCACGTGCGCGGCGACGGCGACCGCCATGCCCTGCTGGTCGACTGCAGCGCCAGCGAGGCGGTGGCCGCGCACTACCCGCGCTGGCTGGCTTCCGGCCTGCACGTGGTGACTCCGAACAAGCTCGCCGGCAGCGGCCCGCTGGAGCGCTGGCAGGCGATCCGCGCCGCCTGCGCAAACGGCGCGCGCTTCCGCTACGAAGCCACCGTCTGCGCCGGCCTGCCGGTGGTGCAGACGCTGCGCGACCTGCTCGACACCGGCGACGAGTTGTTGGCCGTGGACGGCATGTTCTCCGGCACGCTGGCTTGGCTGTGCAACCGCCACGACGGCCGCCAGCCGTTCTCCGCGCTGCTGCGCGAGGCGCATGCGCTGGGCTATACCGAACCCGATCCGCGCGAGGACCTGTCCGGCCTCGACGTGGCGCGCAAGCTGGTGATCCTCGCCCGCGAGGCCGGCTGGCCGCTGTCGCTGGAACACGTGGAGGTGGAGAGCCTGGTGCCGCCCGAACTGGCCGCGTTGTCGCCGGAGGAGTTCATGCAGCGCCTCGATGAACTCGACGCGCCGCTGGCCGCGAAACTCGACGCGGCGCGCGCCGAAGGTGGCGTGCTGCGCCACGTCGCCAGCCTCGACCGGCACGGCCGCGCCCGCGTGAAGCTGGCGGTACTGCCGGCCACGCATGCTTTCGCACACAGCCGGCTCACCGACAACGTGGTGCAGTTCACCACCCGCCGCTACTGCGATAATCCGCTGCAGGTGCAAGGCCCCGGCGCGGGGCCGGAAGTCACCGCGGCCGGCGTGTTCGCCGACCTGCTGCGCATCGCCGAGTCGCTGGGGGTGCAGGCATGAGCGCCCTCGCCCCGTTGCAGGAACCCATGAGCGCACGATCGCCCCGCCTCGACCACGCCACTGCTTTTGCGCCCGCCTGCGTCGGCAACGTCGGCGTGGGCTTCGACATCCTCGGCCACAGCATGGCCGGCGCCGGAGACCGCGCCGAAGTGCGCCGCATCGACGAACCGACCGTGCGCATCGCGGCGATCCACGGCGTGACCCGCGAGCTGCCCCTGGACGCGGGCGCGAATACCGCCGGCGCTGCCCTGCTCGCGCTGCGCAAGGCGCTGGGCCTGCAGCACGGTTTCGAACTCGTGCTGCACAAGGGCATCGCGCTGGGTTCGGGCATGGCCGGCTCGGCGGCCTCCTGCGTGGCTGCGCTGGTGGCCGCGAACGCGCTGATGGAACGGCCGCTGCCGCGCGAAGCACTGTACGGCTTCGCGATGGACGGCGAGGCGGTAGCCAGCGGCGGCCGCCACGGCGACAACGTGGGACCGCAGCTGCTCGGCGGCCTCACGCTGGCCACGCACGAGCGCGTGCTGCGCATCCCGGTGCCCGCCGACTGGCACTGTGCGCTGGTGCATCCGCATTTCGTGCTGGAGACGCGCAAGTCGCGCGCCGCGCTGGCCGGGCACTACGCGCTGGGCGAGTTCGTGGCGCAGAGCGCGAACCTGTCGCTGCTGCTGGCCGGCTGTTTCCGCGGCGATGCCGCGCTGGTTCGCGAGGGCCTCAAGGACGTACTGGTGGAGCCGCGGCGCGCACCGCTGGTGCCGAACTTCGCGCGCGTGAAGCAGGCGGCGCTCGATCATCGCGCGCTGGGGGCGAGTATTTCCGGGGGCGGGCCAAGCGTGTTCGGCTGGTTCGAACATCGCGCCGAGGCGGAGGCCGCTGCCGTCGCGATGCGGGCTGCGTTTGCCGAGGCAGGGTTTGACAGCGACGTCTTCGTCGCGCCGATCGACGGCCCCGCAGCCGCGCTGCTCGACGACGAGGTTCAAGCATGAGCGCACGCAATGTTGCAGGAGCGCACCCTGTGCGCGAACGGTTTACCGCGAGGCTGATCGCGCACAGGGTGCGCTACAGCCAACGGCGTATCGGTTTGGCGAGGCTGGCATGAGCGCGCCACTGCGCTATCTCAGCACGCGCGGTCATGCGCCGGCCGCCACGCTGGGCGAAGCCATCGCCGCGGGGCTGGCGCCGGATGGCGGCTTGTATGTGCCGGAGCGGTTGCCCACGCTCGATCTGGCGGACTTCGATGCGCAGGGAACGCTGTCGGGTACCGCGGCGACGCTGCTGGCGCCGTTCTTCGGGGCGATCCGCTCGCC
>Ga0207702_10000396_pt1 | contig 49721 bp, 40 predicted proteins | sample KBSCornC62_FD_184302 | JGI IMG/M metagenome (GOLD analysis project Ga0207702, IMG submission 184302) | Corn rhizosphere microbial communities from Kellogg Biological Station, Michigan, USA - KBS Corn C6-2 (SPAdes) (version 2) | ecosystem: Host-associated > Plants > Roots > Rhizosphere > Soil ... | reverse complement strand
ACTGGAGCGCGGCGATTCCGGGGTTCGCAGCTTCGTCAGCGTGCAGTCCGGGCTATGCATGTATCCCATTTATGAATTTGGAAGCGACGAGCAGAAAAATACGTGGCTTCCCGCCATGCAGAAAGGCGAAAAACTGGGATGCTTCGGCCTGACCGAACCTGATTTCGGTTCCAATCCAGGGGGGATGCGGACACGCGCGCGCAAGGTGGGCAGCGAGTACGTCATTAACGGCGAGAAAATGTGGATTACCTCCGGCACCATCGCTGATGTCGCCATTATTTGGGCAAAGGTCGAGAATGAGAATGACCGCATTCGCGGATTTCTGGTGGAGACCGATCGCGCCGGCTTTAAAGCCGATGACATCCATGGAAAATGGTCGCTGCGCGCTTCGGTGACTTCAGGGCTCTCCCTGCAGGACGTGCACGTGCCCGAGTCGAACCTGCTTCCGAAGAGCGGCGGGCTCAAGTCTCCGCTGATGTGCCTGAACCAAGCACGCTACGGCATTGCCTGGGGAGCGGTGGGGGCGGCGATGTCGTGCTATGACTGCGCGCTTCAGTATTCCCTGCTTCGCAAGCAATGGCGTGACCAGCCCATTGCCTCGCATCAACTCGTACAGGACAAGCTCACCTGGATGATCAGCGAAATTACGAAAGCTCAGCTACTGGTGCTGCAAGTTGGGCGTTTGAAGGATGCCGGCAAGGTTGAACCGCAGCACATCTCGATGGCGAAGCGAAATAACGTTTGGATGGCGCTAGAGTGTGCGCGGCTGTCTCGCGATATTCTCGGTGCCAATGGTGTTGCCGACGATTACCCCATCATGCGGCACCTGATGAATCTGGAATCGGTGAAGACTTACGAGGGCACGCATGACGTACATTCACTCATCATCGCGCAGAGCGTCACGGGGATCGATGCATTCTGAGGAGCAGTTTAGCGGTATCAAGCGCTGGTATGAGTGAGAGGAAGAATCTCCGGATTTTAGCTGCGGTGGGGTTTCTCGCTGGTGTATTAGCCTGTCTCGACGCCGTACGAGAGGCGAGAGTTCTGTGGCCACCCGAAGCATTGTGGAACGTTCTGCAGCATCGCCAGCATCTTGAATTGGGGGCTGGGATTGCTGTCATCCTGGTCGCGATCGTAACAAATATCATGGGCCAAGGCGCTTAAGGCGGGCTTCCCAGTCGGCGACCAAACGCGGACGGGAAGTTTCTGGTCGGCTATCCGTACAGCTCACTGAGCAACTCATACGCCCGCCGGAGATGCGGAATGACAATGCTTCCCCCTACCACGAGCGCGACATTGAGCGCCTCTTCCTGCTCGGCTCGTGGCACCCCCAAACGATAGGACTGAATGGCGTGATAGGAAATGCAATCGTCGCAGCGTAAAGATGCGGATGCGACCAGGCCCATCAACTCCTTGGTTTTCGCCGACAGCGCACCTTCGAGATAGGTGTTGTGGTCGATGTTGTAGAAGCGTTTGACCAGAAGATTATTTGCTTTATCGACGTTCGCATTGAGGCGTTCTCGTGCATCCAGAAACTTGCGCGCGAGTTCACTTTTCTCCGCAACGTATTTTTCTGTGAACAGATAGGTGGGCTCTTTGCGTTCCGGACGTTCTGGAGCGGGGCGCTCCACCTGGGCGGGGTGTTCCGTGGCTGTACTCATGAGGCAAATACTAGCAGAGAAACCATGCCGGTCCCGCAGTTATGTCGAGGCCTGACCAGTGCTCAGGCAGTCGGTTTATCTCGGGGCGGCTCGACCGCAAGAAATTCCCGGGCGAAGCGTTCGGTATAGCTCTGAAGCAGCGCTGGTACTCTCTCAGGATTGTTCGAGCACAGCACTAAGCCTGCATGATGATGTTTCTTAATTCGGAGCCACACTTCAGGATCGTCGTAGTGGGAGGTATCGGGATTCTCCTGACGAGCCAACGACAGAATAATGCCGGCGTATTCTTCGCGCACGGGCGGCAGTTGGTAGGTGCCATCCCCACCTGAGACTTCGATTCGAGCCCACTCGCGCCACAAATTGATGCCGCTCGCGGCCTCGACCATTTCATTGATGTAAGCTCCGCCCACTCGCGCGGCGCATTCCAGAAAGTAAAACTCGCCATCCGCATGCGCCTTGATGAACTCCGCATGAGAGACTCCACGCAGAAGACCGAGGGCGGCGATCAGGTCACGATTGATGGCGCGCAGAGCGGAATCATCTTCGCTGCCCCTGGGCACTGTGAACGTGGTAAAGATGCCGCCACCCTGTGCCACATTCATCGGGGGCTTTCCGTATTTGCTGACGTTCGAGAAGACCAGGTCTCCTTCAGAGACTACCGAGTCCACGTGGTAGACGTCGCCGGGGACAAATTTCTCCAGCAGATAGTTGGACTGCTTGTCTCCAAGCTGATCCAGTAGAGGCCACAATTCGTTACCCGAATGAATCTTCTTGATGCCGATCGCAGAGGCCTCCTGCCGCGGCTTCAGAACCCATGGGCCGGGAACGTGGTCAATGTAAAACTGAATGTCGCCGTGATTTACAACCGGGACAAAGTCCGGCACGCGGAGATGACGATCGAGGGCTCGCATCCGCATCGCAAGCTTGTCGCGGAAGTAGCGCATGGTGGTGAGCCCCATACCGGGAATGCGCAGGTGCTCACGCAGGGTGGCTGCCGTTTCCATATCGAACTCGTCCAGAGCGACCACGCGATCAATTTTTTCGCCGCGGGCGAGATGGGTCACCGCCTTCACGATGTCCGCCAGCGGGATCTCTTCCGGAAGGTAGAAAGTCTTGTCGAGGCTCTCGCGTGGCCAATCAGCGTCGCGCAATTTTTCGGCAGTCAGCAAAATCACCCGGCACCCCTGGCGCTTGCACTCGCGCATGAACTCCTGTCCCTTTTCGTAGGTGGTGATGCACAGGAAGGTCAGCGGACGCGTAATGGGCATGGGGTAGTTCGAATTGTCGTAGGAGAATACCACGCGGTAGACGGCAGCCCGCACCATGACTTGTTCCATTGTCGGCCCGAATGTAGCGGAGTCGGATAAACCGATTTCTGAATAAAATCGATTCGGTGAATCCTGTATTTTCATTCTGTGAAGGGTTGCGCTATAGTCTCAACCCGGCGCATCACACTTCTCATGGAGAAAGACATGGCTACGCAGACTCGTCCGGAAGGTAAGGCCCGCATCTTCGGTGAAAACATCGAAAGCGACCTGGCATCAAGATTTTTGCGGGTCGTTGAAGTTGCGGCGATTGCCTCGGCGCGAACCATGGGACAGGGGCAGCGGAAAATGAGCGACGAAGTCGCCACCGAGGCCATGCGCAAGACGATGGACTCAATCCCCATGCGCGGCACCATTGTGATCGGCGAAGGCGAGCGCGATGAGGCCCCCATGCTTTACATCGGCGAGAAAGTCGGCGCCGAATTTCCCGACGGTACCGAGGTTCCTGAAGTTGACATCGCCGTGGATCCGCTCGAAGGCACTAATCTTTGCGCCACTGGCGCCCCAGGCTCAATCACGGTGCTGGCTGCCTCCGAACGCGGTGGCCTGCTGAACGCGCCCGATTGCTACATGGAGAAGATTGTGGTTGGGCCATCCTGCAAAGACGCTGTTTATCTCGATGCCCCTGTCTCGCACAATCTAAAAAACGTTGCCCGGCGCCTGGATCGCGATGTGGAGGATCTGGTGGTGATGGTGCTGGATCGTCCCCGGCACGAAAAGCTGATTGCAGATATTCGCGCCGCCGGGGCGCGCATCCGCCTGATCGGCGACGGCGACCTTTCCGCTGGGATTGCCGCGGCGGTAATTGGCACCGGCGTGCACGCGGTGATGGGTTCGGGTGGAGCACCAGAAGGGGTGATCACCGCTGCCGCGGTTCGTTGCCTCAACGGATACATGCTCGGCCGTCTGGTGGTGAAGCCCGACCAGGAAGAACGTTTAGAGCGCATGGGGATTAAGGACAAAAACCGCATCTACGAGGCTGAAGACCTCGCTCCGGGCAAGCAACTCATTTTTGCCGCAACCGGCGTCACCGACGGCGCGTTGATGAAAGGCGTACGTTTCTTCGGCGAGGGCACCCGGACTTCTTCCGTGATTATGACGCTGCGAACGGGCAAGGTGAGATTCGTGGAGAGCATTCACCTGGAGAAGAGCCCTGATTTCAAAGTCAGATTTTCGTAAGAATTGCTCGCCTCGTCCGGCGCAGCTTGCGCAAACAGCATTCGGCAGCTCCTCGGGGCAGCGGAGATTCCAGGCAAGGCGCCCGCCTGCATTGCGCCTGTATATTTGAGAACTATGGACATCCGATCAGTACAGCGCCCGCTTAAAGACCAATACCGCCAGAACCCATCCACTTCCCGGATTAAGTTAACCGCTCACGGCTCAGAAGCTGGCGCGCCGATTGCCTGTTCGGTTGACCTGGGACGTGCGATCTACAACGCCCAGGCTCACCAGGGAGTCGGTGGAGCAGGTACAGGCGCCTGCTCCGGAGACCTTTTATTGGGCGCTCTGGCAGCCTGCGCCCAGATCACGTGTCAGATGGTAGCGGCGGCGATGGGGATCGAAACAGAAAGCATCGAGGTTACGGTGGAGGGCGACCTGGATCTGCAGGGGACATTGGGCATCTCCAAGGAAACGGCGGTCGGGTTCCAAAGTATCCGCGTTCTTTTCGATGTACGCGCACCGAAAGCGAGCGCGGAACAACTGACTGCACTGCAAGCTAAGGCAGAGCAGTATTGTGTCGTCATGCAGACTCTGCTGCATCCGCCCGAGATCGAATCCCGCTGGAAATAGTAACGAGCTCCGCGACGCGCTCAGATACTGAAGGCTCAATGACGTCTTACGAATATATTTTGGCGCGTTCATTCGGCCTACTACTTTAAGTATTCCGAATCTTTCTTGAGATCCTCAGGAATGGGTGGGAACGGCGGCCAGTCTTGCGAATATCCCTTGAGAAGCGGGGTCGCAGTTTCAGACCGCAAGATGCCGTCGTGCACCGCAAATTTGTGGGGATGTCCCGCGGAATATCCCTCCCAGAGACTCACTGCCGCATACGCGCCGTCCTTGCGCAGCACGTAATAGGTCATATCCATAAAGCGCAGCTTGTTCATATCACCGTTGTAGTTACGCACGATGCGTTTGAGCGCATCCATGCCCGCTTCTTGCGGCGCCATGCCATGGCGCATGTTCTCGACGATGGTATGCGCACCGGCAACCTTTATATTCTCTTCCCCGGCGCCCGTGGCTCCGGCGGAGCCCACATCCTGGTCGGTATAGCAGCCTGCCCCGATGATCGGCGAATCACCGCAACGGCCGGGGAGTTTGAACGCGAGTCCGCTGGTTGTCGTAATACCGGAGATTTCTCCCTTGTCATTCAATACCGAGCAATGAATGGTTCCCGTCGGGGGAAACAGCACGCGACGCACGGCAGCAAGTTGGAATTCAGGTTCAATGCCGAGGTCAGAGGCGTGTTGCTGCAATTCCCGGATGCGATCATGCCAGAGATCCGCCTGCGGCTTGGAGTCGGGCGCAGGTGGATGCCAGTGCGGGTCGGCGATCCCGGGCCCCCACCAATCACGATCGGAATTGAATTGTTTCCACAACATCCAGATCTTTCGTGAGCGATCGGTCAGAAGATTCTCGCGCGGCAAACCCATCGCAACCACGAACCGCTCCGCTCCTTCACCGACAAGCATGACGTGCCCAGTGTGCTCCATGACGGCCTTGGCGGCCATCGAGACATTCTTGATGTTGCGCACGCCGCCCACCGCTCCTGCCCGGCGGGTCGGCCCGTGCATGCAGCAGGAGTCGAGTTCTACTACGCCTTCTTCGTTAGGCAAGCCGCCATAACCTACCGAATCGTCATTGGGATCATTTTCCGGTCCCTTCACAACCTGAACAGCGGCATCCAGAGTATCTCCGCCACCTTTGAGAAAGGCGTAGGCGGCTTCGACATAAGCGAAGCCGTTGTTCGCGCAGATGATAATGGGCCGCTTCCCGGGATCGTTGTGGGAAGCGTGTCCCTGCTGGCTCGAATCTGCCGGCGCTTCTGGAACTGCAGCATTGGCTGCCACTCGGGCAGCAACGGCTCCCAGCACTGAGGTCTTTACGAAATCACGGCGCGAGAAGCTCACAGATCCTCCTTCGAGAGTTCAAGAAGATCCGCATGATTCGCGGATCGAGCACCGCTGCAGGATCGCTGACATGCAGGCGAGCACGTTGCACGCGGAGCGGGAAGAATACCACGAGATCAAGGCAGGACTCGGACGAGCATCTAACCGGAGAATTGTGGATGAGGGGACAGACCTGGCGACTGCCCCCTTTTGTAACTATCCTCGGGCAAAGCGGCGCAACCGCCCCGGATATTTGGCTCCCGCTCTTTCCAGGTCCTCCGCGGCAGTCATGCTGATGGGCTGCACTTTTTCCGAGCGGAATCTTAGCATGGCGGCAATGTTGCCGACCTTATCGAACTCCGGATCGTCTTTCACATAAAAGGTTTCAACGTCCCGACGCACGACCCAGGGCAGGATAGCCTCGCCCACGTCTACGATTTCCTGTGTAGCGCGGCCACAGACGGGGCAGAAGCTGACCAGGTGTGCATCGATGTGGCCGCAACCGGTGCATTCCACGGCGTGCGCCTGAAGGTTGTCGCCGATGAGAAGGGTTTGCACCTCTCCCAGTTCCAGTGAGCGCAGGACTCGCCGCAGGCCCGTGACACCGCGTCCATTACTGCGGGCCTGACTCAAAGCCTGGTTCATCATTTCCCGTCGCCTTTCGTCCTGCCAGCGGTCGAGAATGCGCTGGGCCTGCGTGCGGATTTCGTCAGCACTGACATGCGCAAGATCGGCGTTGAAATGTCCAATCAATGTCTGGCTGACGTAGGGATGCATTTGAGCGTCGAACATTGGACGGTGCGCATCCTGGCAGGCGAGAATCCATCTTTCAAATATTCCTTTTTCCTGCAATTCCTTCAGTATCCCGGCAACATTCTTGAAGTGCTGGCGGACCTCATCTTCAACTCTGCGTTGCGCGTGCCCGCCATCGTATCCACCAAAGCCATCACTTCTGCCGCGGCGGGTCAGCGGATGGAATAAATCCTCACGCTCGGTGAGTTCTCCGAGGCGCAGATCAAAGATGCGGGCGCGATGCTTGTCGATGAGCACGATGGCCAATAATGGAGACGCCCCCAGCAAACGCGCCAGAGGTTTGAGGCGAAAGTGACGATCCACAACCAGCTGGGTGCTGCCCAACGCGGGTGGCACCTCAAATTCACGCCAGACATTCTGGGCAGCGCAGGCAAATACAGCTTTACCATGAGTGCCATTGCTGCGCAGTTCCCCGGAGGACCGCACAATGCGTTCGATGTCCTCGCGCGCGCAGTCTTTCTTTCCCTTGGCTTCGAGCCGGTGCATCGCGTCTCGCGCCAGGTCCTTGATCAAAATAATGTCTTCCTTATGAGCTTTATTGCGGGGAGCGGAGGGTTGGTAGTAAAAACTGACCGCACAGGACTCTTCGTCTCGGAATTCAGCCAGTTCACGGATTTGTTCGCGAGAAATACTCATAGATAATCTCCCCAAAATTAAAGGTGTTTGGTATTAAGCGGCGCCGGTCGGAGCCAACCGGCCCTGAAACTGCTTGGCCAGTCCCGGCGCTTTGCGCAAGTGATCGCGCGCGGCAGAAACGGAGGCGAGCACCCGCTCGGCGGGTGAGCCGGTAATCGCCACAATCTCCTCGACAGTGAACCCTTCCACGACGTGGAGGATGAAGGCTTCGCGGGGCCCCGCGCCAAGATCGCGCAGGGCGGAAGCGACCAGGCGCAGGAGTTCGTCCGAGGCCATGATCTGCTCGGGTGTGGCGACGCGGGAATCGGCAATGACGGAGGCCCCAGTCACCGACTCGTCAGGCTGGTGAAACTGTAACTCAGCTTCATCGCTGCCGCGGACATTCGGGCGCCGCGCCGAATCTTCCAGGTGCACGGCGTTTCCATTGCTTTCGTCCTCGCGAGAAAGTTCATTCAAGGCGTGCAGGGCTTGGCGGTACAGCCATGGCTCGAGAGCAAGCTTCTCGGGCTTTTCTTGCCCATCGCTCAAAGCGGCAGCGATCGCCTCGTCAATGACTTCTTCTTTCGAGACGGAGTCTGGGGCAATGATGCCTTGCACCTCCCTAACGTAGATCTCACGTTCGACAAATCGAGACAGACGCGCCAGGTTGGCATTGACGTAAGAGCGAATATCGTCAGCGGAGATAGTCGGCGGAAAGACTGCCGCGATCGTCTGCTCGAACGGGACTTCGCGCATGGCCGCCCCGGGTCGAGAGCTGTTGCCTCGCCGATCGCGCTGCCATTTGTGAGAGGCGCGCAAAAGATCCTTGTGCTTATTGACCTGTTGCAGCAAGTCCTCAAAGGCAGCTTTGACGGCGGCGGTGGGGGTTGGGGCGGCTTTCTGCACAGCCATCTGCCCGGAAGGCAGACGCAAATTCAGAGACACGCTGGTGCCCTCGCGCGGGGACACTTCTTCCACCATGGCCTTCAGATGAACTAGCTCTGGCCGGAATACCTGCAGGCGCTTCTGTAGCTTTTCGATTTGATGTTGAACATCTTTTTCAACGGCGGGAAGTTTTGGAAGACGATAGCTGACGTGAACGTTCATGAGCGCCTCGGCCTTGCTAACGAAGTCGCGCAACCAAGTGCTTTCTAAGCCGATTGTACACCCGGTATAAAGAAGGAAAACGCAGAAATCGAGCACAGAAAATTAACTGCTGCTCATTCGGTCAGCTGTTCCGTCGGCGCGCGCGTTGCAGCCCTTTGAGTTGGCAGTTTATGATCGCGACCCATGATTCCTTTGCGGCTTCTGCTATTCGCGTTACTCTCCGCTTTTGCCTACACCCAGAATCCATCCTTAAAGGAAGTTAACAATGTTTATCCGGACGCGCATGCCCTGTACGTTGATCTTCATCAACATCCAGAATTGTCGGGGCACGAAACTGAAACGGCTGGCAAGCTGGCGAACAAACTCAGAGTCGCTGGATACGAGGTTACCGAGCATGTAGGCGGCACCGGCATCGTTGCCCTGCTGAAGAATGGAAGCGGTCCGGTCATCATGCTGCGCACCGAGTTGGACGCTCTTCCGGTGGAGGAGAATACCGGGTTGCCTTATGCCAGCAGAGTCCGCACAAAAGATGATGCCGGGCGAGAGGTTGGCGTCATGCATGCCTGTGGCCACGATGTTCATATGGCATCACTCGTTGGCACGGCTGAGGTGATGGCACGCACGAAGACCAACTGGCATGGCACTCTTATTCTGATCGGCCAGCCCGCGGAAGAAACGATCGGTGGTGCGGAAGGCATGCTCCGAGACGGTCTTTTTACTCGTTTCCCAAAGCCGGATGCGATCGTAGCGTTGCACGTCGGGAATGAGCTTCCGGCCGGAGCAGTCTCCATCACCCCGGGAATTTACAACACGAATTCAGACTCGGTTCGAATCACCATTTACGGCAAAGGTGGGCATGGGGCTTCTCCCGATACCACCGTCGATCCGATCGTCATTGCGGCTCGGACGATCGTGTCGCTGCAAACCATTGCCTCGCGCGAGGTCAAGCCGGGCGAGCTGGCCATTGTGACGGTGGGTTACATTCGCGCCGGTACAAAGAACAACATCATTCCTGATCAAGCCGAGATGGGCTTGACCGTGCGTACTTATAAGCAGGACGTGCGCAAGCAGGTGCTCGCCGCGATTTCCCGTATTACAAAAGCAGAGGCAGAAGCCGCCGGAGCGCCACGAGAACCCGCGGTAGAACACTACGAGGGAACGGATGCTGTCTACAACGAACCTGGCCTGGCGGAACGACTCCGGTCTCCCCTGGAAGCAGCGCTGGGCAAGGACCACGTCTCAACTGCAGGCCCGATCACGCCATCAGAAGATTTCTCGTTCTTTGTGGAGCAGGGAGTGCCGGGATTTTATTTCAGCCTGGGCGGCGCGGATCCGCACAAATTTACGGAAGCAAAGGCCAATGGCACGCATTTGCCGTCCAACCACTCGGCCTTGTTCGCCCCGGACGTCGATCCGGCGCTGCACACTGGCATTGCCGCTGAAGTAGCATTGCTGCGGTATCTGCTGAACACATCGGCGAGTGAATTACAGAAGCTTGGCTCCGAACCGCCCAACCACTAAATAAGAAGCCGCGTCTTTCGACGCGGCTTCCGGGGTTATCCGTCAAAAGCGTCCCTGATTGTGGGATGGGGATGACGCCTGTGCCGGAATCTGACTAAATTCCGCCGCTCGTGCCAGCATCGAGCGTCAACAGTTGACTCTGTTCCATTTCGCTCTCGATTGCGGGCGTGCGCACCGTCAATCCGGCAGTGTCTCCCTGCCGCCATACCTTGGACAGATACACGCGATCTCCGTTGCGCACAAACACCAGCTTGGGCTTTGCATGGGCGCCAAATTCGTTCTCCACGCCGGTAGCGACAGCCACATAGAGCTTGCGCTCAAGGTTGTGCACGACCAGAACACCACCCTGGTCGGTACTCTTCGGAACGCCAGTCGCCATCTCGAAGGTGTACGTGCCAGCGGGCAGCACACGGTTCCCTACAATGAATTCATATGGGACTGATGCCTTCAGCGTCACCTTGCGATGAATCTGGGCCTGCGCCTGGTGAGATGTGATTGTCAGCATTGCGATGGAAAGAACAAATAGCGGGAGAGCTTTCATGACCATGTGCCTGCTCCTGGAAGGAATACGGAGCTAGGGAGCAACCCGAATACCAAGCGAAGGACGAAGTGGCCTACCTATTAATGCCCTGAGAAGAACGGGTTGCGCATTCGCGAGGATTTTGGGGAGAAGTGCCAGTGTGCCAGGTGCCAGCTTCCGAACAAATACCGCCACATTTCTGGCATGGACTTGTGTGTTCCGGTGGGACTACGCAAACAACTTCAGCGTGCTCGGGAGGCAATCCCGAGTTTCTTCATGCGCAATTGAAGAGTCGATCGTTTGAGACCGAGCAGGGCGGCCGCTCCATTGACGCCGGCAACGACCCCATGGCATTGCTCGAGAGCCGCGAGAATCTGCTTACGCTCGACTTCTTCCAGCACGCTCCGGATTGGCTGCGCCTCTTCCTTGAGCCGTAGATTTGCAGCGTCTTCAGCGCTCTGCTGAATCGATGCTTTGGGAACCCGCGTCCTGAGATCGGAGAGCGGAACCTTCAACACAGGGCCGTTGGAAATCAGCACCGCTCGCTCGATCACATTCTGCAGTTCGCGGATGTTTCCGGGCCAGGAATAGTTCACTAAAGCATTCATGGTCTTGGTTGGAACCATTTCGATTTTCTTGTTCACGCGATGGGCAAAGAGTTGAGTGAAATGGCTGACCAGCGTAGGGATGTCGTCCCGCCGTTCTCGAAGGGGTGGAATGAAGATCGGAAACACATTCAGACGGTAGTACAAATCGGCGCGGAATTTCTTTTCATCGACCATGCCCTGCAGATCGGAGTTGGTCGCCGCGATCAGGCGCGCATCCGTATGCAGCGTGCGGGAATTGCCCAGGCGCTCGAACTCGCGTTCCTGAAGCACCCGCAGCAACTTGGGTTGCAGTTCCAGCGGGATTTCGCCAATTTCGTCCAGAAATATGGACCCGCCATGCGCCAGTTCGAAGCGGCCAATGCGTTGCGCCACGGCGCCGGTAAAAGCTCCTTTTTCGTGCCCGAACATTTCGCTTTCCAACAGGCCCATCGGGATGGCCGCACAATTGAGCTTCACGAAGGCGTGAGCGCGACGCCTGCTGCGCTCGTGGATTGCACGAGCCATCAATTCTTTTCCGGTGCCTGTTTCTCCCAGCAGCAAGACCGTGGAATCGCTGGGTGCAACGGTTTCGACTTGCCCGAGAACGGCGCGGATCGTCGGACTATTGCCGATGATTTCCGCGAAGTTCATTTCGCTGCGGATCTCGGATTCCAGATAGAGCTTTTCTTGTGCGAGTTCGTTCTTCAGATCGGCGATCTCACCGTACGCGAGTGCGTTATCGACCGCAATCGCAACCTGCTTGGCGATTTGGCTCAGGAAATCGACCTCGTCGGGGGTGAATACGGCCTCTCGAACCCGCCCCAGATCCAGTGACCCGAGAGTGCGCCCCCGGCTGATAAGTGGCAGTGAACAAGCTTCCCGCATACCCAATTCCCGGAACTCATCGCTCAATGGGAGTTGCTCAATCGCTTCGGGATGCAGCAGAACACGCTGCCCCGTGCGGAACGCAATCGCGGGGCCCGATTTCTCATGAAGAAACTGGGGTGAAACCGGACCCCACACGCCCTCGAGCGATTCAAACGCATACCCCCGCAGAGCGCCATTCGCGTTGGGATCGGGCAGTGCAACCCCCACAAAGTCGGCTTGCATCACACGCCGCACATTGGCGGAAATCGCCAGCAATAAATCACGCAGCTGCAAATTAGCGGCGATGCTGTTATTCACATCAAGCAGCAACTGCAAACGCTGATTTCGTTGTTCCAGTTCTGTCTGCGTCTTGTGCAACGCTTGTGAGTGCAGCGCGTCATCGATCGCCACCGCGATTTGATCGGCTACCAGGGCGAGGAAACGGACGTCTTCCTCCGAATAGACGCCAGTCTGATCGCTGCCGACGGCAAAAGTTCCCAGCGGCCCGTGTGCGGTGGTCAGAGGCAACGTCAGATGCGAACGAATCCCGTACTCTTTAAGAATCCCATGCAGGCGCGGAAACCGCGTCTCCTTGTCGACATCCGGAATTACAAGCGGCTCCTGCCGTTCATAGACCCAACCGACCGCAGTGCCCTCTGGAGGAAATTCGCTGAAGGGCTCTGCAGGCTGGCCCGGCGCCTCACTGACATGCAGGCGCATAAGATGCCGGGCGTGGTCGTAGAGAAAAACGCGCAGGAAAACGAAATTCACGACGGGACGAAGTTCGTCCGCCAAGCTGCGAAACAGTTCCTTTACGTCGCGATGCGCAGCGATGGCGCGAGAGACTCGGCGTAGGGCTTCATACCCCGCCTCGGTGAGAGGCTCGCCCCGGCCGGACTGGAACACGGCATGCATCGCGCCCGTATGTAGCGACAATTCCCTGCTCCTGGAGCGAATGTGGCGATACAACTCATGAAAAACGTCCGCGTGGCGCAAAAAATTCAGACCCGAGCATCCGGGTCGGCCGTTTGCACTTGGATGTCCCCACGAGCGCAACAGATGCCCGCCAGAAGGGCCCCTGCGCCACCCGCCACAGCCGTCGGTGCAGTCACGGGATCATACAGGGTTCCAGGTAAATTGGGAACAAGTGGAAAGGGCTTAAACCGCGACCGTCACCGAGGTCTCGGTTCGCGTGACTGGCCGGTACAGGGTATCGCGCTCAATCGGCACTCGCCCGGCGGCGCGGATGAGTCGTTCCAGTTCCTCCCGGCGCATTCCCTGCGGAGTGGTCGCTCCGGCATCGTGGTAGATCTTTTCTTCGATCACCGTGCCGTCCATGTCGTCGGCCCCGAAGCGAAGTGAAATCTGCGCGATCTTGGGGGTCATCATCTGCCAGTAGGACTTGATATGCGGGAAATTGTCGAGCACCAGGCGGCTCACTGCAATCTGCTTGATATCGAGCATCCCGGTCGTCTTGGGTAGATGCTGCAGGGGTGTGTTATCTGGATGAAACGCCAGCGGAATGAAGGTCTGGAATCCGCCAGTTTCATCCTGCAACGCCCTCAGCTTCATCAGATGATCGACCCGGTCTTCGTCATTTTCGACGTGACCGTAGAGCATGGTAGCGTTCGATTTAAGCCCGATCTGATGAGCCAGCTTCGCGGTTTCCAGCCATTGGTCGCCGTCGATCTTGTGATCGCAAATGATGTGGCGCACACGGTCGGCGAAGATTTCCGCCCCACCGCCGGGCAGCGAATCCACACCGGAGGCTTTCAGGTGCTCAAGCGTTTCGCGAATCGAGAGCTTCGCCCGTCGCGAGAGGTACGCGACTTCCACCATAGTGAATGCCTTAAGATGCACCTGCGGAAAGCGCTGCTTCAAACCGGCGCAGAGATCAAGAAAATATTGAAAGGGCAAATCGGGGTGCAATCCGCCGACAATATGAAACTCGGTGACTGCTTCTGAGTACCCGGAGGCCGCAATCTCGAACGCTTCGTCCAGGGCCATGGTGTACGCGCCGGGCGCGTCCTTCTTGCGGCCAAAAGCACACAATCGACATGCCGCCACGCAAACATTCGTTGGATTGATATGGCGGTTGACGTTGAAATACGTCTTGTCGCCGTGCATGCGCTCCCGAACAAAGTTGGCCATCCATCCAATCGCGAGGATATCTCCAGTGCGGTACAGCGCAAGCGCGTCCGGCGCATCGAGCCGCCGGCGGGCCACAACTTTGTCGTGGACGGGCACCAGCCATGGATCATCGGTTTGAAAACGATGAAGTTCGTGCGTACCAGGCATTGCTTTGATGATATCGCAGGAAAGTCCGGATCTGCCATCCCGAACCGATCCTACTTATTGACGACGACCCGGTCTTGGACCTGGGAGTATTCGTCTTCCGTCAGAATGTGCCTGGTGACTAGCTGGTGGGTGTTGGCATAGGGTCGCTCGGCGATGATCCGGTCGGCTTGACGCGCCGTGACGCCTGGAAGGGACGCCAGATCATCCTTGGGGGCCCGGTTTAGATCAATCGATCTCTTATTGGTGAGGCCGTCTTTGATGCCCTGAGCCACGGCTTTGGAGTCACGCTTGATGGCGGCGGTTCCTTCCGCCGTTTTCTGCCGAATTTGATCTGGACTCTGGTTGACGCAAGACGTCCACGTGCCCAAGGCTACGAGCATCAGAGCCGATATCAGACTACGGATTGGCATGCTATTCCGATGCCATTATTCCGCAGACGGTTGGGCAGCGAGGGCAAATTGCAGCCCACTTCCCTGTTGAAAACTGCATCTAGAGGGGGATGCAATGCGCCCTTCGCTACGCTTAAGTGGAAGGAGAATGGTTCATGAAGAATCTTTTGAATGCCACAGCATTCGTCGCTCTGATGTGTGGAGTTTCGCTGGCACAAAGCACAACACCCTCGTCGACCAATCCCGGCACTCCCCAGTCGCAGGGGCAACCGAGTGCGCCACAGAATTCGCCGCAAACCCAAGCCCCGGCGGGGGCGACATCCACCGCTCAGGGACAGACCGCGCACGCCACACGAATCGCTCCCGGTAGCGTCATTCCCGTGCAGCTGACCAAGACTGTCGATGCAAAAAAAGCGAAAACCGGTGACGAGGTCGTCGCCAAAGTCACCATGGACATGAAGACTCAAACCGGAGAAGTCCTAGTGCCCAAAGACACCAAGGTGATTGGGCACGTGACGGAAGCACAGCCGCGTAATAAAGAACAGAAGGAATCCCAACTCGCAATCGCCTTTGATCGTGCTGTGACGAAAGATGGCAATAACATGCAAGTACCGATGTCCATCCAGGCTGTCATCGGCCAGCAGCAAAATCAGAATGATCAATCAAATACACCAGCTGGCAGACAGCAGGCCGCCGGAGTGCCTTCGGGTGCTGCTCCGACCGGCGCGGGTGGAGCGAATGGATCAAGTGGATCTACAGGCAAATCGTCCGGTATGGGGGGAACACAAGCTCCGACTCCTTCGCCATCTGCCACTGCTGGAGACACCGCAGAAACAGCAGGGGCCAACGGCGGACAGCCTCCGATCACCGCACAGACTCAGGGAGTCATCGGAATTTCCAACCTGACGCTCTCCCCACCTGCCAACGGTGCGCAGGGATCTGTGATGACCTCAGAAAAGAACAACGTAAAGCTGGAAAGCGGCACGATGCTGCTATTGAAGGTGAATCAGTAGCGCAAGCGGGAGGTTCAGCGGTTGCCCGGTCGGCTTCTACTCAGATGCCGACTCCGGCAGCCGCGACTTTCGCTGGCCGAAGCTCTTCCCCTGTCACCGCACGTAAAAGCCGGTTCCAAAGCAGAATTGAGGGAGCAATCGTCACGGCGATCATGCTCCACGGGATGACTGTGGAAATCCAGAAGATCTTCGTATTGAAGCTAAGCAGGGCCAGCCAGATGAGCGTAGCGAATGTCCCAAAAACAAACGCAACGCGGCGGTCACGGTGGCTCGTAGGGATGGAATACGAACTTAGCGCCTGCACTGCCAGCGAAAACGGAAATGCTACGACCAGATCGATGAAGTAATGTTCGCCCGTCCCCAAGGTTGCCAGAACCGTCAGGGCCACATAGATCATGGCGACGACGCGAACCCACCGCGACAATCCACGCGAATTCCACCACACCAGCAGGACCCAACTCATGTGCAGGGAAGGAATGGCATTCCGGGCTCCTTCCATGATGACGGGCACAATATTCAGCTGCATGGCCTCGGCGGTTGACAACGGACTCCAGGGAAATGCCGCGCCGAAAAGATGGACCGGTCCGCATGCAGGCAGCATGTTGTAGCAAAGAACCCCGAGGGGACCCGTGGCCAAAAACGCAATCATGACTGCCAATGCCTTCCCTTTCTGGCGCCGCAACTGGGACGCGTACACCAGCGCCAGGGGCAAGGGCAAGCTGATGTAGATCGCAAGCGAGGCCGTCCTCAGCCACAGATTCTTCAAGAGAAATTGTCCAGTCAGAAAGCTGATCTGTACGCGCAGGCTGCTGTCAAACGAATACAAGAACAAATCAAAGGCTTTGGGGTGAAGCTTCTCGGTAATGTCGAGCAAGCTTGAGGCCGTCCATTCCGACGCTACAAAAAGGACGGCCGGCAAGAATCCGTAAAGCAGCAGTTTGCGATCTTCTGCCTTGGCCCAGATTGTTCGGGTCCCCAGCACCGCCAGGGCGCTCAGCCCCACGAATGAAAAGCCGGCCATAAAGAACGGCTTGTAATCCATGACGCGATAATCGAGAACAGCAAGAAAAAGAGCGCCGATGACGACCCATAGCAGGTCAAACCAGGAATGCCGAAGAATTCCCAGGACGATGACCGCGCTCGCCAAGGCGAGCGAGAGGTATGCGTTCGCCATGGATTCGTAGTAGAAACTCCAACTCAGAGAGAGCGCGAGAATCGCTGCAAACAGCGCTGCTGTAAGCCCCAGCATCGAAGCAGATTGCCAGTGTAGAAGCGCGTTGGATTTTTCTGATTTCATTCGGCTGCGACGCTGTGGAGGCACACGCCGCCCGCAACCAGTCTATGGGCGCAAGAAACAAGCAGCAACTCGGCATGGTGGGACTGTGATTACAAAGGTAATTCGAATCGCGACAAGCCCGCTTTATTTTCGCAGGAGTAAATCTGCCGCAACAAAAACGAAGAACAATACCGAAATCACCCCGTTCATCGTAAAGAAGGCGGCGTTCAGTTTCGAAAGATCATCCGACCGTACTAACGAATGCTCGTAAACCAACAGCAGAATTACTGCGAGGACACCGATGATCGCCCAGACGCCCATCCCAAAGGAAATCACCAGTGCGATGAGCAGGGTGACCATAATCCCGTGGAACACGCGCGCGATCCACAGTGACGCGGGAATTCCGAAGTAGCGCGGGACCGAATGCAGCCCCGCCTGACAGTCGAATTCATAATCCTGGCACGCGTACAGCACGTCGAAGCCTCCCACCCAGAACGTGACCGCTGCGGTCAACAGCAGAATCCGGGGATCGAGCGAGCCGCGCACCGCGATCCAAGCCGCCGAGGGTGCAATTCCCAGCGCAAAACCCAACACCAGGTGAGACCATCGCGTCACGCGCTTGGTGTAGGAATAGAGCAGAAGCACCGCCAAAGCCACTGGAGAAAGCAGCAACGTAAGACGATTCAACTGGCTCGCAGCGACAATGAAGATGACACTGGAAACTACAACAAAGGTGGCGACGAATGCCGGCGAAAGATTCCCTGTAGGCAACGCGCGTGTGCGAGTGCGAGGATTCGCGGCATCAATGGCGGCATCTGCCCAACGATTGAAGGCCATCGCCGCCGACCTGGCCGCCACCATAGCCACAATGATCCACGCCAGCTGATGAACAGGTGGGAAGCCGCGCGCCGCCAGCATCGCCCCGCACAATGCAAACGGCAGCGCAAAAATGGAGTGCTCCCATTTAATCATTTCCAGGGTCACGCGCAGATTGCGGAGCACCGCCACGGCTCTGATTGTAATTTAGGTGCGAGACTTATTTCTCTGGCACCAGCGGCACGAAGCGGCACATCTCCCGCAAGGTAGTCTTCGGCTGCCCATTCCGTTTCTCAATGAGATGCAACTGCTGCGAATCGTCGCAACCAACCGGAATCATCAACCGTCCACCTTCAGCAAGTTGGTCGATGAGTTCGTGAGGCAGTTCTGATGCCGCGGCTGACACAAGAATTGCATCGTAAGGCGCGCCCTCGGCAAATCCACGAGTGCCATCTCCGACGACAACTCTTACATTGCGGTAATCCAGGCGCGATAGCAACTCGCGAGCCGCATTCGCCAGCGCGGCATGGCGCTCAATAGAGAATACCTCGCCCGTGAGCTCGGCTAGCAAGGCCGTGACGTAGCCCGATCCCGTCCCGATTTCCAGCACTCTATCGCTGGCCTTCAGCGCCAAAGCCTGCAGCATAATTGCCACGATGTACGGCTGCGAAATGGTCTGCCCTTCGGCAATAGGGAGAGGGTGATCTTCATAGGCCTGGTCGCGGTATCGCTCCGGAGCAAATTGGTGGCGCGGCACTCGCGCCATGGCATCCAGAACGCGTTCATCGGTGATGCCACGGGATCGCAATTGGGCATTCACCATGCGCTCCTGCAATGTCGAATAGGGAGAAGAATCAGCGTGGAAAGACATAGAACCAGGGAAGCCGCAGTCCTAAAGACATTCTATTTCTTGCGGCGTCGAATGCGCACATCGAAGCTGACTACACCGTTCTGATCGCGCGTGCCTACAATCGACATATTCCGGTTGATGTAATACTCGCCCTCGATTATCTGCTGGGAACTCTGGGATACATTCGTGCTGTAGGTGAGAGAAAGATTGTTGGCAAACTGTTGCTCGATGGTGACCTGCGGGCCACGGGCCGTCGGATTGGTCTCGGTGGTCAGGCCCTGGGGATCGATCCTGACGCGGCTGACGCCAAAGAGCTTCTGCATGCGATTGCCCATCGCCTGATTAATAGCCTCATTGATGATCAGGTTCGTAGCTTCGTCAGTGAACAGGCTCTGTCCCGACTGCTGCTGCAACTGCTCCGACTCCTCACTGGTTCGTCCCAGTGCGAGGAGTGCAATGATGTCAGATTTCGGCAGTGGCGGCTCTGAACGGTAATTGACACTCAGCCGATCGGGGGTACCGGTGACGGTCACGTCGAGATCATAGTTGCGCACGTGTGTCGTGGCCTGGAGGTTGACTTGCGGCTCAATGGCGACCGGATTCGCAAATGTGATATCTCCGCGCTCCAGGCGGAACTTGATGCCATTAAACGTGGCATCCCCTTCCAGAATGTCGGCCCGTCCCAATACACTTGGGTGCGCAAGGGAACCGCGCAGCCGCAGGTCCGCATCGCCAGAGAGACGCGCTACTGCAGTCTTCATCTGAAGTTCGGGTGCCGTCTGCACCGCGATGTCGAGCTTCACGTTGTACAACGGCGAGTTCGCGGGGGTGATTGACGCTGTCTGACGCGTCTTCTCCAGGTAGGAGCCGAAATCAAATCCGGGCGTCACCGAGAGCTTGTTGACCATCACGTCGCCGGAAATCATCGAAGCCGACTTGGTGCCAACCCAGTGCAACTCGGCATTGGCTGTGGAACTTACGCCTGGCGGATACCGCAATCGCACATCCTTGCCGACCGCCGTCAGATTGAAATTGAACTGACGGTTGTGATTGGTGACATCCCCTTTCAGGTCAAGATTTCCTCCGCCACTGCGGGCCGTAAGCTGCTCGATGTGGATTCGGTCCTGGGTAAAAGTCAGCGTGCCGTTCATTTCGCTCAGGCCACTCGGCAGGCCGGCATACGTTGCTGCCCCGTTCTTGATTTGAATCGTCCCTTGCGGCAGGGGATCGCTCACCGTGCCAATGACATTCATATGAATCGTCAGGACACCTGAAGTGGTGAGATTTTGGTCCAGCGAACCGAACAATTTTAGATCTACCTGCCCGTCAGCGGCGAGATCGATTCTCTTCGTTCCCGCAAACTGCACCGACCCGTGCGCGGTGACGTCTGTTCCTTCACCGATGAGGTGCAGCGGTTCGATTCGAAGATTCTGCTGCGCGTAAGAAAAGCGCACCGGGCCCTGGTTGTGCAGCTTGGCGTACTCGACATCGATTGCAAGATCAGACAAGTTTCCGTCCAAGGTCCATTGTGCGGGATACCGCAGCGGACCTCGCAAAGTAACGGTTCCGGCGACAGCCGAGTGCCCAGTTAGCTGCTCACCTATGTAAGCGCGCCAAAGAGGGTCCAGGTCCAAGTGATCCATCTTCGCTGAAATGGTTGCGGGGTAGTCACCGTGCATTCCAACGTTTCCTTCGACCAGCAACGTCCCCTGCGGAAATTCGGCGCGCCCGTGCAACTGCAGCTGACCATTTCTCGTGCTTGCTTCCAGATCCATTCCTCCGGCCATCTCACGATCGAACATGAGTTCGCGAGCGTGGACGTGAGCGTCGATGACAGGTGCATCGAGCGTGCCGGAACCCTGAACTGTAAAGTCCGCGCGGCCGTCGATTGCACCCCGTGAAACCTGGATCTGCCGCACGCGGGAAAGATCGAAATTCTTGCCTACCAGATCAAGACGGAAGCCTCGCGTTGACGGAGTGAACGCCGCGGTGCCGCGTACGGTTCCGTTTTCGTGGGTCAAATCGATACCAGTCAGGGCTGTCTCGGAAGCGTCAAGCTGCAGATCGGCGTCGAACCTCTCGATCGGCTCCCCGTAAGCTGAGGCGTTTGCGGCATGAATGTGGCCGTGCGCCTCAGGGTGCGCTCGGGTACCGGCAAGCTGCAAAGCCAGATCCGCTGTACCCGAAACCGGGTAGTCGAATCCCGCGAGGGCGGCGGTCGAGGCCACATCCACATGATGAAGATTTACTCGTGCAGTGTACGGACTGTTAGCCGCGAAATGCCCATTTTCCAGCGAGGCGTTCACTTCGAAATCTGCACTGGTGTCGCCCCGGCGCAGGGAGCCGCCCCGCAACGAGACTTGCCGCAACGAAAACTGGGAATTCGCAGCCAAGGAGTCCCAATGAACCTCTTTCTCAACTGTGCGCGAAGTAGCCGGGACGGTAAACTCGAAATCCTGGGCTACAAGAGTTCCGCTCAGGGTCGGCGAAGAGAATGTTCCACCCGCCACTCCATTGAAGGTGGCGTCTCCATCTACACGAAACGGCAGATCGGTCGGGCCGCCCAGGGCTGTTACCAGAGGACGCCATTCTTCCAGATCAGAGGTCGACATCGAAACACGCACGTTGGAGGCCTTCGCCAATGTACCGGAAGCCTCGATCTTGGACGCGGCTGTCGTTAAACTGAACTTGCCTAGCTCCAGCGAGTCACTCGCGCCGTGGTATTTTCCTTGTACATGCGCGGTTATGGGCAACTCGCGGGGAGGGGTTCGAGCCGGTGGGATTGCGTCCAGCGTGAAGCTGACCTCCGCATTTTGCGGCGCTCCTCTCCACACTGCTTCGAGATTGCCGGCCGCCGTTCCCGCCGGATGGTATCGCCCTAGGGGGTGCGCGGGAACATCAACAGCCCTAGCAGCCTCACTCACGGCGATGTCGCGCAGGCGAATTCGAACCACGCCATTTTGAACGCCGGGCAGTTTTGGCTTCTCGCCCTTTTTCGCCGGTGGCTTGCCGGCCGAAATCACCGCGATGTCTTCATTCTTCACTTTCGCATTCTTCGGGAAGGCAACATAATGAAGCCAATTGTCGACTTGCGCGTCGCCCGCGAAAGTCCCGCCAAGCAGTTTCCCCTGTAGCTTCGTGAGTTTGATCTGTTGATCCGTGATGACGTAATCAGTGCTCGCGCCGACTCTCTTCAAGGCGAATTGATCGTCCTGCCATCCCACATCCCGCATCTCTGCTGTACCTGATGTCGTGAAGTCATTCAACGACCAATGACCATTCCCCTTGAATTCAGCGACTCCCTCTCGGAGGTCACTCCGGCGCAAGATTGAGGCGGCCTCCAGCAAACTGAGTTGGGCCTCGTAGCTTCCGTCAACACGTGGATTGCGAAAATCAGTGATGCGACCGCTCGCCTTCAACGAGGAATGCCCGGAGTTCCACTGCAGCGATTTGATATCCGCAAAGCTCGGACCCAGAGCAAAGTTAATGGTTGTCATCCAGGAAAAAGGGCGGAAGTCCTCAATGCTGGTATCCGCCTTGCCAATCGAGAGCGCGCCCTGATACCGGTTGCGCAGGAACTCGTAATCCATCTGCAGGTTCGTACCGTGAACCGCAAAGTCCAACGGGATTTTTCGATCTCCCCAAAGCAATTCTCCGTTATGTACCGACAGGTGGTCGATGGAGAGCGCAAACAGTTGTTGGACACTCGCGTCTACAGAGGTGGACTGCACTCGCAAGGCAGGTACGTTGGTGGTAACGCCATCCTGCGCAATCGCGATGTGAACCACGGGATGATCCAGGACCAGCGACGTAAAGCCAAACTCGGTGCGAAGAAACGAAACCACCTTCATCTGCGCGAGCAGGCTATCGGCATGCACGAGTGGAATGTCGGCCGGACCTTCTTTGCCATGCACCGTGATATTGCGAACTTCGACCTGGAGATGGAAGGGAACAACATGAAAAGTGCCGATTTCGGCGCGTCCGCCGGTGATTCGTTCGATCTCTTCGATCATTCTTCGGCGCACGTAAGCCTGGAAGGATTTTGTGGTGGTGTACCAGAGTGCGGCCAGCACGGTGACTACAACAATCCCGGCGGTGATCAGGAAGTATTTCCACCAGCGGCGGGGTCTGGCGGAGGCCTGGTTCACCGCGTCTGCACTCCTCCGTCCAGAGACTCGGTCACGCCCGCAAGGCTCACCTTGCTTTCCGAACGCAGGGATTGCAGCCAGGAAACCATTAGCTCGCTGACCTTCTCTTGAGTGAGAATTTCGCGTATTTGCGCGGAGACATCGGCCAGCGACACATCTCCTGCTCCACTCTGTTTTAACTGAGGAACGAACTTGTCGCGATAGTAAGCTTCGATGCTCTTGGATTCTATCTGCACTGACGGGCGCAGATGTGCATCGACGAGTCGCATTAGATCGATCTGCTGCTGCACATGTTCGGTGAGTGTTTTCTCCGTCAGTCCATAACGGGCAAGCAACTGCTGCCAGCCCTCATCCGTGACGACTTCAGGGTGCAACTTCCTGGCTTCGGCTACTTCAGCTGCGGCTTCTGCCTGCGAGGCATGCGAAAACGAAGCCGATTTCATTTGCTCTCCCAGCAACTCCTGATCGATGAGCCGATCGAGAACTGCGCGCCGGTCCTCGTCAGAAAACAAGCTCACAGCACGGCCGGTGAGGAGCGCCTGATAGCATAGGGCCTCGTCCCAATCGCTTTGCAGAATGATGTGTCCGTTGACTGTAGCGACAATCCGGTCAATGACTTCTCCTGCCCGGGCTGCCGGCAAAGTTACGGTGCTCAGCAACAATCCCAGGGCAAGCGTTCCGACGCTCATTTGGAGGCGAAATCTCATTTAGAACGGCTGGCCTATGCTGAAAAAAACGTTGAAATGACGTAACTGCTGCGTTTCGAAAACGGTAGTCATATTCCCTGTAACCGGGTCTTTCTTGGTTACATCTTGGAAGAATCTGGTTGGATTCAGATCGTATCCAAAGTCAAATCGCAGCGGCCCAATCGGAGTTTTATATCGTACGCCCACTCCCAGCGCGTGCGAAGTGTAATCATAACCGCTGTTGTTAAAAGCGGTACAGTACGGAGAGTTCGGTGTACCACTGGACAAGCACGATTGGGTACTTGGCTGATGCCACCGCATTAAGCCCTTCAACATGTCGTGCTGTGCCGTGAAAACGTTCCCCATATCGTGAAACACCGCAAACCCGAATCCGCCCCCTAAGTAAGGGAGCGAAACCTGGGGAAAGCGCAGTTCCAGATTGTTGACGAACAGGGCCGTGCCTCCCACAGGAAAGCCCGAAAACGGGTCACGGGGACCTGCCTGATTCAACCCGAATCCCCGATGGGAGTTGCCGCCCCCAGCAAAAAACTGCTCAGGGAGCGGTATCGTGGCCGTGGCTTCGCAGGTCGGCTCACCTAAAGCATTTGCGGGACAGGCCCCTGGAGGCAAAACTTTTGTATTTTTGAACGGCTGCTCGAGGCCGATGGTTGTCGAACGCGCAAAAACGAACTGGCGGCCCGGTCTCCCCTTGCCTCCGAAAGCCTGATAAGTGGCGTTCTGAGCCAGCGCACGTGCGAAGTTCGTAGGCACGTACCCTGCGGAGGTCGTCTCGGATCGCGAACCCAGAAAACTCGGCGCAACAAAACCGTCCAGCGTGAAGTAATTTCCTTTCGTACTCTCCAGGGGATTATCGCGTTTGTCTCGAATAAAAGTGAATCCCGGCCCGCCTACGGTTGCGGGCAGGGAAAGCAGCGCAACCTGCGCCGGCGAAAAGTCTTGGGCGAAGTGGCTGGCTTTGACCCGGCGAAAGTCGAAACGATAGGTAATCGAGCTTGGACCAGGACGAGTGCCAGGCTCCGTACCCGCATTTCCAATCTGCTGTCGTAAGTCGATTTTGCCTTCCAGCCGCTGCGAAGTGAACGTGGCCACGTCGAGGCTGTTGTCGTAGAAAATTGTATAGATTAGCTTCCATTTGTCATTGTCCGCGACTTTCGGGACTGTGTAACTTACCAGGCCCCTCTGCTGCAATCTTCCGACGTGGGACTGGAAAGTCAGGGTCTGGTTCCGTCCACCAAGATTGAGCCGGGTTACATCGAACTCGACCCTCGGGCTCACGCCGGTTGTGCCCTGGGGAGCAGTAGTTCCCGCCGGCTGACCAGTCTGGAATTCAAGCCCCGCGCCATAAGTGAAGGTGTAACGCTTGGCTTCACGTACCTGGACGAGAACATTCTTCTGCGGGTCGCTCCCCTCCGGGTTCTGCACCGCCGTATCGACCTGGCTGAAGATTCCAAGGTTGTAGAGCCGTGTCTGGGTATTGAGCAGATCCAGTTGGCTCAGCGGATCTGCCGGTGCTACCTGCAATTCGCGTTGTACAACATAATCTCGCGTGTGCTCTGTTCCCGAGACCATGACCTGGTCCACCGTGAAACGCTCGCCTTCCTGGATAGTGAAGGTCACATCTTCCCGGTTGGGTTCGGAGGTAGAAGTCTTCGTGTTAATTTCCAACGACGCATTCGGAAATCCGTGGTCAAAGTAGTAGCCGAGAATGCGTTCACGGTCGTTGGCCAGCTCTTGTTGGGAATATGGCTGCCCAGACTGCGTGCTCAACTCCGGCAGATCACTGGTCTTCACCTTCTCGTTGCCTAGGACACGCACCTCGCCCGCTCGAGTGCGCGCTCCTTCTTCGATGTCAATGTGCACAGCAAGTTTGTTCGGCGAGCCCTGATAGTTATCGTCGACCTTGGTTTTAATCTGAACCTGATGGAAGCCATTGGAACGATATAAATTCTCCAGGGTAACCACATCACTTTTGAGCAACGCGTCGCTGTATTTCCCGTGAGTCAGCAGCCGATGGGCGGGTTGAATCTGCAAGTAGCTGCGAAGCTTGGCGGTATCCAGAAAATTCTTGTTCCCAGTGATCTCAACTGAGGCCAGGGTATGCAGCGGTCCCGGGTCAATGTCATAGATTACCCACATGCGGGTGGCATCGCTTTTCCTCCTGATCTCAACTTTCGCATCAAAACGGCCACGGGTTTGCAGATACTCCAACAGGTTACGGCGGCCCTCGCTTAAAAGGTCATCGTCCACCGCATTTTCTTCATACACCGGGATTTCTCTTTTCAGCGTTCCCTTGCTTATGCGATATCCCTCGGCCGAGATCAGCACGATCGGGCCGGGGTCGATCTGATACGTAAAGTCGAGAGCGTTTGTCTCAGGATGGTAGATCTGTTCGGCAATCGACACTTGCGCCAGCGCGCGATTCTGCTTCTGAAATCTCTTGCGCAGCCGCTGCAACGATCCACTGACTCGTGAGGCTGTGACTCTGTCGCCCGGCTGCATGTTTGCAAGTCGCTTCACCTCGTCTGCCGTCAAGTTGGAAGTGCCGCTGACTTTTACCTCGCCGACATGCGCCTGCGAACCTGCCGCTACATGGAACAGCACGTCCACCTGCTGGGTCGACAGATTCGAAACGTCCTCAGCAGTGACGCGCGCCCGATGGTAGCCATTCTCTTCCATCAGTTGCCGAACATTCTCGATGGCTCGGTTCAATTTGTCCTGATTAAAAAGCTCGCCCAATTGCAGTTTCGATGCATTCACGATCTGGTTGGCGGTAGGACGCGAGGGAGCCCCTTCCACATCCACGGCCCCTATGAAGAAATTGGCCGATGTCACGAAGCTCAGTTTCACTCCGTCGCCCGATGGAGTCACTTCGGCCTGGATATCTGCAAACCGACCGGTGGCATACAAAGCCCGAATACTTTCTCGAACTTGATCGCGGTGAAGGGGGGTTCCAGGCTTCTGCGCGAGCAGGGCGAGCAAGTGTGACCGGTCGCGTTCATCGACAGCTGGGATCTCGATAGATTCCACCTTTATGCCCTCGTACGCTGCGCCAAGCGACTCCGAAGCTTGCTGCGCGGAACCGGCTTCTGACAGCACGGCAATCCACAGCAATGTCACCGCGGTCAGAAGTGTCGCGTAGCGTTTCGCCAAAGGTGTCCCTGATCAAGCGCTGTTGAGTTCGATGGGACGCGCTTAACCAATCGTTGTATCAGCTGCGGGCGAGCGCTTGAACGAACCCACGAAAGAGAATCCCACTCGACCCAGCCACTTATAATAAAGGTTTTGATGCTCGATACTGGTGACCTCTTTGGCACGGCAAAAGCAAAACTCTGAAAGCGAATCCGTCAGTCAAGCTGAACGCTACTCCCGTCAGATCCTGTTTCGGGGAATCGGGGAAGCAGGCCAGCAGAAATTAGCCCAAGCCCAAATCGCGATTGTAGGCTGCGGCGCGACTGGATCTGCATTGGCCGGACTCCTGGCGCGAGCTGGCATCGGAAAATTGCGGATCATTGATCGCGACTACGTTGAGCCGAGCAATCTGCAACGTCAGTCGTTGTTCGATGAAGCCGATGCCGCCGAATCTCTGCCCAAAGCCATTGCCGCTGCCCGCAAGATTTCCGCAATCAACTCGCAAGTTCTTGTCGAAGCGAAGGCGGAAGATCTCGTTCCCACCAACATCGAGACATTGCTTGATGGAATGGACATAATCCTCGACGGCACAGACAACTTTGAAACACGATACCTGATCAACGACTTCGCGGTTGAGCGATCGCGTCCGTGGATCTATTCCGCCGCGGTCGGAAGCTATGCGGTTACGCTGAACGTCATTCCCGGAAAAACCGCCTGCCTGGCCTGCATCTTCCCCGACTCTCCGCGCGGGATGGTGGAGACCTGCGAGACGTCAGGCATACTCAATTCCGCGGTCAACCTGGTGGCTTCGATTGCTGCCACCGAAGTGCTCAAGCTGGTGGTCAGCGGCCCCGGAACTTCCTCGTTGCGCCGCACACTCGTTTCGTTCGATCTGTGGACCAACGAGCATGCGGAAATCTCGGCCTCGAAGCCGCGTTCGGGCTGCCGCACGTGCGGTGATCGCCAATTCGTACACCTGGCCGGGGAAGCGCGCCCACACATCACGCTGTGTGGCAGGAATTCCGTGCAAATTCATGAGCGGCAGCGTCCCATAGACTTCGCAGAGATGGATCGTCGTCTCCAACCCCACGGCATGGTCCGGCACAATGAGTTCGTGCTGAAGTTCTGGCATGAGCCGTACGAAATGACAGTCTTCCCCGATGGCCGTGCCATTATCAAAGGCACAACGGATACTGCGGTCGCTCGGAGCCTGTACGCGCGCTACATCGGCAGTTAGGATCGGCCTTAGAATGCCGTTCCCGCGGCATTCTAACGGCCCGATTGGCGAGAACTAACGTGTAGAGTTCTCGCCCGCTCAACTCATCCAAAGACCGTCCTGCACTCATTGCACGGTCAAGGTCAATGCGCTGCTCTTCCCTCCACTGCTACAGCCAAGATCTGAGCTATTGCCAGCCGGGGTTTCTACAGCGATCTTCACCTTGCCCGGACCGGAAATTACTCCCGTGGTCAGCTTCACGGTCAGTTTCGTGGGGCTAGCGATGACTGCACTCAGAGGCGTCGCCCCAACCAGCACTTCGCTGGCAGAAACGAAGTTGCTGCCCGTGACTACAAGATTCATTCCATTTTGCACCTGCGTGAATTGCACGGTGCTGGGGGACAGGGCGCCAATCAGCGGCGCGGGCCTGGCGCTACCACAGAGTGGGTTCAAGGTGTTATTGCATCCAACTGCAGAAAACGCGACCACGGCGATTGCGAGCAAAGAAACAAACCACAGAGCGCAGCTGCGAAAACGCATGAGAGACACTCCTTGGGATGGGATTCCCCGTCCGGCAGGTCGAGCGGGTCCGCCTGATCCAGGGCCGTATCTTGTCGCCGGAGATTGCAGCCTGATTGCCGTTTGTGCCTGCGACCGTTAACTGTTGTGTTTTTGTAAAGTTGAACCAGCACAGAGATTCTTTTTAACAACCGCCAGTTACCGTTCTGGTGGCCGATTTGAGCCATCATGGTGTTTCTCGGCCAGCGGTGCTGCGCTTGCAAAGGGAGGCGTCGGCGCGTGAGTCGCCTCTCAGTTCGCAGCGCTTCCCCTGCTAGGAGCGAACGACGGCTTCTGCTACTCTTCTCTGCTCAACAATCCACATTTCAGTTTTTCAAGAAAAGGCCAGAATGGCTGAAGACGCGCGCCCTCAACCTCCTGTGTCGTATCGCTGGGCAGTCCTGATCATCATCAGCGTCGCCATGGGAGGGAACTATTACATCTACGACAGCATCAATGCGCTGGAAAGAATCTTCATCGACCGGCTGGGATTTTCTGCGACGCAATTTGGGTGGCTGAATGCCAGTTACAGCGTGGCGGCGGTTGCCACTCTGCTGGTTGGCGGCATCATCATCGATCGCATCGGTACAAAGAAGGCAATCCTGGCCTTTGCGGCAATCTGCCTTGCCGGAGCGGCAATCACCTCTTCCCGGGGCAGCGCACCGGTCATGATCGCAGGCCGCACCGTCCTCGGGCTCGGTGCGGAATCAATGATAGTTGCGGTAACCACCGCCCTGGCAAAGTGGTTCAAGGGCAAGGAACTCAGCTTCGCCTTTGGCATCAATCTCACGATCGCACGGCTGGCCTCGGTTGCGGCCGACAATTCACCCACCTGGGCCTATCGCGCCTTTTATCCCCAAGGGCCAACCGGGGAACCGAGTTGGCAGCGTCCCCTGCTTATCGCGGTGGCCGCCGGAGTCTTCGCGGTCCTTTGCTCAATGGTTTACTGGGCAATGGAGAGTCATGCCGAACGCCAGTACGCGCTTGGAAAAGCAGGAACACCCGATAAGTTAGAACTCAAAGGAATTTTCCGCTTTGAATTGTCCTATTGGTTGGTGGTTGGCCTGTGCTTCACGTTCTATTCGGCAATCTTTCCTTTTCGGACCTTTGCCATTGATTTCTTCACCAACAAGATTCTTGCGGCGCATGGCGGATTGGCAGCTTCCGAAGCCGTCCGAGTCGTCAGCCTGAAGCAGGCAGGGAGCCTTAACAGCTTGCTTCCGTTAGCAGCAATGTTCGCCACGCCACTGTTTGGTCTGGTGGTAGACCGCGTCGGCAAGCGCGCCTGGTTCATGATGCTGGGTTCACTCCTGCTCATGCCTGTGTATCTGATGATGGCTTACTCCTCAGTATCGCTGTATGTACCGGTCACAATGATGGGCATTGTTTTCTCTTTGATTCCGGCCGTTATGTGGCCCTCGGTCGCGTACATCGTGCAGGAGTCCCGGCTCGGCACAGCCTATGCCCTGATGACCCTGATCCAGCAGATTGGCTTCTTCCTGCTGAACCTCCTGATTGGGAAGGCGAATGATTACTCGCAAGCGGGCCTCGGCAACCCCGGGGGATATGCCATGGGGATGTGGATATTCTCCATTCTCGGGTTCGTCGGGATGGCACTCTCGATAGCCCTGCGCATCCGCGAAACTGGCCCGCACGGACACGGTCTGGAGACAATTACCACCGCCGGCGCTGTCAAGTAAATGACGAAAAAGTTACCAAATTCCGAAGACCGCGACTCCAAATATGGGATAGGGTTACAGTCAGAGGAGCCGGATGCTTCAAGCTGCCGCATGCAAAGGATTTGCCGCTCCTAGACCGCGAAAGACAGAATCCAAAGAACCGTAGAATCGCTCTAATAATTTAAATAGGGGCATTACCGTAGTTTTTCCAGAACCACCTGCAACCTATACAACGTAAAGATATTTAGCCGCATCTCACGGGGTGCGGCCGGAAAAGGCAACTTGACCGACCCAGAACAGAAACAGCTCGGCGACAGGCTCGAGGCCGGACTGATCGAGAGGGCAAAGCAGGGCGACGCCCAAGCGTTTCAAGCTCTTTACGATAAGCACAAGCGGCGGGTATATTCCCTTTGCTTGCGCATGACCTCGAATACGGCAGAAGCCGAGGATCTGACTCAGGAAGCGTTCCTTCAGCTCTATCGTAAGATTGGAACGTTTCGTGGAGAATCGGCGTTCTCAACCTGGTTGCATCGATTGTCCGTGAACGTGGTGCTGATGCACCTGAGAAAGAAAAGCCTGCCGGTCGTTTCACTGGAGGAAACGACGCAGGTGAGTGAGGACGACACTCCGAAGAAAGACTTCGGGGCGGAAGATTTAGCGCTGGCTGGGTCGATTGACCGCTTGCAACTGCAGAGAGCAGTGGACGACCTCCCTCCCGGCTATCGTACGATTTTTGTGCTTCACGACGTCGAGGGTTACGAGCACAATGAGATCGCCACAATCGTGGGCTGCTCGATCGGGAACAGCAAGTCCCAGTTGCACAAAGCACGAATGAAGTTGCGGGATCTGCTCAGAATGAACCGCGCTGAAAAAGCGCAGAAATCCTGAGACGCAATACATGCAACCAAGTAAGTGACAGCAGAAAATTCAGGAAGCCAGCCGGCGCAGACCGGCGGCGGGCGGGCGAAAGCAGATTGTAAGACTTTGCAGGTGCACTAGCGAGCAGAGGCTTGGGGAGAGCCGTATGACGTGCGTTGAGTTGCAGGAGAGCCTGATCGAGAACGAGAACGGCACAAGTGCCGCCCAGCAGGCTCATTTAAGAGATTGCCGACATTGTTCGGCTCTGGTTGCGGATCTACTGGTGATTGTTTGTGCGGCAGGCGAACTACGTTCTGCGCACGAGCCTGGCCTTCACATCTGGAACTCCATCGAATCCACTCTTAGGCGCGAGGGAATCATCAAGCCGCAGCACCGCAGTGGCTCCCTCCTGCCTTCGTTAGCCAGTTCGTGGGCATGGGCTCGTTGGACTCTGCCGGTTGCAGCAGCCTTACTGATCACTCTCGGTATCGCCTTACGGCCACATGCACCCTCGTCGAAAGTTGTGAATAGCGAGTTGGTATCTCGCCCTGCCGTTTCGGATGCATCACTGGACGCGTCCATTGCAGGCCTTGACGACGACGACCTTCTGGCGGAAGTTGCGCAACAAGGCCCGGCGCTGCAGGCCCAGTACAGCGAAAATTTGCGACACGTCAACGAATACATCCAGGATGCGAAAAGCACTCTCGCTGCCAATCCTAATGACGAGGATGCCAGGCGCACCTTGATGGAGGCATATCAGGAAAAGGCCATGCTTTTCGAACTGGCTTTGGATCGTTCTCTGCAATAATGACTGCCGTTTTGATCGCCAGCATGCTGCTGGGCCACACGCAGTCGGGAAAATCGAGGAACCTATGGGCGGGCGCTTAATCGAGCTTGGCGTATGCGGCGCTGTGTTGGCCGCGACGATCACCGCGGGAGTCGCGGCAGCAGAAACCCACAAGGATCTGCGCTTCAATGTGGCGCCCAAGGCCGGATTGTCGGTGTACAACCCGTATGGCTCGGTTACGGTGAAGCCGGGGGCAGGCAATCTGGTACTCGTTAACGCTGTACTCTCTTCAGACAAAGTCGAAATTGATAACAACTTCGCGGGCAACCGGGTTGAACTTCAATCGCACCTGCTTCCCGGCGCAGATGCACAATCCGGACGCGTCGATTACGAGATCCTTGTTCCGGCCGACAGTAGTGTCGCACTGCACTCCAGTGCCGGCACGCTGCGCGTGGAGAAGCTTCGTGGAGACGTGACCCTCGAGGGGGCTGGTGCCAGCGTGGAACTCCGGGATATCAGCGGGGCTCATGTTCACGTGAAGACCCTTAATGGCCCTGTCACTCTCACGAACGTCCAGGACGGGCACGTGGAGGTCGACTCGCTAAGCGGAAATGTCACCCTGAATGGAGTGAATGGTCCACTGGTACAAGTGATCTCTACCAGCGGTGGCATTAATTACGTTGGAGATTTTGGCGATCATGGTGATTACCGCCTCACCAGCCATAGCGGAGACATCGAAGCCATCGTCCCCGACGGAACCTCGGCCGACGTCAGCGCCCGCTCGGTGCGCGGCGAGGTCCACGACGATATCCCTCTCCAGCCTAAACAACACACTTCTTTCGTTCTCAAAGAAGGAAGTGCCTTCTGGGGTACCATGGGGCGTGCCGCGGCCTCCTCGACCGTGGTCCTGCGCAGTTTCAATGGTAAAATCCACCTCAGAAAACGCTCGACAAAGTAAACAAAAGAAGCCGGGATCGTTTGAATAAACCTTCTGCGAAAGCGGTGAGTGCCCAGGTTCGTCTTCGTGTGCGGACTCCCTCGGCGCTGAAAAATGGGACCGAGAGTACGCTCCCTGCCGTTTTTTTAGTCGGCTTTATGGGAGCTGGCAAAACGAGCGTAGGCAAGGCGCTTGGGGACCGTGTGAATTGGGTTTTTGAGGATCTGGACGACCGCATCGAACGCCGCGAGCGCCGGACTGTGGCCCAGATCTTCCGCGAGTCAGGAGAGCCGGCCTTCCGTCGCGCTGAACACAGCGCCTTGCAGGATGTGCTGGATGGGATTCGCGAGCAACCTAGCGTGATCGCCATGGGCGGCGGGGCGTACGTGCAGACGAAGAACGCTGACCTGCTGAAATCCTCCGGCCTGCCGATAATTTTTCTGGATGCCCCGGTCGAGGAGTTATGGGAGCGTTGCTGCAAGCAGGCCAGCGCAGCGGCCATCGAAAGGCCACTGCTCCGCAGCCTGGAACAGTTTCGTGAGCTTTACGAAACTCGGCGCCGCCACTACGTGGAGGGCTCCATCACGATTCAGACTGGCCAGCGGGCAGTAGCTGAGATTGCAGCCGAAATCGAAGAAAAGCTCAAACTGAACAAAATCGACAGGCACGCAAAAAAAGGAGAAGTCGAGTGAAGTCCCATCTTCCAGAGGCGGAGCAAGCTCGCGTGGTCCCGAATGCGTGCTTACAATTTTTCGCTGCTTCTCGTGCATTCCCGGTGGCGGTTTCAATTTTCATTCTGATCACGTGCTTAGCCTCAGGGGCCGCACCCCGCGGCGACAAAAAAGACAAGGAAAAGCCCGCGGCCTTGGCCATCGATTCAGGATCGTTCGGGGTGTTCATCAAGGGGCAGCGCGTCGCCACAGAGACGTTCACCATCCATCAACAGGGCACGACCAGCTTCATCAAGTCGCAACTCAAGGAGGAGCACGGTCCGGCCAGCCAAACCTCCGATCTGGAAATCACCTCGACCGGCGAGTTATTGCGCTACGAGTGGACTCAGGCCTCTGCAGGTTCGCTAACCGTGCTCCCCAATAACGAATTCCTGATTGAAAAGATCACGTCGGCCGCCTTCAACAAGCCTGCAGAGCAATCGTTTCTCATGCCGACTACCTCCGTGATCCTTGACAACAACTTTTTTGTCCACCGTGAGGTGCTCGCCTGGCGTTACCTGGCATCTGATTGCAAGCCGGAAGCCGCAGGATGGAAGTGCCAGCGCGTTCCCGGGGATTTCGGGGTACTGGTGCCCCAGGATCGCATGTCTTTACACATCCGCGTCGAACTGGTGGGGGCTGAAAAGGTAACTATCCGTGGCGCCGAACGCGAATTGTTGCGCCTGAACCTGAAGGGTGAAAATGTGGATTGGGCGCTCTGGGTGGACGATCACGATCAATTTAAGCTGATGCGAGTCGCGATCCCTGCCGATGATACCGAAGTAGTTCGAGACTAGCGGTCATCTACTCGGTGGCAGAAGCGAGTTTGTTCTGGAAAACTTATTGTCACTGGCTGACTCACGTACGGCGCGAGCTCTGATCACGGTGCTGCTGTTTGCGCTCGTGCTGGGCTTTCTTTACGTTGCCCGCGCCACCCTCATTGCCTTTCTTTTTGCCATCTTCTTTGCCTATCTGATGAGCCCCCTAGTCACCCAGTTGGAGCGGGTGCTTAAAGGACGAGGCCGCGCCATTGTCGTCATCTACACGCTTTTGCTGGGTCTGGTCATCGTATTCTTCGTGCTGGTTGGCCCCAAGATCACCCACGAGGGGGCTCGGTTGGGCCAAGCACTGCCTGGTTTGCTGAGCCAATTAAGTTCCGGCCAGATTGCGCGGCAAATTGGCGCTGAGCACGGGTGGAACGAGCGGAGCACGGAATTTGTACAAACTTTTCTCGCCGGTCATAGCGATGACATTACTCAAATCGCCCAGCGTGTCGGGTTGCGCATCGCCGATCTCGCCAAACAAGCCTGGCTCTTCGTCGTCGTCCCGCTTCTGTCCATCTTCTTCCTCAAAGACGGGCGGTCCTTTAACGATTTTCTGCTCTCCACCATCCAATCGCGGCCGCAGCGCGAGTTCATGCAGAACGTGCTCAGCGACCTCAATCAGATGCTGGCGCATTTCATTCGCGCCCAGTTGATCCTCGCCGCGCTGAGCCTGCTCGTCTACTCCGTCGTGCTCATCTTAATGCGCGTGCCCTACGCCCTGGTATTGGGATTCATGGGTGGAATGCTGGAATTCATCCCCGTGGTCGGCCCACTCGTAGCGGCCTTGACCATCATCACCGTCGCATTGCTGCTCAGCTACAAGCACTGGCTCATGCTTGTGATTTTTCTGGGCGTCTGGCGCCTCATTCAGGATTACGTCTCATCCCCACGAATCATGGGGGAGAGTATGGAACTGCATCCGTTAGCTGCCATCTTCGGCGTTATGGCCGGTGGCGAGGTTGCGGGAATTCTCGGAGTGTACCTTTCTATTCCCGTCATGGCCGCCCTGCGCATTGTCTTCCGCCGCTGGCGTCTCTACGCCGAGAAGAAAAAATTCGGGCCGCTCAGCGAATACTCCTTGCGTCACGAAACCCACAGAATTTGACGCCCGGTATCCTGCACTGCGACTGTCCCCATCCCTTGGTAATGCCCGGAGTAGGATCGCGCACCGGCCTCCCGCGTCGGTTGTTATAAAATCCAAGTACCAATGAAAAAGATTCCTGTAGGAATCCTTGGCGCCACTGGCGTCGTAGGACAGAGATTTATCCAGATGCTAGAGCACCACCCGTGGTTCGAGGTGGCCTGGCTTGCCGCCTCCGATCGTTCCGAGGGCAAGGTGTACGCCGAAGCCGCACGCTGGCGATTAAAGACGCCTGTTCCACCCAGCGTCGCGAGGATGCAGGTCGCGCCCGCGACACCGGACAGTGCTCCCAGGGTCATTTTCGCGGCTCTCGATGCATCCATAGCTGCTGAGCTTGAGCCGCGCTTCGCAGAGGCTGGGTGTGCCGTCGTTTCCAACTCCAGCGCCCTGCGCATGAAAGAAGACGTCCCACTCGTGATCCCGGAAGTAAATGGCGGGCACATCAAGCTGATCGACGTCCAGGGCTGGCGCAAAAAGAACGGTGGCTATGTGGTCACCAACCCCAACTGCTCCGCTATCGGCCTGGTTCTCGCGCTCGCACCGATTCACCAGCATTTTGGCCTGGAAACGGTTATGGCGGTCACGATGCAGGCGGTGAGTGGAGCGGGCTACCCCGGCGTCGCCTCGCTGGACATACTGGGCAACGTAATCCCCTTTATCAAGAACGAAGAAGAGAAGATGGAAGAGGAAACGAAGAAACTTCTCGGGCAGCTCAACGGAAGTAAAGTGATCCCCGGCGCTTTTGCCATGAGCGCCCAGTGCAACCGCGTTGCTGTCGAAGACGGCCACACTGAGTCGGTATCCATTCGCCTGATAAAAAAAGCGAAGGCTGAGGAAATCATCGATGCATGGAATACCTACCGTGCTGAGCCGCAAGCGCTGAAACTACCCAGCGCACCGGAACGCCCAATCGTCTATCTGGAAGCCAATGATCGTCCCCAACCCAGATTCGACGTGGATATGGGAGCAGGGATGACCACCGCGGTAGGACGTTTACGGACGTGCGGAGTGCTCGACTGGAAATTTACGGTGTTGTCCCACAACACCATCCGCGGTGCCGCAGGCGCAGCTCTGTTGAACGCAGAACTGCTAAAAGCCAAAGGCTACTTGGGATGATTTCGCGCCGCCACACGGTAGCGCTGGCCTCTGGCCGAGTGTCGCGGCGTTTTGCTGGTGCATTTTCGCATCAGCATCACTGCCTAAGGTTCCCAGCGGAGCCGCGCCGATGATCGTCATGAAGTTCGGCGGCACTTCAGTCGAGGACGCGAAGGCAATCGACCGAGTGGCTTCCGTTGTGCAAGGGCGCAAATCCCAGCAGCCGGTCGTGGTCGTGAGTGCGATGGCGAAAGTGACGGACACACTTCTCACCATGGCAAAAGCCGCCGGGAACGGCGAGCGCAAAACTGCCCTGAAGCTCTGCCGTTCGCTGCAGGAGCGCCACTATAACTGCGCCAGTGAATTGCTCGGCACTGCGCGCTTCACTGACTTCCACTCAGAACTGGGCTCCGACTTCGAGACACTGGATGAACTGCTGCGTGGCATCTCCGCCGTGGGCGAAATCACGCCCCGCACGACCGACAATGTCGCCGCATATGGCGAAATGCTGTCGAGCAAGATCGTGGCCGCTGCCTTCGAAGCTCGTGGGCTTCAAGGTGTACACGTCGATTCGCGCGATGTACTGGTCACGGATAGCGCCTACATGCAGGCCGTCCCGCAATACGAAGAAACAAATCTACGGTTGAAAGATAGAGTGGAGCCTTTGCTGAAAGCCAGGCAAGTGCCGGTGATGGGCGGATTCATCGGAGCAAATCGCGCCGGGATCACCACGACAATCGGCCGCGGCGGCTCAGATTTCTCAGCCGCCATCTTTGGCGCGGGTCTGGGCGCCGAACGCATTGAGATATGGACTGACGTCGACGGCATCCTTACCACCGATCCCAGAGTCTGCCCCGATGCTCGCCGCATTAAGGTGATCAGCTTCGACGAAGCCGCCGAGCTTGCCTACTTTGGCGCCAAAGTCTTGCATCCAGCCACTGTCTTGCCGGCAATTCAGAAGAACATCCCGGTGTATGTGCTGAATTCGCGCAATCCGGGATGCGAGGGAACCCGCATCACCACCCGAGCCCCACACAGCAGAAACATTTTCAAAGCGATTGCCGCGAAAAAACGCATCACGATTGTCGATGTCGCGGCTCCACGCATGTTGTTGGCTCACGGATTTCTTAAGAATATCTTCGAAGCTTTCGATCGCCACAAAGTGGCCGTTGACGTCGTGTCTACGTCCGAAGTGAGTGTGTCGTTGACAGTGGATTCAAACCAGGCAATCCCCGCTCTGGCCGCCGATCTCGCAAAGCTCGCTGATGTGAAGTACGAAGGACGCAAAGCGATTGTCTGCCTGGTAGGAGAGAACTTGCGCGAGACGCCCGGGATCGCTGCGTTAGTCTTCCGGGAGCTGGCAGACAAGAAGATCCGAATGATCTCGCAAGGGGCCTCAGAGATCAACCTGACCTTTGTGATCGAAGAAGACGAAGTCCCTGACGTAATCCAGCGGCTGCACAAAACCTTTTTCGGTGAACTGGACGCCGAAGTCTTCGCCTGAAACCAGAATGCGGTCATGCTGAACTAGGCGGTGAGGAGCTTGGAGGCTCCTCACCGCTAAGTCGAAGCATTGCTAGACTGACAACAGCCGGTCAAAAAACGAGCGGTATCTCTGCAAGGCTACCCGCAGGTCCTCGGTCGAAACATTGTCCCCTCGGTCCCATTGCTGCTCCAACCCGGACCGTTCCTGCGCAAACACTTCTGCCAGCCGCTTCATCGCCGACGCAACTAACCCGTCAGCCTGCTCCACAGCCTTTCGCGGCTCATCGACGAACCCGGTTTGAATGTCTTTCCAGCGGGTGCGCAAGTCTTCCAATTCGTTGGACGGAAACAAGGGAGTACTATCGATGTTTTCTTCTGCGCGGCCGCCGCTCATGGTGACCGGCTGTGGCCGCAATTCGTTGGTGTTTACCGGACGCTTACCCTGCGCCAGATCGGCAGTAGTCAGTTCCTCTTGAGTATCAAACTGCGGCTCATCTTTTCTTAACGGCTGCGCCATCACTATGCTCCTTTACGGTATGTTTTGTCTTCGCCCAACAATTCCTCGAACAACACGCGGTAATGCATCATCGCCTGTCGCAAGTCCTCTGTGCTGGCCTGTCCCGCGCTGTGTCGCATGGCGATCTCGTGTCCCGCGCGGTAATTGTCCACGATGGTCGGATAATCCACTGAGATATCTGCTGCGCGCTGATCAAACTCCCCGATGGGATATCCCCGTGCCTGCATGACATCCGTTACAAGGCTATCCGCGACAGTCACCGCCCCGCGCGGATCATCGACGAAGCGTGCCTGTACTTCTCGCCAGCGCACGGAGAAGTTCTGCCGGTCCGATCCTGACAGTGGACGGATCTTGAACTTCTCTCGCCGCTTCTCGCGGAATTCCAGCACTCCCTCTGCCTTCCGTGGGTCGCCTTCCTGCTTCAGCACGCGTTCGTACTCGGGGCCAAAGTGCTGGCGCAGCTTTTGGCTGCGACGCTTCTTCGAACTGACGTACCCGATTGCCGCCACCACGATAATCGCGATGACCACAACCACCACCAAAATGGCTATCTGGTTCTGATCCATGAAACCTCCTCCGCGGCGCTGTTATGGGATGCGGCGAAAATGACCAGTGTTGTCAGAGCATGCAAGTCGGAACTGTGGAAAGCGCGGGCGTATCTCGCGCGTGAAAGTGGAAGCAATCCGGTATTCACGGTAATGCGTTGGTCTGTCACCCTCGGCTCTCGCTGTGTTTAAATCGTCCGAGGTATTCGAAGATGAATCTTCTCCTTCTTGGCAGTGGAAAAACAGGCTCGCAAGTGGCCGAGGTCGCCGCCGAGCGCAAACATCATTTGCAAGTTGCGAGTTCAAGAGAGAACCTCAACGGAGCCGCGATCCATCCGGAACAACTCCGCGGAATCGACGCCGTGCTGGACTTCACCGCCCCTCATTGCGTCCTCGGAAACATCGAAGGCTGCGTGAAGGCCGGCAAGAACATGGTCGTGGGTACGACGGGCTGGTACACAGAGATCGATCGGGTGCGTGAACTGGTGAAACAGCACGACACCGGCTTCCTCTATGCGGCCAATTTCTCCGTGGGGATAAACATTTTTTTCGAGATGACTCGAGCTGCAGCCGCCGCGCTCCGCCACGATTATTCTGGACAAATCTTCGAACGCCATCACGTCCACAAAAAGGATGCGCCCTCCGGCACCGCTATTGCCATGCAGAACATGCTCCGTGAAACCAGCGGCACAAAGCAGGACGTGGAAATCACTTCCTTTCGCGAAGGAGAAGTCGTAGGCCTGCACGAGATCGTGCTGGAGTCGAAAGCCGATCGCATATACCTCTGCCACGACGCAAAGTCCCGCCGCGGCTTTGCCGAAGGCGCCGTGCTGGCGGCCGAATGGCTCTCCGGCAAAAAAGGCTTCTACGAATTCAAAGATATCTGGCGCGAGCTATAGCATCGATGTAGGGACAGCTGCCATCGGCTGTCAGGCCGGGCTGTTGCAGACCACCCACAAGTGAGGGGAGGAAACCTCCGCGCGTACTTCGGGGGATTTAAAGCGGAAACAAACAGGGGCTCAGCCCCACAAGCGCTAACTGAACGTGTGAAGCCGGCGGTTGATCCGTTCGGGCTAGTTTCTGACGGTAACTTCCGAGCCGATGGCATTCACCAACTGGTTTTTCGAGATGGAAGTTGAATCTCTCACCCCTCGTTCCTGGCGTTAACTTCCTTTCCACTTGACAATCTAGGGTGAGCAGGAGGATCTTAAGTTTTGTTGCCTTTGACTAGACAGTCTAGAGGAGACTTGCATGGGTGACAAAAACACGGCTCTGGTTCAGGGAACGCTCGACATGCTCATCCTGAAGACGGTTGCCCTTGAGTCGATGCATGCGCATGGCATTGGACTGCGCATTGAGCAAATCAGCCACGGGGTGTTTCAAGTAAATCCGGGTTCTCTTTTTCCGGCGTTAAAGCGTCTGGAACGGGCTGGGTGGGTGGACAGCGAATGGCGCGCCACCGAAAACGGACGCCGTGCCAAGTACTACGTTTTGACGGCGAGTGGAAGAAAGCAACTTAAGTCGGAGACGCGCGACTGGAAAACGCAATCCGTCGCGATCGCACGCATTCTTGAAGCTTAGGGCCGAGTTCGTCTACTGCGCCGAGAAATCATCATGAACATCTATCGCCATCTCACGGCCGGAGTGAAAGAGTTGGTTCGAAGAAATAAGACGGAGAGCGACCTCACTGAGGAACTGAATGCCTACGTGCAAAACTCAGCTGACGCGAAAGTACAGGCGGGTGTGACCCCGGAAGAGGCGTTGCGCGCTGCTCGGCTAGAACTTGGCGGAGTGGAAACAGTGAAGCATCAAGTGCGAGCGGTGGGCTGGGAGTTTGCTCTCGAAGTTTTTGTACAGGACGTTCGCTATGGTGTGCGCATGTTACTGAAGGCGCCGCTGTTCACGGCCGTCGCGCTGACGACCATTGCCATCGGGATTGGCGCCAACACGGCCATGTTCAGCCTGGTCGATGCCATCTTACTTCGGCCTCTGCCCTATCCCGATCCCCAGCGCCTGCTGGTTGCGGGGACGAACCAGCTCGGCGAGTCGCAGATGAGTCCCATGGGGACCGCTGACTTCCTGGCGTGGCGTGATCGCCAGCACTCGTTCGAACACGTTGCGGTGCTTGACGGTGCTGGCGGCAGCTTCGCATTGAGCGGAATGGGAGCGCCGGAACGGATTCAGGGCGTGGGCGTGAGCGCGGATTTCTTTTCAATCTTTGGCAGCGCTCCACTGAAAGGACGCGGATTTCTTCCCGGGGAAGACCTTCCCGGCGCACCCGGCGTGGTCGTGATCAGTGAGCAGTTCTGGCGGGACCATCTGGATTCCGATCCGAACGTGCTGAACCGTACGCTGACGCTCGATGGCAAGCAGCATACGATCGTCGGCGTCACGCCTGCGGGCTTCCGATTTCCCCCGCGAGAGCCCGTCGCCGTCTGGGCGGTTCGCAGGTTGAATCCGCCCACGGCGCGGCCTCCGTTCGGGCTGCATGCCCTCGGGCGACTGAAGCCGGGTGTCAGCATGTCTCAAGCTCAGGCCGAATTAGAAGAAATTGTCGCGCAGGTCAACGCGCAATACCCCAGTTCTACACCACTGGCCGGCGTCATGATGCCGATGAAGCAATGGATGGTGAGCGAAGTCTCGACAGCTTTGCTGGTACTGCTGGGCGCGATTGCGCTTTTGCTTTTGATCGCTGTCGTCAACGTGGCCAACCTGCTCTTGGCGCGAGCGACCGTGCGGCGGCGCGAAGTGGCGGTCCGCATGGCGTTAGGTGCAAGCCGCAAACGGGTGGTCCGCCAACTTCTCACCGAGAGCACCGTGCTCGCGCTGCTGGGAGGCGTTATCGGGCTGTTGCTCGCGTACGTGGCGGTTCGCGCCTTTCTGGCGTTCGGCCCGGGACAGATGCCTAGACTCAATGAGGTCGGCATTAACTCCGGAGTCTTGCTGTTTACCTTCGTGGTCTGCGTCGGAAGCGGGATACTGTTTGGATTGGCCCCCGCCCTTGAAACGTCGCGCCCCGCCCTCAGCGATCCTTTGAAGGATACGAACCGCTCGTCCTCATCGGCGTCGGCTCATCGAACCCATCGCGCGCTGTTGGTATTTCAAGTCGCGCTTGCCTTGCTGCTGATGATCGGTTCGGGCCTGCTCATTCGCAGCTTTGTCCGCCTCAGCAGTGTGAGCCCTGGGGTTCAGACTGATCACGTAATTACCGCGGCCATATCTCTCTCCAACAAATATTCCGAGCCGCAAATTGGGCAATTCTGGAAGCAGTTCCTCGAGAAGCTGCAGGCGGTACCACGCGTGAAAGCAGTGGGCATCACCATGAGTCTCCCCCCCAACCTGCTGGAGATTACCAATCCATTTACAGTGGAAGGCCAGGGCTACGATCCCCGTCGCAAATTGCAGCTTGCGGAAGAAATGTCGGTGAGCCCCGACTACTTTCGTGCGCTAGGGATTCCGCTGATCAAAGGGCGCTTCTTCTCTCCCTCCGACCGCGTAGAAGGAGAGAAGGATCCCAAGATCGTGATCATCAACGAGACCATGGCCAAGCGGTATTTCGGGGCCAAAGACCCGATTGGAGGCCGCATTCAGACGGGCGACCCTGATCCAAGCTCTCCTTGGGAGACGATCGTCGGTGTGGTTGGCGACGTGAAGTACTCAGGACTGGACTCGGCACCCGAGCCTGCCATCTACGTTCCGTATAACGAGAATGGATGGGTTGGGTGGGCGTGGCAAATGTACTTGGTAGTCCGGAGCAGCGGAAGCGCGCAGCAAATTGTGCCCTCAATTCGCGCGGAACTTGCAAGCCTGGATGCTACGCTCCCCCTCGCGCAGGTGCGGACCATGGATGAACTTCTGGATGAATCCTTGGTACAGCAGCGCTTTCGCACGTGGCTGATTAGCGGGTTCGCGGGATTAGCTCTGCTACTTTCGGCGATTGGCATTTACGCGCTGATTTCTTATTCAGTGGGCCAGCGCACCCGCGAGATCGGCGTTCGTGTCGCGCTTGGCGCCCAGCGGGGTGACGTGTTGAAGATGGTTTTGAGGGAAGGTCTGAACTTACTGCTGTTCGGTTTGCTGCTGGGATGGATTGGAGGTCTTGCGGCAACGCGCGTCATGCGGTCGCTGCTATATTCCACAAGTACTACCGATGCGGTGAGCTTCGTGGTGACTTCCCTCACGCTGCTCGCTGTGACTCTGCTCGCGTGCTACATTCCGGCTCGCCGCGCCACGAAGGTGGACCCGATGGTCGCGTTGAGATACGAATAACACGTCGGGGGCTCATCGTCCGAAGCCGTGCCCGTTTGTCCACTCGGGAGTAAGGCCCAACTCAAAGGCTACAACGCTTCTGCGCAGGATCCGCCCGCTAGTTCCCCTTGTTAGCGCCGATTCGCGGCAGTTCCTGGATTACGAACGAACCGGAACCATCCTTCAGTTAGCGCATATCTGGGTTCAGCCCCCGTGGTTACGCTTTTAGCTGAAACGGCAGCCTGCTCAGCCTGTGCCCTGAAGCCGCAAAGATGGCGTTCGCTACTGCCGGAGCAGCCGGCGGAAGCGCCGGTTCACCCATTCCTCCCGGATCTGCTTTGCTCTTAACGATGTGGACTTCAATCGGCGGAGCCTCATCAATCCGGATGGGGTCGTATCCATCGAAGTTCGACTGCTCCACCGCTCCGTTCTTGATGGTGATCTCGTTCTTCAATGCCGCGCTCAGCCCATAGATGATGGCGCTTTCAGCCTGGGCGCGCACGGACTCGGGATTCACGACCTGTCCGCAATCAATGGCAGCCACGACGCGATCGATCTTGAAATTATTGCCGGTGACCGTCACCTCTGCCGCTTCCGCAATATAGCTTCCGAACGAATGATAGGAAGCGATGCCGCGCCCTTTGCCCTTCGGCAGCGGTTTCGACCAGCCAACCTTTTCTGCGGCCAGGTCAAGCACGCCGCGCAAACGGGCAGGGTCCGGATCATCCTCATCTTTGGCTTTCCAGTTTGCCGGCTTCACAAGCAGTCCGCGACGGAACTCCACCGGATCTTTCCCTGCAGCAGCGGCGAGTTCATCGATGAAACACTCCACCGCAAATCCGTTGAACGAGTGCTCCACCGAGCGCCACCACAGCGGCGGCACCGAACTGGCCACCGCGTTGTACTCAAGCCGCACGTTGGGAATGTCATACGGCATCTGCTTGGCGCCGCCGACTTCGGACTCTTCCAATTTGTCGGGAGCACCCCAGAGAACGCCAATGGAGGTCGAAGAAATAGTATGAGACCAGAGCAGCGGGAGCCCCGTCCCATTCACCGCGCCGCGCATGACGTGGCAAGCCGCCGGACGGTAAAAGTCATGCGTCATATCATCTTCGCGGCTCCATACCAGCTGCACCGGCTTCCCGACAACCTTGGCAATCTGGGCGGCTTCCGCGGGATAATCCGCCATGTAGCGACGGCCAAAGGCTCCTCCCATCAAAGTGGTGTGCACCACCACTTTTTGAGGTGGTAAATCAAGAAGTTTCGCCACCGTACGTTGCACCCAATCGGGAGACTGCGTCGGAGCCCAGACTTCCGCGTCGCTGCCGCGAGAGTGCACTGTAATGTTCATTGGCTCCATCGTGGCGTGCGCAAGATAGGGAAATTCGTAAATAGCTTCGACCCGTTTCGCAGAGGCCGGCAACGCAGCATCCACATCGCCATCATTGCGAATGCGTTTGCCCGGTTTAGTCGCCGCTGCCCGCAACTCGGCATGCAGCGACTCGCTGGATTCCGAAGCTGCCGCACCATGATTCCAGCCGATTTGCAAGGCTTCGCGCCCCTTCATCGCAGCCCAGGTCGAATCGGCGACCACGACAATTCCGCCTGCGGTGTACATGTCTTTGCCCAGCGCAGGTATTTCGAAAACATCGCGCACTCCCGCCACAGACTTAGCCTTAGCGGGGTCAAAATGCGTCGGCTTGCCGCCAAATGTCGGACAGCGAGCCACTACCGCGAACAGCATGTCTGGGACCCGCACATCTAGTCCAAAACCTGCGCTGCCATTGACCTTCGATGGAATATCCACGCGTGGCGTGGCATGGCCGATCAATTCGAACTCGGATTCATTTTTCAGCGGAACTTTTTCCTGATCCGGCAGGGGCAACTTGGAAGCCGCTTCGACTAGTTCGCCATAAGTCGCGTGCCGCGAGGATTTCTGGTGGGTCACGACGGCATTTTTGGCGACGCACTCCGTCTTCGGAACATTCCATTTCTGGGCAGCAGCCGTGATCATTAACTCGCGGACAGTAGCCCCGGCGCGCCGCAGGGGCATGTAGTTTTCCATCGTGCTGCCGCTGCCGCCTGTCCCCATGTGCGCGTAGATATCGGGCCGGGTCTCCGCCTGCTCCACGCTGACCGAATTGAAATCGACCGCAGCCTCTTCGGCGAGAATCATGGCCAGCCCGGTCTTGATTCCCTGCCCCATTTCGGATTTCGCCACAATGAGCGAAATCTTCCCGTCAGGCTTCACGTGGATGTAAGCGTCGAACGGATTCACTGGAGCCTTCTTCTTCGCTTTCTCCGATTCCTGCGAAAGCAGCATTGGCCCGGAGAACCGCAGTCCCACAAGCAGGCCAGCTCCGGCAACCGTGCTGCGCACCATGAATTTTCTGCGAGAAATAACGGTGGCCATGGCTATGCTCCTTCCCCGGCGGCCCGATGTATGGCTCGCCGAATCCTCTGATACATTCCGCATCGGCAAAGATTCCCGCCCATGGCAGAATCAATCTGCTGATCGCTCGGCTTGGGACTTTTCGCCAGCAGCGCCGCCGCCGACATGATCTGTCCCGGCTGGCAATATCCGCACTGCGGCACCTGCTCGGCAATCCACGCCTTCTGCAGCGGATGCGAATTGTCCGCCGAGAGTCCTTCGATGGTTGTGATCTTTTTCGACCCCACCGAAGAAATCGCGGTCTGGCACGAGCGCACGGCCTCGCCATCAAGATGCACTGTGCAGGCTCCGCACAGCCCCATTCCGCAGCCGTACTTGGTGCCCGTCATGTTGAGCTTGTCGCGCAAAACCCACAAGAGCGGAGTATCAGGAGCGACCTCGACCTCGTGTGGACTGTTATTGATCAGCAACTGAATCGGAGCCATAGAAGAAACTCCAGGAGACGAGAAGATATTGCGTTAGACGAGGCTACTCCAGAAACGTTTCCCTGAGCAAGTTGGAATGGCAGGTAGCACGAAGAGATTGTCGCGTCGTCGGTCCGTAATTCAAATCGATCCGTAATTTCGAAGAAGATCAACATCCCCACCCTCTCGCAAAGACGCGAGAAGGGTGGGGCACCCTTTGGGCATTTACTCGCTTGGCTTTTTCATCTCTTGCGCGGCAGCCTGCTCCCCTGGCATTACATGCTTCAAAGGCGCCTTGCGCTCTTCCTCCGACTCGGGATGGGGCAGCGGTTTCCGCGGCAGCATCTGGTCGCGCATCGCAGTGTTGTACACGAAGATCGCTTCGACCGTAGCGGCCTGCGCGAGATCGTTTGGCTGCAAGCGTTCGTACAAATCCATGTTGGAGTGATGCGTGCGCGATCCATAATCCAGCGTGTCCTGAATGAACTGGAAGCCCGGAACCCCAACGGAGTCAAATGCCTCGTGATCCGTGCCCCCGGTATCTCTCATCGTAATCGTGGTGACGCCCAAATCATCGAGCGGCTGCATCCATTGCCGGAAGATATTCGCAATCCCGGCGTTCTGCTGTAGGTAGATGCCTCGAATCTTCCCGCTTCCGTTATCGACGTTGAAATATCCGGAGATCTTCTGCTGCTCGGGTTTCAATTCAACCGGACCCGCGGGTTTCCGCAAGAACTCCGGCAGCTTCACCTGATCAGGAGCAGTCGACAACGGCACGTATCCAAAATGCTGCTTCACATACCCATAAGAGCCGAATTCTCCCTGCTCCTCGCCTGTCCACAGCGCGACGCGAATCGTGCGCCGTGGCTGCACCTTCAGAGTTTTGAGGATGCGCATCACCTCCATCGCGACGACGGTTCCGGCGCCATTATCGGTGGCGCCCGTGCCGGAGGCCCAGGAGTCGAGATGCCCACCCACCATCACAACTTCGTCCTTCAGTTTGGGATCGGTCCCAGGAATCTCCGCAACCGTATCGAAGCCATGCTCGTGGTCCCCGGTGAACTCCGTTTCGACGTCCATCTCAATGTTCACCGGCACATTTGCCTTCAGGAGGCGGTAGACCCGGCCATAGTGTTCAATCGCCATCACCATTACCGGAAGACGTTCGGCATGCTCTTTCTGGTACGTAAACCATCCCATGCCGCTGCCGCCGTCATCAAAGATCGTCCCGCCTGATCCGCCGCCGTTGCGCCCATCGCGGCTCGGCACTGCGATCGCAATCGCGTGCTCATCAGCAAAAAACTTTCCTGCCTTCTCGCGGAACTCCAGCCGCTTGATGAAGTCCGCGAAAAAGTCCTCATGCTCCCCCACATGAACCGGATACTCCGCCGTCTGCTTCAGGTTGGCATCGTCGCGCCGTTCGAAAAGAGGCTTGTCCAGCGGCTTCACTTCACGCATTTCGCCGAAGAATACGACCTTGCCCGCCAGCTTCCCTTTGTATTTCTCGAGATCTTTTTCGTCCTTGGCATCCACCCAGACTGCGCCGCCAGTGATGGGCCCATGACTTGAAGGGGACCAGGGCAGCGCCTGGGCGATGAACACGGCCGTATCCGGCGCGGTCATTCGCATCCAGGCATTCAACTGCCGCCATCCCATGCCGAACTCACCCCAGTCCTCCAGGTGCGCGTTCTGGCATCCCATGGCCGTGAACTGATCGCGAGTCCACTCGTTCGCCTCTTTCAGATTCGGAGACCCCGTCAAGCGAGGCCCGATCCCGTCCATCAGCCCGGAGGCATACTCCATCACATGCGAATGGGCCAGTCCTTCCTCGCGGATTCGCTGGTACATGTTGAGGTCGACATTCTCCGTCGCAGGCTGGGGCTGCTCGTAAGACGGCTTGCTGTCTTCCGGCTTGGTGTCTTTAGATTTCTTATCGGCGGCGAATAAACAAGTGGTGAGACAAAACAAAACTGCAAGGGATGGAATCATCCGCTTGTGAATGGACATTTTTTCTTTCGTCCTCCCCAAAATGGAAAGCGCAGAGTAACAGAATGTCAGGAGGTTATGAAAGACGAAACACTGAAGACAGATGTCCGGTGTTGCTGTTGCGCAGCCGTCCAGGAGGGCCGGCACAGCTTCATCTTACATGTAGGGACAGCGGCCCCCGGCTGTCCCGGCGAGCGAAGCTCGCCAGCTTGTTTCCGTACAACGGCTCGATTGCGCTCTAAACCTGCGCCTTAGACGAGAGGCTTCGGCGTTTTTCCCACTCCGCACTGCGAAACACGTGCGGGCCGACTTCAATCAGGCGGGGCAACATTTCGAATACGGACACCGGAGTCCACCGGGACCCATCCCGTGTCCGGAATCCCCGCCGATTGATCTCCTCGGCAATACGCGCATAGGAGCCCTCCTCCACCATCAGTTCCATTAACTGGAACAGGATTTCGCGCTCGTCGGGATCATCCAGTAACTCGCAGGTCTCAGCCGACAATTTCAGCCCGAATGGCACATCTCCGGGCAGCGTCTCCCCAGATGTTTCAACCTCCCGCTCCCACTCAATCGCTACGACCTTCCAGCCCTTCTCGTTGTTTTGCTTGAGGTCGGCCTCTTGGAGGGGCCCGGTTACCACCTGACGTACCCGCTCGGTCTTCTTCATGTCTCGACACCTCTCCTGACCATCGAGAAAAGAGCTCAGCACTCAAGTTTCCGAAGAGAGCGCGTGCAAGTGCCTTAGCTACAACATGGCAGGAAGCGAAAACAAGGAGGGCTCGTCCGAGGATGGACCCGGGTGTCCGAAAATAGACAGAGGGCCAAACCCAACTCCTACGCCACGCACTCGCAGTTCGGACCTTCTGCTGGGCAGAAGAGGGAATCAGTGAGTGCTATCGCGATGTTACGCCAGTTCGGTTGGCAGTTGTGATTGTGTGCTGTAATCTAGGCCCGGCTGCGCTTTGCGAATGGGACCATCCCAGAACACGGACGCCGTACTTCTCCCAGCTATCAAAAAGACGGGGCTTGTACTCATTTATGCAGTTGCGGTTTGCGTCATCGGTTGCGTTCTGTTGTGGTACGCCGTTCTGAACAATGTGGCGGTCGATCGCAGCATTTCCCTTGTTTCCGGAACCACGATCACCCAGAAATTCTCTGTTAACTACAGCGGCTTCTACCGACTGGGAATTCGAGCGCAAAGGAAATTCCCGCACCGAGAACTCCAGTGTTTATTGGGTATCAATGATGCGTATGGAGTGAAAGAGTGCAGCCAAACGCGGCTCAAGTACGTTTGGACACTGGATTGTGATCGCGGAAAGACACGGTATTCGGGCAGTTCCGACAAAATCTCCGGCGGGGCTTACGCAACAGATTGGATGGAGGTGGAATTCGGCGGGTTCGAGGCTAAACATTGGCAACGCTGTACGCTGAATCTGAACATCACCGATGCAAGCTCACTCCTCTCGTAGGCAAATCCGAAACTGTACGTCTTCACTGAGCTATTCTGACGGCTGTCGTAATCAG
>Ga0207702_10000388_pt1 | contig 50149 bp, 33 predicted proteins | sample KBSCornC62_FD_184302 | JGI IMG/M metagenome (GOLD analysis project Ga0207702, IMG submission 184302) | Corn rhizosphere microbial communities from Kellogg Biological Station, Michigan, USA - KBS Corn C6-2 (SPAdes) (version 2) | ecosystem: Host-associated > Plants > Roots > Rhizosphere > Soil ... | reverse complement strand
AACACTATTACCAAAGCCCGGAATGGTTCTGGGATCATCTGAATCGCTACGACCATTACGACCGCGCCAAGCCGAAGGTCTATGTCGGCGAATACGCCGCGCACGATGCCAAACGGCGCAGCACGCTGCGCGCCGCCCTGGCCGAAGCCGCCTATCTGACGAGCCTGGAAAAGAATGGCGATGTGGTTCATTTCGCTTCCTACGCGCCGCTACTGGCCCGGAGAGGACACACCCAATGGACGCCGGATATGATTTACTTCAACGGCACGGACGTCTTTCCGACCATCAGCTATTACGTGCAGCAACTCTTTGGTTTGAACGCTGGCGACACTTGCCTTCCGACTGCTGTCAGCGATTCAAATGAATTCGCCGCGTCTTCCGTGCGCGACAGCAAAACCGGCGATTTGATCGTCAAACTGGTGAATGGCGCCAATACGCCCAGACCGCTTCGCATCGAGCTGAATGGCGTCGCCACGCTTCCCCGCAGCGCGACCAAAACCGTTCTGACTGGTGCGAATGCCGATGTGGCCAATCCGGACGGCGGCGTTCCAGCGGCGAAGCCGGAAGTATCGCCCATCGAGGTCGGCCCAGTGTTCGATTACGAAGCTCCGGCCAATTCCTTGACGGTGATTCGTGTGCAGTCCAAGTGATCTCGCATTTCGAAATTTTGCATGCCACCCGCAGCGTCTTGAGCACCGTGCAAACCGTGGCGACGAACGCGACTCGTCGGTGACCGTTTCTGTCGTCAGCATCAACGACAGCGTTCGTTACCGGTTGGTGAATCTCCAGGGTGCTTTCGAAATCCGCTGATACCGGCGGCTTTGATTCAATATTCTGGCAAGGCAATCCGGGGATTTCGTTTTATTTTGTTGGGCTTTTGTTGGGCGGAACCCAATCCGCTAACAAAGCCTATCGCCAATCCGACGCCCTGAGCCTATATTTTTCAAAGTCTCCATGAGTGATGTAACGCTATTATTGCAAGCTGCCGGGCGGGGTGATGGCCGCGCCTTGGAGGATTTGCTCCCGATGGTTTACGAGGAACTCCGAAACCTCGCCGCAGCGCGCATGGCGCGCGAGGCGGCGGGCCATACCTTGCAGCCGACGGCGCTGGTGCATGAGGCATGGCTGCGACTGGTCAGCGACAAGGACCAGACCTGGCAGAATCGCGCCTATTTTTTTGGGGCGGCGGCGGAGGCGATGCGCCGCATCTTGATCGAGCACGCCCGGCGCAAGTCCCGGCTAAAGCATGGCGGCGGGCAGGAGCGGTTGAACATCGAGGATCTGGACCTGGCGGAAACCACTCCGGACGACAAAATTTTGCTGGTCAATGACGCGTTGCAACAACTGGAGGCGGAGCATCCCGAGCGGGCGCGGATCGTGGTGCTGAAGTATTTCGGCGGCATGACCAACAAGGAAGTGGCGGAGACGCTGGGCATTGGCGAGCGCTCGGTGGATCGCCATTGGGTTTGTGCCAAAGTCTGGCTGTTCCGCAAGATTGCCGGCTAGGCTGGCTGAAATTTTGGCGGACGACGGCTGGCAGAATCGCATGATTAGATGGAACCACGAATGATTGATGCCCTGACAGAGCGGGTGGAAGCGATATTCTACGACGTGCTGGCGGTTGAACCGTCCAGCCGCAAGGCCTATTTGGATCAGGTCTGTGCCGGCGATGCCGGTTTACGTGCCCGGGTGGAGGAAATGTTGTCCAGCCAGTCGCAGGCGGAAGGCTTCTTCAAGGATGAAAATCCGGGCGCTGGCATCGCCCGGTTGGTGGCCGACGCTTCCGCTGGCAAGGAATCCGGTTTGAACCTTGAGGTTCCGGCGGAACAGGAGTTGGGCAAGCAGATCGGCCCTTACAAATTGCTGCAAAAAATTGGCGAGGGCGGCTGCGGCATGGTTTACATGGCCGAGCAGGAAAAACCCGTTCGCCGCCGCGTGGCGCTCAAGGTCATCAAGCTGGGCATGGACACCAAGAACGTCATCGCCCGCTTCGCGGCTGAGCGGCAGGCGCTGGCCTTGATGGATCATCCGAACATCGCGAGCGTGCTGGATGCCGGCGCGACCGAGCTGGGACGTCCGTTCTTCGTGATGGAACTGGTGCGCGGGGTCAAGATCACCGAGTTTTGCGACCAGAACCATCTGGACGTGCGCCAGCGGCTCGAGGTGTTCATACATGTTTGCTCGGCCATTCAACACGCGCATCAGAAAGGCGTCATTCACCGCGACATCAAACCCTCGAACGTGCTGGTGACCTCGCATGACGGCGTGCCGGTGCCGAAGGTCATTGATTTTGGCATCGCCAAGGCGACCGAAGGCCGGCTGGCGGACAACACGCTCTTCACCGCCTACGACCAGTTCATTGGCACGCCGGCCTACATGAGCCCGGAACAGGCGGAGATGAGCGGCCTCGATGTGGATACGCGCAGTGACATTTACAGTCTGGGCGTGCTGCTCTACGAGTTACTCACGGGGAAAACGCCGTTTGAATCCAAGGAACTGCTCGCGTCCGGCCTGGATGCACTGCGCCATACGCTGCGCGAAAAAGAACCGCAGATGCCTTCGACCCTGTTGACGTCGCTGCGGCAGGACGAATCTTCCACGACCGCCAAATGCCGGCGCACCGACTCGCGAAAACTGATTTCCGTGCTGCAAGGCGATCTGGATTGGATCGTGATGAAGGCGCTGGAGAAGGACCGGACGCGGCGTTACCAGACCGCCAACGGACTCGCCCTGGATATTCAGCGGTATCTCGACAACGAGCCGATTTTCGCCCGTCCGCCCAGCCGGCTCTACCGGTTACAAAAGCTGGTTCGGCGGAATAAAATAGTTTTTGCCGCCATTGGCGTGACCAGCGCGGCGCTCATTTTTGGGCTGGGAACCTCGATGTGGATGATGATCAAAGAACGCGAGGCCCGCCAGCGGGCGGTGGCGGCCGAGCAGGCGGAATTCCGCTTGCGACAGGAAGCGGAAAACCGGGAGAAGATCACGCAGGCCGCATTTTTGATCAGCCAGGAGAAAATGGCGGAGGCGGACCGGATGGTGGACAAAGTTTCCAATCTGCAACCCTCGTTGGAAGCCGAGGACGTGCTGCGCACGCTCGGCGAGTGGCACGCGCTGCAAGGCCATTGGAAACTGGCGGCCGCGCGGTTCATCGCCCTGCTACAGGCCGACCAGAGCGACAAGTCCGAGATGATCACCTCGGACCTGCTGCTGGCGGGACCCGTCTTGATCGAATCTGGCGACGTGCGCGGCTACGAACATTTCCGGCAGAAAGCGATCGCCCGTTTTGCCGGCACCACCAATCCTGTTAACGCCGAGCGCACGGTCAAGATCAGCCTGCTCATCCCGGCCGACCCGCAAACCATGAAGCTCTTGGAGCCGTTTGCCGAGCTGGCAGCGAAGTCTTTCGAGCGTGATGGAATTAATGCCGGCAGCTCTCCCTTGATGGCCTCCTGGCGCTGCGTCTCCCTGTCCCTGATGGCCTACCGGCAGGGCTACACTCCCACGGCCAAGGAATGGGGACGCCGCTCCCTGTCGTATCCGATAAACACTCCGGCCCGCATCGCCACCGTTCATGTCATCCGTGCCATGGCCTGCCAACAACTGGGTGAAGTGGAGCAGGCGCACTCCGAACTGGAGCAGGGCCGGAAAATGATTGAGGATCAGTTTGCGCGCGGTTTGAAGAAGGGCAATGGACCCGAAGGTTGGTGGGCTGACTGGCATTTCGCCCGCATCCTGTTGCGCGAAGCCGAAGCGCTGATTGAACCATCGCCCAAAAATTCAAATGGTGGAGGCGGCGGGAATTGAACCCGCGTCCCAAGTCAACCTGCCAGCCGCGACTACATGCTTATTCCCGGTAATTTTTTCTGCTATGCGATGGCGCCGGAACTCGAGTCGCACTGCCTAGTCCGCATGATAAGATCTCGACTGACAACGCGCGGTCTCCGCCGTCAATCATGCCTGCTGTTGCGTCCATCCACCGTAGCAGGTGTCCAATGGCGGACGTCGTGGCCTTAGGCCGCGAGGGCTAGTTCTTCGTTAGCTTTTTGGTTTTGATGCGGATGATTTACGAGGCCAACGCATCGTCCTCGGCATGCCGCCTCTGGCGTGTTCACATGGTCGAAACCAGTGCGCCCCCAACCGATTTGGCAACGTTATCATCCGCTACTTTCCTCTTCCGGTCAAATGCAGAAACCATCACGCCTTCGCGCGCAGCAAGGTATCCAGACAGGTCTTCGCCTTTTGTCGCAACGACTCGCGCTCCGTTCCGCTCAAACCTTGCGGGTCAAAACGATACCGGTAATGCAAGCCGAGCAATTCTTGCAGCGCCGCACGCAAGCCCGTGAGGGCGGGCGCGGTCAGGGCGCGTTCCAGCCATTCGGAAAGCGGCTCACCCGTCTGCCGGGGCACACCGCGCGTGGCCAGTTTCCTTTCCAGCTGATAAAATTCCGAGTCGAGGCCGGGCCAGAGGACGGGCGCGATCGGCCGTTTCATGGCCTCCTCGCTCCGTCGTTTTTTGCGCCGTCGAAAGATGATGTGGCCGAGCAGCACGAGCAGCACGGGAATCAGCGCCCAGAAGATATATTGTTGGATGTTGGCCTGCCGCCAGCGGAGCTTGGCGATCTGAAAGCCGAGCCATGAACGCAAGTCGGCGAGCCACTCGCCCCCGGCCGTGCGCCGGCTCTCCGTCGCGACCCAGGAGCCGGGGGTGGTGTCGAAATCTTCCCAGCATTTTGTGGTTTTATTCCAGACGAGGCACCAGGCATGGGCGTCGCGTTCGCGCACGATGTAACCGCTGCCGCGCGGTTCATGCACCAGATAACCAACCGCATACCGCGCAGGAATCCCCATATACCGCAGCAGCAGCACGGTGGCGCTGGCAAAATATTCGCAGTGGCCGCTGCGGCTGGTGAGCAGGAATTTCGTCAGCGGCGTGGCGTTGGTGGTCGCGCGCTTTTCGGCTCCCTGCCAGGTGCTGTAGGAGAATTTATCGAGGAAAAACTTTTCAACGGCTTGAAGTTGTTGCGCCTCGCTGGTGCCTTTCAAGTTCATTTCCGTCAGCACCTGTTGCAGCGCGTTGGTTTCCTCCGGCGGCACGGTGAGGTCGGAGTGGTTGGTTGACCTGTCATCAGGCGGAATGTCCATTGTTACGCCGGGCCCGTAGTGCGCGTTAAAAATCAGCAGTCCGCTCCCGGCGGCGAGGAGCGCGCCGTTATTGTTCCGTTTCAAAACCATGTCGGGCGGGATATTCTCCAGCCGGCTGACCCCGCTGGGCAGCGGCAATAATCCTTCCGGGGCTCCGATTTCCCGCGACCAGCCGTTGAGATAACAGGCGATGCTGACGGCGGAGCCCCCGCGTTTTTTGGGGATCAAAATCCAGGAAGTTTTATCGGACTCGGCATAGAGCGGTTCGAAGTCGTTCAAGGTTCCGCCGGCATACCACGTTAGTTTGCGCGCCTGGTAATTACGGTAGCTTGCCTCGCGCAGATACGTTGGCGCGTCGCCGAGCTTTTCCGGCTCAAGCCAGATGACGATTTTGGCGGACAATTTCATCTGCCCGATCCGGCCCATGCTGGTCATGCTTTGCAAGGGGTCCTGCCGCTGGCCGAAAAGCCGGGCGAGCCATTGCGTGTTGAAATTCTGAATGGCCCGTTCGGCCTGGCTGATGCCGACCATTTCCAGAAAACCCAGGCTGAAAACGATCAACAGCGCGAAGAACCAGATCGCTTTCCCAAATCGCGCCGGGCGAATCGTCCACAACGCCCACGCCGCCAGCACGCCCTGTCCCCAGAAATAAATTTGCGAGCCGTTGTTGGCGTGGATGCCCGCCGAGAACAGGCACACGATGAAATACGGATACGCGATGTTGACGTAATAGCCGGCGAAAGCTTGATCGCCCCGCCGTCGCCGCCAGCCCAGCACCATGGAAATGGCGGTGAGCGGCGCCGAAGGACGCACGTTAAAAGTTTGCGCCACGACAAAGGCGAACAGCGTCATTGGCAGCCAGCAGAACAGGCGGGTGGTGGCCAGGGCGGTGGCGTCAGCGGCATTTTGGGTCGCGTGGCCTTGGAACAAACCGCCCAAGCCGCCGGTGTTGGTCGTGAAAATGTAGCCCGCCAGCGCCACATTCAGCAGCACGCAAAAACTCCAGATGCGGTTGAAGTCGGAATCGTCCAACTCCCAGCGGAATCGGGTGAAACGTGCGCTTTCGAGCATCACCCCCATGATCGCGCCGATCAGCAGAAAATCCGACTGCCAGCCCCAGAAGAGCAGGGCGGCCAGAATCAGGAGTGGCGGCGGTTTCATGGGAGGGAAAACATTCAACGTTCAACATTCAACATTGAACGCCGAAGAAGGTCGGCGTCATTCGTCCGCACATTGGAGGTTGGGCGTTGAATATTCAATGTTGAATGTTTCTGCTTCATTTCAATTTCGCCAGCTCTTCCTCGATATGCCCGATCTCGAGGATGTGAAAATTTTCCGGTGTTTCCCGCATCGGCCCGGCCTCCGGTTTGTTTGCGCCCGGCGGGATGACAACGAGCACCAGCAGAGGCACGCCCAATGTCTGAAGCTTCTTCACCAGCTTCTGCCGAGTGTCATCCCAGCGTTGCAGCACGCAGATGCAGCCGCTCACGGCGGAAATGTGATTGAGCACCAGGCTTTCGAGCACGTCGAAATTTTTGTCCGCGCAGTTTTTTACTGAAGCCAGAATCTCCAGCATCTGGTCGGCGTGCGCGAGGCCGCGACCGGCGGTGAAGCAATAGGACTGGTGCCCAACGAACAGCAAATCGAGCAGCGATTCCTGTGTCAGAATCGTGCAGGCGAACGACGCCGCGACGGACACAGCCTCTTCCAGAACTTCGCTGTTCGGTTCCTCGTCGAACGTGTCGAGCACCAGCGCGTGACGCACGAAAAATTCGTCCTCGAACTCCTTCACGATCGGTTTGCCGGCTTTCGCCCAGCTCCGCCAATGGATGTGTCGCAACGGATCGCCGCGCCGGTATTCGCGCAGCGCGACGAATTCCTCGCTGCGGCCGATGTTCGCCGCGAGCGCCACGCCGCCTTCCTGATAGCGCAGCGCGCCGGGCAGGGCAATGGGCGGCAGCGGATAGCGCTTCGGTAAAATCAGCACGGATTGCGGTGCGGCGAGGGTGATGAACGAACGGAACAACCCGAACGGATCGGGCCGCGCAATGGTCACGCCGGAGAAATGCAAAACACCCCGGCGCAACGGGAGAATTTCCACGCGCACTTCCACCTCGCCGTTCGCCGTTGCGGGTGGAATATCCGCCGCCCTGATCGTCGCCATGCGAAAGGGATTTTTCCGCCGTCGTTGCGCCACACGGAAAGGCCGGACGCGGCGGCCTTCCGCGAGTTGAAAGGCAAGCCAGTTGTCAAATGTCGGGCGCGGGTCGGCGAGATTTTCGAGCAACGTCAGGCCGGCTTGGGTTTTGGTGGTCAGATTTTTCACCAGCACGCGATACGGCAACGGCTGGCCCGCCGTGCCGGCGCGGGGCAGCCGTCGGGTCACGGAAAATTTGGCGCGAAAGAAAAAACTGAATCCGCCGGCAAACAGCAGCAGCGCCAGCAGCAGGGCGAAGGATTGGTAACTGACAGTGTTCTCAATATCCACGCCAAAGGCGCCGGCGACGCAAAGCCCCACGGCGACACTTATGCCGGCAAGGGTGAACCGCCGTTGCACCCAATACCACAGGCCACCCGTTGCGCGGTAGCTCCAGTAGATCGGTTTGTATAAAAATTTCAAAGGGAAACATCCAACACCCAACATTCAACATCCAAGATCGAATGATTATGCGTGCAATGCCTGTCCAATGGTTGTTCGATGTTGGGTGTTGGTTGCTGGGTGTTCATTTGATTTGGTTCACGCCGGGACTTTGATCTTTTTCAAAACTTCCTCCACGACGCCACGCGTTGTAACGCCGGAAAACCGCGCTTGCGGTTCCAGCACCAGGCGATGCGCAATCACTGGCACGGCGAGCTTTTGGATCTGCTCCGGCGCAACGAAGTCATGTCCCTCAAACAACGCCATCGCCTGCGCCGTTTTCATGAGCGCGATGGATGCGCGCGGGCTGGCCCCGAGTTGCACGCTGGGCGCGGTGCGGGTTGCGGCCACGAGGTCAACCACGTAGCGTTTTAATTCCTCGCTGATACGGATCTTTTCGACCGCGTGTTTGAGGGCGATGACTTCCGCCAGCGTCGCGGTGGGTTTCAATTCGTCCAACGGATGGTTGTGTTCCTGCGCGGTCAGAATGGCCACCTCCTCCTCGGGCGCGACGTAGCCGAGCGTAAATTGCATCGCGAACCGGTCCATCTGCGCCTCGGGCAGGGGATACGTTCCCCGAAACTCGACGGGATTTTCCGTGGCAATGACAAAGAATAGCTCGGGCAGATTGCGGCGCTCGCCCTCCACGCTGACCTGTGCTTCGCCCATCGCCTCGAGCAATGCGGATTGCGTGCGCGGTGAGGCGCGGTTGATTTCATCCGCGAGCAAGATGTTCGTAAACACCGGACCTTCGTGAAAATGAAACTGCTGGTCGCGCTGGTCGAAGATCGAAACGCCCAAAATGTCCGATGGCAAAAGGTCCGGCGTGAATTGCAGCCGCTTGAATTGTGCGTCAATGGATTTGGCGAGCGCCTTGGCCAAGGTGGTTTTGCCGGTGCCGGGATAATCTTCCAGCAACACATGTCCGCCCGCCGCGAGCGCCGCCAGCAAATGACGCGTGGCGTGATCCTGACCCCGGATGATTTTGGAGATGTTGCCGGCAATCCGTTGGTAGGTTTCGCGTGCCGCTGCAAGGTGGGTGGATGTCATGGTGGTTTCCTGTAGGTGAAACAGTGAAGAGCAAGAAAGGTTCCAGCGAAACTTTTAATTTTCTTGCGTAGATGCCGTTCACGGGGTCTCGGCAAGTCCAGCTCAATACAGTTCGTGGCGGACGAAAGCGGCGGTAAACCGCACGCACTCCAGACGCTGCGCGAGGTTTCATGACACTTGGTGAACGCGCAGCGTCTGGAGTGCGGATGCTTCAGCTCCGCTCATTGACGCGAGATCGGAAAGTCCAATCCCCCTGAATCAATGATGTGAACAACTTCCGCTTGCTGCGTGAGCCTCACGCATAAGGCGTGAAATTTTCACGCATCTGGTGGTCTCGGGGAAATTGAATATGCTGTTTTGCTGGGGTTTTGACAGTTTTTCCGGTTGGCATCGTCGTTGCTAAAGAGATGGCAGAACCCGGTTGACAGTTCCTGTGATTTGAGTAGATTCACGCCCCTGTCACCCGGAAGAAACCAATAAACATTATGAAACAACAAACCAAAAAAGCGTTTACGCTTATCGAACTCCTCGTCGTCATCGCGATCATCGCGATTCTCGCCGCCATGCTCTTGCCCGCGCTCGCCGCTGCCAAGAAAAAGGCCCAAAAAATCAACTGCGTTAACAACCTCAAGCAGATCGGTCTCGCGTTCCGCATCTGGAGCGGGGACAACGGGGACAAGTATCCGCAGTCTGTTCCTTACACCTCTGGTGGTGCTCAAGATTATGTGGGGCATGGCACTACGGCCGCAAGCGTGTTGAATCCAGCCATGGTGTTCATGGTTATGTCCAACGAGCTGTCCACTCCCAAAGTTGCCTATTGCCCCTCTGACAGCTATCAACGTGGTCAGGCTCCAGCCTCCACTTTCGCATATACTAACTTCATTGTTTGCGCTGCGCCGACTGGAACTACTAAAGCTGGCGTTCCGACGGCAGCAGGTGCTGCCAGCTATTTTGTGAATGGTGATGCTCAGGAAGCTGATCCCCAAATGATTCTATCCGGCGATGTGAACATTGGCAGCCAGTCCGCCACGGCGAACAACAATGCCGCTGATTATGGTTTTACCACCGCGAATGCCGCAGCCTCCACCGCCCCGACTCAATGTTCGGCACAAGCTACCACCACCACCGCTATGGGACTTGCCAATGGCGCATGGGCTTGGACCAAAAACGAAAACCATCAGAAGACCGGCAACATTGGATTGGCTGATGGCAGCGTGCAGTCCGTTTCCGTCAAAGGTTTGCATGATGCCTTGATCAGTGGCACGAACACTTTGATGACCCAATCTTTCAATTTTCCGCGCTGATTTTCCGCAGTTCAATTACGCAAAGGCGCTCCTCAAGGGGCGCCTTTTTATTATCTTTTATCGCTTAAGACAAGACGGTTTGTGAGTTTTGGATTTTAACAGTCCAGAGTAGTTTGAAAATGCTGTCGCCAAAACGCTAACTGGGGTTGAGAAATCGTGCCGTAGCGTCATGAGGTGCGGGTGATCAAGTGCTGAACCTTGCGGAGTTTTCCAACTGAGCCTGATCCCGAATTAGTTGCCTTGCTTCTTTCAGACTCAAAGCCAGCACGCAACTGCGCCGATGGCGGTGGCCACCATCCAAAGCACCAGCACCGCCTTCGTCCGGCTCAAGCCTGCCCGCGTTAGCCGGTGCGAGAGATGATTCGTGTCGCCGAGCCAGAATGGTTTTTTATTCAGCGTGCGGAAGAGCGAAACTTGCGCGAGGTCGAGCAGGGGAACCGCCAGCACGAGCAGCGGCGCCAGCACGGCGAGCGGTCGCGGATTTTGCTTCGTGTAAAAGTGCGGCAGAATCGCCATTACCGCGAGCAGATAGCCGACGAGATGACTGCCCGCGTCGCCGAGAAACGACCGGGCATGTGGAAAATTCCAAGGCAAAAATCCCACCAACGCGCCGCACATGAGAAATCCGGTAATGGCGACGAGGTATTGTCCATTCGCCGCCGCGATCAGCGCAAAAAAAAGCGCCCCAATCGCCCCGATGCCGGCGCAGAGGCCGTTCATGTTGTCCATAAAGTTGAAGGCATTGATGACGGTGAGAATCCAAAGCACCGTGATGGCGTAGCTGAAAATATCGCTGTGGACAAACAGCGTGATGCGCTGACACGCGGCGGCGACGGCGACGGCGATGACGATCTGCCCGATGAATTTTGGCAACGCCTTGAGTTCATGCTTGTCGTCCAGCCAGCCGAGCAGCGTGATGGCAATGGCCCCGAGCGCGAGCACGGCGAGTTCAATCGCGCGACGGTTGAGGCCATGAACGATGCGATCCGCAGCGGAAATATCGGCCACGTTTAGCTTCAGGAGAACCGCGCCGAGGGCGAGCGGCAGCAGAATCCCCGTCAACACGGCGAAACCACCGGCGAGTGGAATCGGGTGGTCGTGAATCTTCCGGTGACCGGGGTCGTCCACGAGATGGGTGCGCAGGCACCATTTGCGCCACAGCGGGAGAGCCAGTAGCGAGGTCGCGAATGCCCCCACAAAGGCGGCCAGGAAAAAGTTAAAGGGGAAGTTCATGGGGTGGAGTTGGAGTTCAGGCTTTAGCCTGTCCCACGCGGCCCGCAAGCTGAAGCTTGAACTCCAACGTTAGCGGCCGGGAAAAGCGGCGGAGGGCCGCCGCAGTCCAAGACGCTCTGCGCGTGCAATGATATTTGAACAACGCGAAGCGTCTTGGAGTGCTCCAGTCCTCTGGAGCCTTGCCGAACGTGGGCGTGTAAATTTGAACGGCCATATCAAGAGCGTTTCGCAAGCAGCTTTTGATATACATCATATTGGTCCGCCACCATCTTTTCGACGGAGAAATTTTCCTTCACGAACTGCTGTCCCGTCCGACCAAAGCGGTTTCGTAATTCGGGATCTTGGGCGAGCCGTAATAATTTATCCGCCGCCGCATTCGTGTCGCCGGTGCGGACGACAAAACCGGTTTCGTTTTCGAGGCAGACTTCATCCGCGCCATCAAAATCGTAAGCGATGACGGGTTTGCCGGCGGCCAGCGCCTGCGGCAGCGCACGGGATAAAGCTTCGCGATACGACAGATGCGCCAGACAATCCATGATGCCGACGTAGCGGGCCACGTCGCCGGGTGGAACCAGGCCGGTAAAGATCACCTTGCCGTCGAGGCCCAGCGCATGGACTTGAGCTTCGATCTCGCCGCGCAACGCGCCGTCGCCCACGAACAGCAGCCGCGCGTGGGGAACTTGCGGCAGGACTTTCGCGAACGCCGCGAGCAAATCCGCGTGGCCTTTGAGCCGAAAGATGCGGGCGACTTTGCCGATGACAAAATGGTTTGGACCCAAGCCAAGTTGCTGCCGGAGCGCGAGGTCGTTGGTGGCGTTCAGGAACGGCTCCAGATTGAAGCCGCTAAAAATGCGCGTGAACATCTCCGGTTTGCCGATGCCGGCGGCGAGATACAGTTTGGTCATCGCGCTGGCGGAGCAGAAGAAATGTTTGGTGACGCGGGCGGCGCGACGTTCAGCGGCGGTGAAAACAAAATTGGCAAGCGCGCCTTGAAACGGGCCGAACGACGGGCCGTGGATGTGGTGGATGATAATGGGAACGCCCGCGCGTTTTGCGGCGAGGCGTCCGAGGATGCCGGCTTTGCCGCTGTGCGTATGGACAATGTCGGGTTTTTGTTCGCGCAGAAGTTTTTCCAGTTTGCGCAGCGCGATGAAATCTTTCAGCGGGTGAACGGGCCGGACGAGTTCGGGGACGAGAGTGAGTTGATGGTTGATAGTTGATAGTTGATAGCCGGAGAAGATTTCACGGGCGGAGTTTTCCAACGAGCCTTCCGGGCCGATGGTCGGGCCGGAGATTAATTTCACCTCAACGCCGGGCTTTTCGCGCAGGCCGCGGATGGTGGCGAGGGTGTTTTCCTGGGCGCCCCCAACCACGAGCCGGGTGATGATGTGGGTGACGCGCATGGCGTCATGGGCCGCGCAATTGCGTCAGGCGCTCACGGACGGTTTTGAATTCCGCCGAGTTGGTCGGCGCATTGGCCAGATAAAGCTCGTAGTTGCGGATGGCTTCGTTGGTCGCGTGCTGAAGCCAGGCGACTTCGGCCAGACCATAGGCTACCTGAAAGGAGTTGGTGTAGGTCGTTTGCAGTTCGGTGTAATCCGCGCGGGCTTTGTCGAGCTGGTCACTCTTGAGATAGGCAAGCGCGCGATTGAAGCGCGCGGTGGGGTCGTTGGTGGAAACTTCAAGCACGCGGGTGAGCGAGGTGATGGCTTGATCATACCGGCCGAGCTGCAGGTTGGCGTAGCCCTGGCCGAAGAGCCATTGCGGGTCGTAAGGCGTCTGCTTGAGCTGGCGTTCGATGACGCGGAGGGCGTTGGTGTAGAGGCCGCGCATGAAATAGGCCTGCGTTGCGGCCGTGACCAGGGTCAGGTCGTCCGGGTGCCGGGCCATTTCGGTTTCCAGCAGGGTAACACCTTTAGGCACTTCGTTCTTTTGAAAATAGGCGGCGGAGGCGAGCACGTTCAACTCGGTGGAATTGGTCGGGTTCAGGCCGAAGCGCTTGGGGTGATTTAGCGGATCTTGCAACGCTTCGAGCGCCGGGGCGGGCAGGCGGTTGAACAGGTAAAGCTGCGCGAGCATGAGCCGGGCGGGCAGATTGTCCGGGGCCAGCTGGCGGACGCGATTAAACGGCGCGATGGCCTGGCGCATGTAGCCGCCTTGGGCGAGCAGGGCGGCATTGGCGAAGATGAAGCTCGGCTCGTCAAACGGGCCGTTTGCGCTCATGACCGTGTTCCAGTTGCGGTATTTGCCGAACTGGTCGGCATTCGCACGCTCGGGATTAACGGTGATGGCCGTCCCGGCCTGCAATGCCTGGTTGAACTCCAGATTGTAGCCGGCGACGATGTTGTCGGGATTGATTTTCTGGGCATTGACGAAACACTCGGCTGCCGCGGGCAACCGGCCGGCGCGCTGGAGTTCGACACCCCAGTAGTTCAGCGAACGCGAGTAGAGGCTGCCGGCGAAGATCGCATTGGGGTTTGGCTCACCCGTGCCGTGCAGATGCATGATCAGCCAGCTGGCCGGGTTCATGCGAGAGGCGGGATTGTAAGGCACCAGATTTTTTTCGACCCGGGGAAATTGTTGTTCCACGACCTGCGTCCAAAATTTTTCGTTCTCGGCGAACAGATTGGTGGCGAGCGGCGGCGGCAACAGGGTGTCGTCCGGCAGCTTCTTCAGTTGGTAAACCAGCCCGTGCGGTTCGAGATAAAACAATTCGAAGTAGTAGCCAAAGCTCGGGTTGAGATAGCAGATGGTGTTGCTCTGGGAAAGGAGGTTCAATGCGGTCAACAGGCCGAGCGGATTCACGCCGCCCATGTCTTTCGGCCCGACCATCTGTGGCCATTTATCCGGGGATTTGCGATGGAGAAAACGCAGATACGGCGCGTAGTTCAACGACTGCGTGTCCACCACGAGATAATCCTTGGCGCGGCCGATGCGGGCGAGTTCCGCCTGGATGAGCAGGGTGCGCGTTTGCTGGCTGGAGGTGACGCCCTCGCTGTCGCTCAGCAGGATGCCGCCCTCCTTGGGCAGCGATTGCACGGTCAATTGCGCGTATTGTTTCAGCGTGTCGTCATTGCTGGCGTGGATGAGCGGGAGATTTTTATAGGCCAGCGTGCCCGCCACGAACGCGGCGGCGGCGAACGTTCCCCAGTAGATGAGCGGGGAAAATATATTCAGCACGCCGGGCAGGGCTTTCTCCGGCCGGGGATTGCGGCGCGTGGGAATGGCTTTTTTGCCGAACACCAGCAGGAAGTAGCCGCAGTAGTAACCAATGGCCAGCGCGGACAAATAATAAAACGTCAACGCGGGCGAACCCATCGAAAGCTGCCCGGGGCTGAACGGCGGATCGAACATGATCCACACGCACACGCCAAAAACGACCACGTGAATCAGGTGGAAAATCTGGCTCGCCAGCAACGTGCCCATGCGGCTGGAATCGCCAAAATTCGCGCTCCAGCGAATGGCCATCACCAACACCGGCAGAAATGTCGTGACCGACATGAGGATTAGATTGTGCCGGACTTCGCCGACGCTGATGGCCTTGACGACCAGCCAGTCATTGTGCAGGACCGGTTTGAGCATTTCCCAGAAACTCAAGCCCACATCGCTGGTCAGCATCCCCACCAGCGGCAGCAACAGCAGCAACGATAGCCCCGCCAGGCCGCACAGCACCATGCGCGTCAGGAAGCGGAGGTTGAAAAATTCCCAGCCCTTCAGCCAGAGGATCGTGATGACGAACACCGGCAAAAAGCCGATGAGCGCCCAATTTTCCACCATGCCCGCGCCATAAATCAGCGCCGCCAGCGTCAGCCGGCCCGGGCGTTCATCCAGCCGATATTCCAGCAGCAGCCAGATGATCGTCGCGAACATCACCATGTTCAGCATTTCGCCGGTGAAGCTCGTCGCATTCTGCCAGAAGCCAAATTGCAAACCGAACATCACCACAGCCAGCAGCGGCGGGAACCATGCGCTTCCCGTCGTCAGAAAAGCGAAATCGCTCCGCTCCCGGAGGCGCTGCGCTTCCGTGCGGTCATGCGGCAGAATCGCCACCGAACGCGCCAGCAAGGCCAGTGTCAACGCCGCACACGCGGCGGAAAATAAATTCAGCGCCAGCGGCACCAGCGCGGTCGGCACCAGGTGAAATGGCAGGAGGACCAGAAACAACAGCGGATTGGAAAGTTCCGGCTGCCAGATGAAACCCGAGACCTTGGCCACCGGCATGATATTTGCGAGCGTCACCCAATGGTTGAGCGTGACAAGGTAAACCAGCAGCATGGCCACGCCCAACAGCCACGGCAGGAAACGGGGCGCGAATTGTTTCGTCGGGTCGGCCTGATTATGATGTGACATCTGAATGATTCAGTTGAGTGCAAGAACCGCCCTTTGGCAAGTTCAGTTTCGGCGGCGCAGGTCGGCCACGCATTCGACGTGCTGCGTCTGGGGAAACATGTCCAGCGGCTGCACCCGCGCCAATTCAAAGACACCGTCCGCGCATAATATGTTCAAATCCCGCGCCATCGTCGCCGGGTGGCACGAGACGTAAATCACCTGCGCCGGCCGCGTCTGGCGCAACAGTTCCAACGTCTCCGGCCAGCAGCCCTTGCGCGGCGGATCGAGAATCACCGCCGTCTTCTCAGCGGAAAATTTCTGCAACAGCTCCGGGAGAATATCCTCCACCTTGGCCGCGACAAACCCGCCATTGTTAATTTTGCGTGACGCCGCATTCTGCCTCGCGGCGGCGATAGCCAGCTTGTCGTATTCCACGCCGACGAAGGAATCCACCACGCCCGCCGCCTCGATGCCGAAGAAGCCCACGCCGCAATAGAGATCAATCAAATGACGTGAGCCGCCCGCCTGCAACGCCTCGCGCACGGTCTCGACGAGTTTGGGCAGCAGGAAGAAATTATTTTGGAAGAACGAATCTTTCGGCACTTCCCAGCCTTCCGGCTGCACGCGCAGAACGACTTTGATGCCGCCCTTGGGCGGTGGATTGGCGCGGACGTGCGTGATCTGCTCGTTCAGCGACGGCTCGGCAATCTTACATTCCGTGATGTCCTCGACAAATTTGTTGTCCACGCGGATGAAGCCGATCTCCAGCTTTTTCGCCGGGCCGTTCCACTGGCTGCGGATCATGATGCGGTTGCGGTAGCCGTAGGGCTGCGGACAGCCGATGACCGGCGCAACGACTTCGCGCGGCAGCTTGCCGACGCGCTCAAACAAGTCCGCGATTTGCTTGTGCTTCATGCGCAACTGTTCCGCATAGCTGATGTGCTGATACTGGCAGCCGCCGCACGCACCGAAGTAACGGCACTGCGGATCGACGCGTTCCGGCGACGGCGTGAGAATCTGGAGCAGCCGGGCGCGGGCGAAATTCTTTTTCAGTTCCGTGATTTCGACTTCCACCGTTTCGCCGACGAGCACGAAGGGAACGAACACGACCAGCGTGTCGGGTGTCGGGTGTCGGGTGTCGGGTGTCGAGGTCTCATCGGCGGGCGTCGCGTGCAGATTTTCGCCGCTTGTCACGCGCCCCTCGTCCCGCGTCACATGAATGCGCCCCACGCCTTCGCCGCCGAACGCGAGGTCGTGAATGGTCAGGTTGATTTTATCGCCAAGTTTGAGAGACACGTCGAAAGTCTAAAGATTTCGGCGCAACGGAAAAAGCCTTTTCACCGTTTAGTGAGCCGCCGCATCGCTGTTTTTTGGCGCGTTTGGATGATGCGTTTCCTTCATCTGCACACGGGTCGCGAGCCACAGCGCGACGAGGCTCATGCCCACCGCCAGCCAGCCAAGTTTGTCATAACCCACCAGTTGTCCCGATGGCGCTCGGGTCACAATCCAACCGCCGATGCTGGAAGTCACGCCGGAGGTCAAATCGCGCGTGCAACTGCTCAAGCTCATGAACGAACCGCGCCGTTTTGCGGGCACGGCCAGCGAGAGGATCGCCTGACCGGGAATGAAGCGCCCGCTGGCAAATGTAAAAAAACATCCCGCCGAAATTAATATCGCCCAGACTGGCATCGGGCCCGAATTGGCAATCCACAGTGTCACGCACGCTGCGATGACTACGAGAATGGCAAAAACATTCAAGCGTCCATGGCGATCGGCCAGTTTTCCACAGAGCGGCGCGGTCAGCGCGGAACAGATGCCGCCGACCATGTAGATGAGGAAGAGTTTGTTCTCCGGCAGGCCCACGTCCGACACCAGATGCGGTGCGAGCAGGGGAATGATGGCGAAATGTCCCATCACGATGGCGGAATAAAACATCAGCGCGCGTCCGGCATTGCGGTCACGGAGCAGTTCCATGAATTCCCGGAAGTGATCTTGCGGTCCGTCTTTCAAGTGCGCGCGCACCGGCGGCAACGTGGCATAAATCATCAGCCACACGACGACGCCCACGCCAGCGACGAGGAAGAACGGCATCTCCCAGCGGAATTTTTGCGCGAGATACAGACCGAACGGCACGCCGAGCGCCGCCGCCGTGGCGAAGGCGCCCATGATAATGCCCATGCCGGCCGCGCGCCGTTGCGGCGGCACGATGTCGCCGACGATGGCCATGAGCGTCGCGCCGGAGACGCCCCCGAACGCGCCGCAGATAATGCGTGCCACGAGCAGGGTTTCAAAATTTTTCGAGAGTGCACACGCGAGCGTGCCGAGACAGAAGCCGGCGTAAACGAACAGGAGAATTTTCCGGCGGTCAAACCGGTCCATGAACGGCGCGGTCAGCAAACCGACCACGCCCGCGCTGATGGTGTAAGCCGCGACGATCTGGCTGAATTTTCCCGGGCCGATGGCGAATTCGCGCATGAGCTGTTCGCCCAGCGGCATCATCACCATGAAGTCGAGGATGTGCGTGAACTGCACCGCCGCCAGCAACAGCAGCAAGGTGCGTTCAGAATAACGGGACGTCAGCACAAACGGTGAGCCTGATGATGACGTGGCTGGATCGAGGGCTTACCCCAAATCAAGGCTTCTGCGCATCCTTGATTTTGGCCAGCAACTCGTCGCGTTCCGAAGTGTCGCTCGTGCCGCAATGGCTGCCAACGTGTGCTTCGTGATTATGCTCGGCTTCTTCCTTGCGGGAGAACGCGGCTTGGGCGCCGTTCATCGCGGCGCGGGGAGAGTTAAGCACGGCCTTGGCTTCCGCCAGATGACCCTTGCCGATGGTAACGCCGTTGAACGCGGTTTTGACGAGTTCCGGGGAAGAGGCGTAGGGCTTCGGCTTGCTGCCGAAGTTGTAGGCGAAATTTTTCCAGTTGTCGCCGGCCTGGTAATTCGTGCCGAGCGCACCACTGGGATCGTAGCCGCAATGCACCATGCAGTTTTCGCAGCGCGGGTCGCGGGCGACGCCGTCCACGACGCCGTATTTTTCCCAGTTCACCTTCGAGAGCATTTCCTGATAGCCGTCGTAATGGCCATCGGTCATCAAATAGCACGGAGCTTTCCAGCCCTTGACGTTGTAGGTCGGGATGGCCCACGCGGTGCAGGTCAACTCGCGTTTGCCGGCGAGGAATTCCTGATAGACCGGCGTGCCGAAGATGGTGAACTTCTCGCCCCATTCCTGAATCTTGGCGAATTTCTGGCGCGTCATCTTGCGCGTGAGGAAGAAATCTTCCGGCTGTTTGCCGAGGCGCTTGACCATGTCTTTCTTGGCGGCGTCGTATTCATAGCCGGGCGAAATCGTGTGGCCGTCCACTTCGAGCGACGAGAGAAACTTGAACATCTCTTCAAGTTCCTGCACGTCGGTTTCTTTATAAACCGTCGTGTTGGTCGCCGTCTGGTAACCGCAAATCTTGGCCATCTTGATGGCTTCGACGCATTCCTTGAAGACGCCTTCCCGCTCGACGATGAGGTCATGCGTGAATTCGAGGCCGTCCACGTGGACGTTCCAATACATCCATTTCGTCGGGCGGATCACAGCTTTGCTCTTGGCCGCTTCGTTGGCGTTGCGGATGGCGTCGGCTTCCTTGTCGGTAATTAGTTTTTCCGCGAGCAGCTTTTTGAGCGTCGGTTCGGTGGCGGGCGTATAAATCGCAGCGAGGTAATCGCGCATTTTTTTCCGCATGAACACGCCGTTCGTGCAGATGTAAATGACGCGGCCCTGTTCGCGCAGGCCGGCGACGAGTTCCTCAATCTTGGGATAAATCAGCGGTTCGCCGCCGCAAATGGAGACCATCGGCGCGTCGCATTCCTGGGCGACGGCGAGGCATTTTTCCAGCGGCACCATGTCCTTGAGATTCGTGGAGTATTCACGAATACGCCCGCAGCCGGTGCAGGTCAGGTTGCAGGTGTGCAGGGGTTCAAGTTGCAAGACCATCGCGAATTTCGGGGTCTTACGGACTTTATGTTTGACGATGTGGCTGGCGATTTTAACCGTCAGCGCGAGTGGGAAGCGCATAGTTATTAACGAGCAGTGGCGATTTGCGTGGAAGTTTCCGGGAGCAACGACGGCGCATTGGTTGGAACGTCATTTTTCAACAGGCCGGGCAGGAAAAAGGAGGCCGGCGAGACGCTTTGCGAGGCGTTGATTCCACTACAGCCGGTCAATGCCAACGGCAATGCCGTCAGCAAAGTCAGCCATAGAAAAATCCAATTTAATCTCACTTGCCGAGTATAATCCAGTAAGCCACGATGGCAACTGCTAATTGACCTGCATCATGTTGTCAAAACCGTTCATTTGTGGAGTGTTGGCCGTGCTTTGGTGTTCGCTGGCCGGCTCGGTATGGGCTGATTCCGCCACCAACCGCATTTTCGCCATTCGGGCGGAAAAAGCCTTGTTGCTGGCTCAGCAAAATTACCAGGCCGCCACCAATTCCACGACAAATGCCCTCGCATTGGCGCAGGCGTGCTTCACCTTGGCCGAGCTGGCCACCAACGACACCCAACGGGCGCAAGTTTCCCGTCGCGGGATCGAAGTCTGCCGTCAGTGGCTGGCGCGCGCGCCAAACTCCGCTCCCGGCCATTACTATCTCGCGATGAACCTGGGCCAGTTGGCGAAAGCCGAGGCGCCGTCCGTGGCGGCCTACCGGCTGGTCCATGAAGTCGAGGATGAATTTCACACCGCGGCGGAACTCGACGTTCGCTATGATCATGCCGGCCCGGCCCGCACGCTGGGGCTGCTTTATTTTCAAGCGCCGGGTTGGCCGTTGAGCATCGGCAGCAAACGCAAAGCTCGCGAATGGCTCGAACGCGCGGCCGAACTTGCGCCAGATTACCCTGGAAACCAGTTAAACCTGGCCGAAGCGCAGTTGAAATGGCGGCAGCGCGAGGAGCTGGCCGCCACCCTGAAAAAAATGGATGTTATCTGGCCCGCCGCGCAGACCAATCTGGTCGGCGAAAGCTGGGAACAAACCTGGCAGGAATGGAACGCCCGGCGGACAGCGGTCAAATCCGCGGCGCAAAGCGTTTACGGTGGTCCGCCGTGATGGGGAAATTTTCTATGGCGTTCAGGCAACAGCTTCCGTTAAGCTGCAAATGTAGCTCACTAAAATAATGGCACGAAAACTCATTGCGGCCTTGTCCGATTCTACGGTGTTTCTGCGGGAATGGCTGGTCAATCCGCAACGCACCGGGGCCGTGGCGCCGAGTTCGCCCCAGTTGGCCGCTGCGATGGCCCGCTGGCTGCCGCGCGATTCGGGCAGTTTTGTCCTGGAACTCGGCCCCGGCACGGGTGCGGTCACGGCTGCTCTGCTCAAGCGCGGGTTGCGCGAAGACCGGTTGGTCGCCATCGAAAAAAATCCCAGCCTGGCCAAGCTGCTGCGCAAACGGTTTCCCCGCGCCCACATCATCACGGGTGATGCGTGGGAATTGGAAGAGCTGCTCCGCGAGCATCCTGAAATGATCCAATCAGTGGGTGCCGTGATTTCCAGCCTGCCACTGCTGAACTTTCCCAAGACAGAGGCTGACGCGCTTGCAAAAAAAATCCGTTCCGTCCTCGAGCCGCGCGGCCGCTGGGTGCAATACAGCTATCAAATTATCAAGGGCCGCAGCCGGGGCGCGGATGATTTCCGGCTGATTGCATCAAAAATCGTCTGGTGGAACCTGCCGCCGGCGCGCGTCCACGTTTTCCAGAAGTGATGGTTTGTAGTTCAAGTTTTAGCGGGTGGCTGCGGAATCCTGCCCAATTTAGAATTATTCTAAATCTTGACTTGGAGGTTTCGGGCGATAAATTGGTTTCGCAATGAAGGCGCGCAGCCAGCATCAAGATGATCAGCACCTGACCGAACAGTTGGGGGCCACCGGTTTGCGTCTCACGCCGCAGCGGCAACAGGTCTATGATGTGTTGCTTCAGAAGCGCGATCACCCGACCGCTGAGGAAGTTTTCATCCGCGCCAAGAAGGCGATGCCGGAAATTTCCCACGCCACCGTTTATAATTGTCTCGATGCGTTGGTGAAGTCCGGTCTTGCCCGGCAGGTCACCGTGGACCGCGGCGCAACCCGGTTTTGTCCGAACATGGTCGAACACGGCCATTTTCATTGCGATGTTTGCGGCACGGTTTTTGATGTGGACTTGCCGGAGCAGGCCATGCCGTTGCCCAAGGGTTTCAAAGCCAAACATTTTGACATCGCCATTCACGGCCTCTGCCCGGATTGCGACCAGCAGAAATAAATTTTACGAACGATGAGCACCGCTACCGATACGATCGAAAGCCTGGTCAAACAGGAATACAAATACGGCTTCGTCACCGACGTCGAATCCGAATCCACGCCGCCCGGCTTGAGCGAAGACACCATCCGCCACATCTCCGCCAAGAAAAATGAGCCGACTTGGTTGACGGACTGGCGCATCAAGGCGTATCGCCACTGGCTGACAATGCCGGAGCCGACCTGGCAGTTCGTCAAGTATCCGAAAATTGATTTTCAGGACATCAGCTACTTCTCGCAGCCGAAGCCCAAAGGCGACGCGCCGAAAAGTTTGGATGAGGTGGATCCAAAGCTGCTCGAAACCTATGAGAAGCTTGGTATTCCCTTGCGCGAACGCGCCCGTCTGGCCGGCGTGGCCGTGGACGCGATTTTTGATTCCGTCTCCGTCGGGACGACCTATCGCGAAGAACTGGCGAAGAAGGGAATCATTTTCTGCTCGTTTAGCGAAGCGGTCCATGAACATCCCGAGCTTGTCAAAAAATATCTCGGCTCGGTCGTGCCTTACACGGATAACTATTACGCGGCGCTGAATTCCGCCGTCTTCACCGACGGTTCGTTCTGCTATATCCCGAAAGGCGTCCGTTGCCCGATGGAACTTTCGACTTATTTCCGCATCAACGCCGCCAAGTCCGGCCAGTTCGAGCGCACCTTGATCATTGCCGATGACGGCGGACAGGTCAGTTACCTCGAAGGTTGCACCGCGCCGATGCGGGATGAAAATCAGTTGCACGCCGCCGTCGTGGAACTCGTCGCGCTGGAAGGTTCGGAAATCAAATACAGCACGGTGCAAAACTGGTATCCCGGCGACGAAAACGGCGTCGGCGGCATCTATAATTTCGTGACCAAGCGTGGACTCTGCAAAGGCAAGAACTCGCGCATCACCTGGACGCAGGTTGAAACCGGCTCGGCGATCACCTGGAAATATCCGAGCTGCATTTTGCTGGGCGATGGCTCGAAGGGAGAATTTTACTCCGTCGCCGTGGTCAACAACATGCAGCAGGCCGACACCGGCACGAAGATGATTCACATCGGCAAGAACACGAAAAGCACCATTGTTTCCAAGGGTATTTCCGCCGGGCGCGGCCAGAACAGCTATCGCGGCCTGGTGGAAATCCGTAAGAGCGCGGCGAACTCCCGCAACTTTTCGCAATGCGATTCGATGCTCATCGGCGCGAAGTGCGGTGCGCACACGTTCCCGTATATCGAGGTGAAGAACACCACTTCCAGCGTCGAGCACGAGGCTTCAACGTCGAAGATCGGTGAAGACCAGATTTTTTACTGCAACTCGCGCGGCCTCGCCACGCAGGACGCGGTCAACATGATCGTGAACGGCTTCTGCAAGGAAGTCTTCAAGGAACTCCCGATGGAATTCGCCGTCGAAGCGCAGAAACTTCTCGGCGTGAGCCTCGAAGGCAGCGTCGGCTGATTTTTTAGCCACGGATTGAACACGGATGAAACACGGAAATGGAATCCAAGCTGCAACACGCTGATACTACCGAGAAAATTGTTGGTGCGGCGTATGCGGTTTACGGTGAACTGGGTTACGGATTCCTTGAAAGTGTTTATCAAAAGGCGATGCAGGTGGAGCTGCATCAAGCAGGACTCAAATGTGAAATTGAGTGTCCGATCAAGGTGAAATATCGGAATGCTATCGTTGGCGATTTTCGCGCTGACTTGTTTGTGGGCGACGTCGTCATCGTCGAATTGAAAACAGCAAAGAATTACAACGCGGAAGACGAGCCGCAGTTGTTGAATGAACTGAAAGCCACGGGAATTAAAGTTGGTCTTTTGATTAACTTTGGCCGGACGAAAGTGGAATTCAAAAGAATGGTCTTTTGAATCCGTGTTTCATCCGTGTTCAATCCGTGGCTAAATAAAATTTGAAAATGAGCAAGCAACCTATTCTTGAAATCAAAAACCTCCACGCGGGCGTGGAGAACAAACAAATCCTCAAGGGCTTCAGCCTCACCATTAACGAGGGCGAAGTCCATGCGTTGATGGGGCTGAACGGCTCCGGCAAGAGCACGCTCGCCGCCATCCTCGCCGGCCGCGACGGCTACGAAGTGACCGAAGGCACCGTGAACTATTTCGGCAAGGATTTGCTGGAACTCGACCCCGAAGAGCGCGCCCGCGAAGGCGTGTTCCTCGCGTTCCAGTATCCAGTGGAGATTCCCGGCGTGAACAGCACCTATTTCCTCAAGGCCGCGCTGAACGAAATCCGCAAGCACCACGGCCAGACCGAGCTGGACGCCATTGAATTTCTCGCGCTCGTGAAGGACAAGATCAAGCTGCTCGACCTCAACGAGGATTTGCTTAAGCGCTCGGTGAACGAAGGTTTCTCCGGCGGCGAGAAGAAGCGCGCCGAAATTTTCCAGATGGCCGTGCTCGAACCGAAGCTCGCGATTCTCGACGAGACGGATTCCGGCCTGGACATTGACGCGCTCAAGGTCGTGGCCAGCGGCGTGAACAAGCTGCGTCGTCCCGATTCCGCGCAGCTCGTCATCACGCACTACCAACGCCTGTTGAATCACATCATTCCCGACGTTGTTCACGTCATGGCGGACGGCAAGATCGTCAAATCCGGCGGCAAGGAACTCGCGCTGGAACTCGAAGCCAACGGCTACGAGGCGATCTTGAAGCAGTAATTTTCAAACGATTCAACCGGCGTTTCTGCGCAAGCGGGAACGCCGGTTTGCTTTTGGTGCTACCACCTAGAAAAGTTAAGGGGTTTTAAGCCGGTAAAAACTGTTGCTTATGTTCAAAGGCAGGGTGACTTGGTTTTGGAGATTGGTGAGATTGAGCGCCGGCACGTTGGTCGCGTCCGCCCAATTGGATAAATCAGCGCTTTGCTGCAAGACGAGGTTAGTCGAAGGGATAATCCATGAAAGTCCAACTTCCGTGGATGAAGTTGTGATACTCAATTGTGGTGCCGCGGGGTTTCGTGATGTCCAAATCCCACCGCCATAGACGGCAGCTACCAAAACATTACCATCTGCTGAAGAAGAGATAGATTGCCAGTGTTGATTGGGTGCACTCGTCTGTATCCATGTGCCGCCTGAATTTGTAGATGTATAAATCCCTCCATTCCTCAAAGCCACGGTGAGCTTTTTTCCATCAGCTGATGAAGCCACACATGGAGAGGTTAAAAAACTATTTGTTCCCCAACTAGAGCCTCCATTTGTAGAGATAAATAGTCCGCCCAGTGGCGGGGTGCCGATGCCGTAAGCTAGCAGCGTATTCCCATCAACTGATGATGCAAATGAAGGCCATCCTCCTGAAGATAAAGCATTCGTCCATGTGTTCCCGAAATCTTTAGTCAAGTAAAGCGGCCCGCTAATTCCGCCGCCAACAATTTTTGTGCCGTCAGCCGAGGCGGCAATAGCTGTTACAAGCGGTGAAGCATTGGTGGACCATGTATTGCCGGCATTGGTTGAAAATGTAAACGGCCGCACGACGATCAAATTGGTTCCATCTTTAGACATAATACCTCCTTGATAAAATGACTGACGAACATCGTTTGATTTCCACGTGAATCCGCCATCCACAGAGGTAAAAATACCGCTGCCATTGGCCACGCTTGATGATTTGCTTCCGGCGACGGCCAACAGCCTGCTGCCATCCGCTGAAGAGGCAACGGTTTGCCAATTCATTGTTGGCGCATTTGTTTGTTCCAGCCATGTCGCACCAGAATTGGTGGATGTATAAACTGACCCGTAAACATTATATGCTCCGGGTAAACCTCCTACAGCAGCCACCAAATTTACCCCATCCGCCGACGAAGCTACGGAAATCCAATTTGTAGCTGGCGCACTTGTTTGCGTCCAAGTTTGGGCGGAAGCAGTTAATGAGCAGCAAAACACCATTGCTGTCAGAGAAGTGAATTGAATAGTCTTCATCAGAAATCCCAGAATGATTCTTTATCGCACACCTCGGGAATTTTGCCAAGAGGCAACTCTTTCTGTCTTTGATCTTTTCCGTCGTGCGGCTTTGCGTTGAAATCTTCTCCCGTTTGCCTCATCTTCTCCGCCGCACAATTTTTATGGCTGAAAAACCGAAGCAAGTTTACGACGAGAGCAAGATCAAGACGCTGAGTTCGCTGGAGCACATCCGGCTGCGCACGGGCATGTATATCGGGCGCATCGGCACGGGCGCGCACCCGGACGACGGTTGCTACGTCCTGCTCAAGGAGGTCGTGGACAATGCCATTGATGAATTCATCATGGGCAACGGCAAGGAAGTCCACATCGGCCTCGACGGCAATCGCGTGACGGTGCGGGATTTTGGCCGCGGCATTCCGCTCGGCAAAGTCGTGGACTGCGTTTCCAAGATCAACACGGGTGCGAAATACAATGACGACGTGTTCCAGTTCAGCGTCGGCCTCAACGGCGTCGGCACGAAGGCGGTGAATGCGCTCTCGAAAAACTTTTTCGTTCGCAGCCATCGCGACGGCGAGTTCGCCGAGGCGAGTTTCAAGATCGGCAAGCTGAAGAAGGAAGACACCGGCAAGACGAAAGAACCGAACGGCACGTTCATCGAGTTTGAGCCGGACGAAGACATTTTCAAGAACAGTGAGTTCAAGCTGGAATATGTCGAGCGCCGTTTGCGGCATTACAGCTATTTGAACACCGGGCTGAAGCTCGTGCTGAATGTCAAAGGCGCAGAGCCGAAGACGTTCCAGTCGCGCCACGGCTTGATGGATTTGGTGATGGAAGACCTCGCAAGCGATGGCAGCGAGCCGATTTATTCGCCGCTGCATTACAGCGGCAAGACGCTGGAATTTTGTTTCACGCACAGCAATTCGCGCTACGGCGAGACGTTTTATTCCTTCGTCAACGGCCAGTTCACCAGCGATGGTGGCACGCATTTGAGCGCGTTCCGTGAAGGTTTGCTCAAGGCGGTGAACGAGTATTGCAACGGCAAATACGAGGGCGACGACGTGCGCGAGTGCATGGTCGGCGCGGTGGCGATCCGTTTGAAAGATCCGATCTTCGAGTCGCAGACGAAGAACAAATTGGGTAACACGGAAATCCGCACAGAGCTCGTGAACAATGTGCGCGAGGAATTGCTGCACTTTTTCCAGCGCAACAAAACCATCGCCGAGACGATCATCGCGAAGGTCAAGGACACGCAGGAGTTACGGAAGGAATTGCAGAACGTCAAGAAGCTCGCGCGCGACCGCGCCAAGGCGATCACGTTCCGCATCCCGCAGTTGAAGGACTGCAAAAATCATTTCGACAAGAAGAAGGAAAAGGGCAAGGGCACGATGGTCTTCATCTGCGAAGGTCAGTCGGCCGCCGGCTCCATCACGAGCTGCCGCGACGTAAACAATCAGGCCGTGTTCGTGCTCAAAGGCAAGCCGCTCAACGTCTGGGACCTCAAGCGCGACGTGATGTATAAGAACGACGAGATGTATAATCTCATGCAGGCGTTGCAGGTGGAAGACACCACCGAGAGCCTGCGTTACGAAAAGGTGATTCTCGCGACCGATGCGGACGTGGACGGCATGCACATCCGCAACCTGATGATCACTTATTTCTTCAAGTTCTTCGAACAACTCGTCCACGACGGGCATGTCTATGTGCTGGAGACGCCGCTGTTCCGCGTGCGCAACAAGCAGGAGACGATTTATTGCTACAGCGAGACCGAGCGCGATGCGGCGTCTGTGAAGCTGGGCGGCAAGCCGGAGATCACGCGGTTCAAAGGCTTGGGCGAAATCAGCCCGAAGGAATTTCAGCAGTTTATCGGGAAGGGCATGCGCCTGAGCAAAATTGAGTTCGCGCCGCGCGCCGAGTCCGGGCCGATCTTTGATTTCTACATGGGCAAGAACACGCCGGAGCGCAAAGATTACATCATGGACAGCTTGGTGGTGCCGGTGGAGGAATAATCTTTCTACGGTCCCCACGGTGATAGGTCATACCATTTCAATTGGTAGTTGGCCGGATTCAATCCTTCGAAGAGGGAAAGTGCGTCCATGTCGGCTTGGGTTTGCGAGGTGATGCCGCTGGTGCCGCGGCCCAAATACATGATCAGTTTGTTGTCCGGCGACGGGATCATGTCCGGCGAACCGCTGTCTCCGCCTTTCCACAGTGGATAAAGAAAGGGAGCAATATTTGCCGCGCAATGGCCGCCTTGTTCTGAGCCGAGGAAGAGGAAGGGTAGATCCGGAGTATTCGAATAATAAATCTCCATGTCTTGGGGTGACATGACGGACACGGGAGTAATACTTTCGGGAACATCTTCGGTAAAGATCAAGATCGAGTAGTCGTAGGCATTGTCCAACATATATCCCAACCGGACATAGGCGGCGGCCACGGTCATTTGCACCACGGTGCTATCCGCCGCACAGAACCAGACGCGTTTGCCGGGGAAAAAATTGGTTCTTATCCCGTTTTCCCCCATGGAGTGGCCGCGCACATAGCCGTGCCGGCGCGAGAGCAGGGTGACGGCCACCTGCCCGGGCGCGCCTTCGAACTCGTTGCATTGTGAAATGCCGGTGAACCCCTCCAGTCCATACACCAAGCAGTTGGTGTTCCACGCGAACACGGGCGGGACGTTGGGCCAGCCCGGCGGATAGGTGCGTTGGGACCACATATCCATGGTGCGCCCGTTGGTCTGGGCGATGAAATTCAGCCAGGTTGCAACGCGAAATGGCGAGGCGTGAGTCTCGGCGGATTCGGAGAGTGAGCGATAATAACGCGATTGAGTTTCTTGCGGCAACGTGTCGTCGTAGCTGAAACGGCCCTGGGAATCGGCGGTTCGCGTCGTGATGGACTGCCAGTCCGGCTGCGTCAGGCTTTCGGTGTATTGGATGGTGTAGGTCCGCCAGGGAATGCCGGAGAAAACGATGCGGTAGGTGCCGCTGCCCAAATCCACGAGTGTCAGATTGGCGGAAGGATCGTTACCAACACGCGGAGTGATTTCGACGGTGGCGGTGGCGCTGCCGCCAAGACTGTCCCGCACGGTGTAACGAAACGAATCAGCGCCGGCAAATCCGGCGGGCGGCGTGTAAAAGAGCCAGCCTTCCGCGAGGTTCAAGGTGCCGCCTTCAGTGGTCGCGAGATTGATTCGGTCGGGCGTAAGAACATCGCCATCGGCATCCGTATCATTGGTCAGCAGGTCGCTCAACCGGAATTTTGTTCCTTGAAACGGGTTGCGTTGAACGACATCGCCGACCGCCACCGGGGGTGTATTGATCACTTGCGGCTGGCCCAGAACACAGGTCGCGCTTCGGAAGTTCTGGTTTCCCGAAAACTCGGCGCTGATGCTGTGTTTGCCACTGGAGAGCGTATCGGTGACGAGACTGGCAGAGCCGTTTGCCATGACCACCGGTTCGCCGTAGGCGGAGTCATCCACGATGAATTGCACCATGCCTGAAGCCGTGTTGCTACCCCAGGTGAGCGGGGTCAGATTCAGGGTGAACGTGACTGAAGAACCCGGTGGCGCGGGGTTGGTCGAAGAAGCCAGCCCGAGGCTGAACGGCGCAGAAATGGCTTCGTCACCTTCGTAAACAGATCGATAAAAACGCGCGGACGTCCCCGGTTGTGCCGTGTCATCAATGGTGAAAACCCCCAGCGTATCCGCTGAGCCAACTGCCAGAGTTCCCCAGGTTTCATCGGGTAAATTCTCCGACATTTCAATCGTATAGCTGCCCCAGGGAATGCCTGTGGAAATAATCCGGTAGCTGTCGTTGCCTAAATTCAGGATGGTCAATGCGGCGGCGGCTGCACGGTCGGCCAGCACGGCGATGGTCACCACTCCGGTGGCTGATCCGCCGCGTCCATCGCTTATGGCATAAGCGAACGAATCGTCATTGGTGAACCCGGCGGGTGGTGTGTAATTCACCCAGCCGTTCGTTTCAGCCAGCGTGCCGCCCACCGCGCTCATGGGATTTACGGATTCGAACTCAACGTTATCTCCATCAGCATCGGAATCATTTGCCAGCAGGCTGCTGACGGGGGTTCGCGTGCCATGATCCGGAGCCCGATAAATGATATCGGGCGTCGCGACCGGCGGCGTGTTGATCACCTGCGTGGCCGCCAATTCGGCCCCTCTTTCGATGAAATTATCATCTCCGGAGTAACTGATGCTGACCGCGTGCTGGCCCGCCGGAAGATCCGTGGTCGTCAGGCTGGCAACCCCGCCAGCCAGCGGAACCGGAGTGCCGTAATCCTCGCCATCAATCTGAAATTGCACTGTGCCCGAAGGAATACCGCTGGCAGGGGCGACTGCTATCAGGGCGATAGTGAAGCTGCAAGGTGCGCCCAACAATACCGGGTTGGTTGGCGAGCTGAAGGTGAAGGCGGTAAACGCCTTGGTGATCGTGAGCAAGCCGTGATTGGTGAGCACTGTGTAGTTGGCCAGCTTGCCGCCGGGATCCTGAAATTCAGGCGTGATGGGATAGACGCCCACGGAGCTGTTGGTGTCGGCCGCAGTTTGGAAAGTGGTGGTGATGTCGTCGCCGTTTTGAAGGCCGGACAACGTGCCGGTTAACGGTGGATTGGGAGCGCCGTAAACACGGGAAACCGAATTTACATCCAGCGTCAGTTCAAACGCCGTGACCGTCAACGAACCGTTGGAGAAAGTGAGGGCGTAGTTGGTCGCGGACAAACCGCCGGGTTCAATTGCGTAAATGCCGACCGGACTGTTGGTGTCGGCAACGGTGAACAAGGTGAGTTCACCGGCCAAGACATTGTTTTCCTCGCCATTCACGAAACCGGTGAAACTCGCCGAAAACACCGGATTGGTTTGGCTGTAACGCCGACTGACATCATCGGCGCGCACGAGCAACGGCGCGGGTGCGATGGTCAAGCTGCCGCTATTGGTGATGACCGAGTAATTGGTCAGCCGGCCGTTTGGGTCATCGAGTGACGGGGTAATCGGATAGTTGCCCACCGGGCTGTTTGTGTCAGCCGTCACCGCGAACGTGGCAGTGATGTTGTCGTTGTTTTGCACGCCCGTGAGCGTGCCGGACAACGGCGGGTTGGTGGCTCCGTAAGCGCGGAAAACCGAAGCCACGTTGAGAGTGAGCGCATAAGCCGAGACGGTCAGCGTGCCGTTGGAATAGCTGAGCGTGTAGTTGGTGGCGGATAAACCACTCGGCTCGATGTCGTATAGGCCAACGGGACTGTTGGTGTCGGCGGGCGTGGCCAAAATGAGGTCGCCAGTGAGGGCGCTCGCGTCTTCGCCATTGACGAAGCCGGTGAACGTGGCGGTGAATGGCGGATTAGTCTGGCCATAAATACGACCGGCATCGTCGGCTTGCACGAGCAACGGGGCCGGTTCGATGGTGAGTGATCCGCCGTTGGTGATCACGGAATAATTGCCAAGCCGGTCTGCGGGATCTTGAAGCGACGGCAGAATCGGATAGCCGCCCACGGGTGAATTAGTTTCGGCAGCCGTCGTGAAGGTGACGGTGATGGGATCGAAATTCTGGATGCCCTCAAGCGTGCCGGACAAGGGCGGATTGGGCTGACCATACACGCGGAAAGCTGAATCCATAGTCAACGTCAGAGCCGCGGGCATCACTGTCAGTGTGCCGTTTGAAAAAATGAGCGAGTAATTCGTAGCCGATAAACCTCCCGGCGCGATCGGGTAACCGCCAACGTGACTGCCGGTGTCGGCAGAACTGGCGACCATCAGTTCGCCGGCCAGGACATTGGTGCCCTCGCCATTCACGAAGCCAGTAAAGATTGCTGTGAACAGTGGATTGGTCTGGCCGTAAAGCCGGCCGGCATCATCGGCACGCACCAACAGCGGCACGGGTTCGACGGTCAAATTGCCGCCGTTAGTAATGACCGTGTAATTGACCAGTCTGTCATCGGGATCATCGAGTGCCGGGGTAATGGGATAAACACCCACCGGGCTGTTGGTGTCGGCCGTCACTGCGAAAGTGGCGGTGATATTCTCGCCGTTCTGGATCCCGGTCAGCAAGCCGGACAAGGGCGGGTTGGTGGAGCCGTATGGACGTGATACGGAATCTACATTCAGTATGAGCGCATACGCCGTGACGGTGAGCGTGCCGTTGGAGTAGGTGAGAGCGTAGTTGGTGGCGGACAGCCCGCTAGGTTCGATGGCGTAAGTCCCGGTCGGACTATTTGTGTCAGCGACGGTGTTTAATACCAGATTGCCACTCAACGCCGCGGCGTTCTCACCGTTGGCCAAGCCGGTAAATGTTGCCGTGAACAAAGGATTCGGTTGGCCATAAGCTCGACTGGCATCGTTCGCCTGCACGAGCAGTGGAGCTGGTTCGACGTTCAGGTTGCCGGCTGCATATTGAATGGAATAATTCTCCAGGCCCACACCGGTGGCTGCACTCGGGACGATGTCAAAGTTGCCAGCGGTCGCATTGGTGTCGGTCCCGACGCTGGCAAGAGTCACACTGTTAACTGTATCGCCGTTGACCAAACCAACGATTGTAAATTCCGTTCCGGCAAACGTCAGCGGGTGACCATAAATTTTGTTCGTGCTGTCCGCCGTAATTGTCAGGACGCGTGGCAAAACCTCAAGCGCCACTGTGGCCGAGGTGGTGACGTAAGAATTGGTGTCGTCCGGGGTGAACGTGACGGTGAGCGGATGATTGTTGCTGGCTGTCAGGGCTGAGCCAGCCGGCGGGTTGTAGGTAAATGTTCCAGCCGTATTCGCCGTGGCATTCAACTGCCCGCCACCCAACGCCGTGCCATAGCTGATAGCTGCTGGATTTGTCCAGAGAATCGAGGGGGTGACCTTGCCGGTGAATTCAAGTCCCCAGCTATTTATGTAGTTGGTTGCACCTTCATCTACATCCGCCAGAAATAATGTCCACTCGCCGTTGGCGCTCAAACCATTGAATGCGCTCAAAAAGGCGCTGCGCGGAAAATCCGTGGTAACGGACGCGGGATCCACAAAGCGGGCATCCGGCTGCCATGTGCCTGAAACCGGAACGCCCGGCGGCGGATTGGTGATATTCCGGTAAGTGTGGATGTCATTGGTGGCGGAATCATCGAAGGTCACGTCAAATCCGCTGTTGGCATATCCGTAATGGTTGGTGGACGCCCGCCCCGTGCGGTTGATCAACACGCTGATGTGGGTTGTTGCCCCGCTGTTGTGGCGGACATAGCCGTAAAGATCTCCGTTGAACTCGCCCGTAACCTTCAATCGCACTCGGACGGATTTGATCTGGGTGATTTCCGAGACCGCCGTGCGCACCTCCTGCACCCCGGCCACATCGCCATCGGGAACCGCCAGATTGACCCCGGTAAAAAGATTCGTTTGAGCGAATTGCCCCTTTGTGACCGTTGCCGCTGCCACAATCACGAGCAGCAAAAACGCTGTCTTTGTGGTGCACATATGATCCTCCTTTCATAAACTGCAAACCTCAGGGAATCGACGCGTGGCATCCATTTAACGCGTTGGAGGAAACTCACCGGTGATGGAATACCTGACGAGGACCTGTCTAGCCTGGATACACTCCTCCTAGCTACTTTCGATGTTGCCACTTTTCCCATACGATCCTCCTTTTCTTTATGGTCGGGGAAACACCTCCGAGACCAAAGTGATTACTGAATGCACTAGCCTTGTAAAACCCTTTGCTCTCTTTAGCACTCTTAATGAGTTGTTATTTATTTGTCAAGTTTGAGTTGTTCACCAACCTCCATCCTGCCTTTATTTATCAACAGTTTTATGGCCGAGGTGTGATGTTCTCTGCCCTGTATAATTACTGGGCGCAGGTTCGATGCGTCAGGGAAGGTTGATTTAAAATTCTAAAGCTGGAGCTTTTGTCGTTCGGCAAGGTGCTGGGAATCCGAGGCTTGAAAATGGAGCCAGTTGTCGGACTTGAACCGACGACCGACGGTTTACAAATCTATTGCTCCACGTCTCGATGAGATGATTAGAATTATTGTAAAATCAATATGATTGTTCGTTTTGGAGACAGTCGGAATTGTGGTTTGTAACCTGTTTTTGTAACCCGCTCAATTTTACAGAAACACCCGACTTTTCTGGTTTTATACTGCAAAGCCGATTTTTGGGTGGGAGTTATATTGACCAAGTGGGCTGCCAGCGTTGTAGATTTCTGCCAGCGAATAGCTGTCCTGCGGTTTGATGTGCAGATTTTTAGCTGAGGCCAGTTTGTGGGCTTGGGCTGGCGTCAGCCGTTTGAATTCGCGATAGGCCAGCATCCGTCCGGGGCGTGTCACTGCTGGATCAAGGCGATCCATCTCACAATTCACCGTGCAGATCAAATGCAGCTGCAAGAAATTTCCCAACAGGCCATCGCTGGCATTGATCAAGTCGGATGCTGATGAGGCGTTATCAGCTTTACGCTCCATGAGAAAATGCTCGGCATCTTCCAAAATCACCACCAGCTTGCGATGGGGATTGCGCTGCTTCTGGTCAACCCAGAATTGAACGGTTTCTGGAGCATTCAGCATCCAACCAATCTTCATGGGCATATACAGAAAGAAGTGTGATTTGTGCAGTGCCACCATGAGTTTTCGTAGATAGGTTGTTTTCCCTGTCCCCGGCTTGCCTCTGAAAATGGTGATGCCCCGATTCTGGTTGGTTAATTGGCCAACCAGTTGCCGGTGCCATGCCGGGAAGTCCTCCCCATAGTGGAGGTTCATTTCCGGCTCATCCATGTGTAGTTCATTTAGCAGCCTCACCGGTGTCGTCTCGAAGTAGCCTGAAACTCGGTCATGGGTGACGAGGTGAAATTGGGGAGTCTCTGCATCTTTTTCCACGGCAAATTCTGACGCCAGTGAGTTTAGCTGCTTGACGGCCATGGCGTGCGACTCGGCATAAACTTTGATCGATGTGGGCGTCAGTTTCACAAAAGACTGACGACACAGCCGGAGAAGCAAGGTTTCAGGAATGGACTTCAGGCCATCCTTGATTTTAAGACTGGAAACAGAAACCCCGATGGCACAAAGAATCTGTTTGCTGAATTTTTTCTGCACGAGAGCGAGCCTGATTGAGCCAGTGTGTTTTTGGATGAAAACTGCCCGGTGACGAAAATGGTGCAAAATCCAGTAGTCATCCAAGAATTCAGGGCGCATGGGCTGGAAAGGATCAACCCAATTCCCAGCCATGATTTCTTGCTGGTCGGCTTTGAATTTACTCGCACACATAAAAGGTCATTTTCTTGGCCATTTCTGCCGAGTGAACGTCGCTCAGATGGCCGTAGGTTCTGGCAACCAAAACACCACCGTCCTTATGACCCACCCAGGCTGAAATCGTTTTGAAATCCACACCGTTCTCGATGGCTTGTGAAACGAAGAAGTGTCTGAATAAATGGTGGTGAAAGTGTGGCAAGCCCGCTTTCTGGCAGGCATAGCCAACTGATGTTTTGGCTGAATTGACGGGGATGACACGTTGGCCAGCGGTGGGCTGTTGTTCCTTTTTCAATCGTTCCAGCAAGGCACGCAAAGCTGGGAATAGTGGAACTGTGCGAGCTTCATGGTTTTTGGTGCCTTTCGCCCCGCCGGTGACGACAAATTGCCCGCGATCAAAATCGATTTCACCCCATACCATGCCGGTGGCTTCTGACAGACGCATTCCCGAATAAGCCAGAATTTCCACTAAATCAGCCCCGCTCTGGGCGCGTGGACCGGAAGCTCGTATGGTCTGGACAAGGGTGGAAAACTGTTCCTTGGTGGGAATGGTGATTTTGCGCTTGGGCATTTTACGCCGGGCAATTTTCAGGGCGGGATTTTCAGTGATCAGCCCCTCACGGATGGCGTAATTCAAGACTGACACCAGAAACGTCCTTTCATGGTTGAATGACGATGCCCCAATTTTTGCGCCACGAGTTTTCTCCCAATTATGAAAATCCGCTGCTGAGATATTCCGAACTGGGAGCAGTCCAAAATGTTTGTTCAACCGATTGATGCAACCTGCCGCCGCATGGGCTGAACTTGCCTTGAAGCGAGTTTTAGCAACCTCCAGCCAGTGCTCGGCCAATTCCTTGAAGGTGATATTCCTGTCCTTGGTGGGAGCGATAGACCTGCCAACCTGCCCACGAAAATCAGTCAGCCGCCGCTCGGCAAGCTGGCGGTCATGGGTTTTGAGGGATTTCCGGTGCTGCTTCCCCCGCTTTTTGACCAGCGCATAGTAAATGTTGTTGGCAGAATTCCGGTAAAGGCATTGACCAACCCTTTTGAAATGGGGTTTGTCAGCGACCGTTGATTCGGCATTTTTAGGACATTCTACTAGCATAGGGGACTATACCCGTGGGGAGTAAACTGTAAAAATTTGCGCCCTCTTATATTCAACGACTTGGGACTTTTTTTGAAATAATTATGAAAAATCAGCCTTGGCGGGCTGATTTTAGGACTAATTTTGACTGATATTCTCGCCGTTCAACTTGCGCAAAGATTTGAACTCTAAGGTCGCACCAAGCTGGTTCATTGGGGCGTAACCTTGACTGGCATCTGCATAACTGGCAGCTTCCCGCCTGCCGCCAGCGTAGCTCAGTGGTAGAGCAACGGTTTTGTAAACCGTCGGTCGTCGGTTCAATCCCGACCGCTGGCTCCACTTCCAAGTTGGTCTAAAATTTCAATCACGAATTGCCCGACCATCGGCTCTTTTGATCCTCTCGTTCCGGCCACGTTTAGCACCCCGATTTGGTTTTTCTCGATAAATAATTTCAATCGCTCGGCGGCAGTTTGTCTGTTTGTCGCACTCAAATGTAAAAATGGTTTGCCGTGTTTGGCAGCAAAGTTGGCAGTTGCTTTTGAACCGCCTGACAACATTTCTGCCAGCGTGAAAATCACAGTTCCATCCGAATCCCGCACATTCCATTCCGTCCGCTGACGATAATCAGCACTGGGTGTCTCTTTCAGTTGGTAGCGACCATCAATCTGCCCATCCTCAGCTCTACGCCCCTTGGGACACCAGCCACCATGAACGACGCCATTTTTGATGGCCCAATCCAAACCAGCTCTGTCTGCTCCCGTTTGGGCCCCTGACACGATTCTGTGAATTACTAGCGTCACATATTGACCAAACGTGACGCCGGCTCGCCGTAATGAATTTTGTCACTCCATTATTCATTTTGGGCGGTTATGAGGGCAGTGTGATTGGTTGATCATCCATTGAAACTCGTTTTCGTAGCAGAATCGCTCGGCAGTCGTGGCTCTGCTGCGGTGCACTGCTGTGTGACAATACTGCTGTCCGGCCCGCAATGACTTGGTATTGATCAAGATTACTCAGGTATGCACTTTGGCAGGTTCATAAATGACCCGCAAAAAATTAACTTAACCCTCGTCCCGATTGGACTGGTTCACAGCATTTCGGTTTCGTTTTTGAACTCAGATTTTGAAGAACCGCCCAAAGGACTGGTTTCTCATGCCTAGGATTGCCGCTTCACTGGACAACGTGACTCGCCCGGCTGGCTGCGCCGTCGATGCCCAATTGGCAAATTCAATCACCGCCGCTTCAGTCTCTGGCAGGAGAGAGCGATGCGCCGCCAAAGTTTCCGCATCCATCCGCCATGCCTCCCCCGCCGCCTCCAACTCCACCACCAACTCACCCTGGAGAATCGGCCAGAAGAAACTACGGATTATGCCACGGCGTATGTCGGCAACATTCACGCGGTCGTCCACCGATGGAACCACAATGGAGAGCCCTGACTCGTCTCCACGTTTTAATCCAAACGTTTTTTGAAAATCAGAGATAAACTGGGCATCAGCTACCGGCTTTACCGGTTCGGCATCATCTGAGCGACAGCCAAACCAGCCGTCGGGCTGATAATCCTGATCCCCAATAGAGTGGGTTCTCACAACGGCTGAACCCATCAAGACGCGCACAGGGCTATCGGCACGGACGGTGAGCCCGAACATCGCGTGGAGTCGGCTGGCGGTCGGGAACACCTGTTTGCCAATTCCCCATCGCCCCAGACTCTCGCCGCTTTTTGACGAACGGCCTTCGGCCCTGAAGAACGAAAAAAAAGCATTTTGTTCGGCCCGATCCAGTCGCCACTCATTCACGTCCCCGTTCAAGCCGCGCGTGCCAAAATCCTCCAGCACCAAAAATCCGCAATCCGTTCCAAAAAGCGTGTTCAGGTTTGGACACGAAAGACCACGTTCAAAATTCTGCTTTGCCGTAAAAAAGTTTTCCGAAAGAAATTTTCTGACTTCCGGCGTTGCCTGGGGGACGAAACAAATTCTGACAGTGACTTGTCTGATTCCGCCGGCGTCGCGCTTGGCAGCGTCCAGCGAGTTTTGGATGCCTTCGCGCACCAAAGCCTCACTAATATTTTCCAAACTCTCGGCGGTGAAAAACGCATCGTTTGCCGAATCCCGCATCCGGTCGCATGGACGCCTGGGATTGAAGTGCCATTGAGGTGTCATATTATATTTCGCTTTTTAGGAGGAAGATTGATTGTCTGCTTTCGGTGGTAAAAAAGACGCCCCACGTTTGAGGCGTGACAACGTCTGTTCGATAACCAAACCGATAAATTTGTCCGAGTCTGTCCAACGTTGCGATGCCTTAGCGGGATCAAAACCATTCGTCCTGATTACCGCTTTAAGAGTCGGGATGTCGAGCGTTCGAACCCAAAAACCAAATTCGAGTTCACCTTTTTCTTGTAATACTGCGAAAACATCTGGAATGGCTAAGATGGGTTTCGGCAAGCGCGCGGGGCGCACTGGCCGGGCTGGTAGATCGGCCATGATAGCTTCCAGTTTGGTAGCGAAATCTGGGTTGCGGCTAGCTTCTTCATCAACGAGAGCCAGCAAGTTCCGGAGAACCGGGGTCAGCTTTTTGGTGGATTGCATTTTTCGAGAATCTCCTTGGTGAGGCCGTAAAACTCTTCGTAGTTCGGGCCGTATTTTTGGCGGAATGTGCTCAGATTTGCTTCGGAGTCAGCTCCGCGGGCAGTGTTGGCGTTCTGCTTAATCTGATTTTGGAAAAGTGGCGGTTGCTTTAAATCAGTGTCCTTACCGTCAAACAATCGGCCTTCACGTAGGTCGCGCATAACGCGGGTGTGGAGGTCAATGGTGCCTTGAACTTTGGTGGCAACGATGCCCAATGGCTTGATAAGCCTGTTAATGCTTTCCGAGAATGTCGCAATATTGCTTACGATTTGGAAGATTCCCCAAGTTGAAACGATGTCGGGTATGGTAGGGATAACATAGTGAGTGGAGATTTTAAGCCCGTTCTTGGTGACGATACCCAAACTTGGTGGACAGTCGATAATGACAAAATCATAACGCTCAAGCACCGGCTGCAATGCGCGGCGCAAAATATCCTGAGGGTTGTTATTGTAATTACCCTGCATCGCAATGAAAGGGAGCTTTTCCTGAACTTCAATGAACTGGATGCTGGAAGGCAGTAGGTCGAGACGGGAAATGCCACCGTCAATCGTAGACGCGCCGCGAATGATCGCTTTTTCGATGTCAAAAACCGGCGAGTCATCTGGCCGGAGCTTGTCGCGAAATAACTGAACCAGGGTGCGGCCGTCCCCATCACGCTTCTGCCATTCCTCTTCCTTGATGAGATTAATCGTTGCGTTGGTCTGCGGGTCGAGGTCTATGAATAACACGTGTTTCCGAAATTCTTTGGCGAGAATTTCCGCCACTGCGACTGAAGTCGTCGTCTTAGCAACCCCACCTTTTAAGTTGATGAAGCTGATCGCGACGGGCGAGTGGCCCGCCTTCGCATTGAGCCAAGTTTTAATAACTTCTGCATCCCATACCGGACCACTCTGAAGTGTTTCTACTGGACGGGGAAAGTCATCGTAACGAACACGCCAGTTCGAAACCGCCTGCTTGGTGACAGGCGGATTGGCCATCTCGGCAATCTCAGAAATACCTACAAGTTTCGGCTGCATGCGAAACAGATTGCCATAACTGTGAACGATGTCAACAGTAAATCGAATTTGTGTTGTTGATTTGCGAAGTGAGGCTAAAAACAACCCTTGTTTGGGGATTTTGAGTAAAAAAATTACAATTATCTTACACTCCAGATAATAGCCACGAACTAAGCATCCAGCTAAAATTTTGCCTGCCTAGCGTGAAGCCATCGCGAGAAATTGGAGGAATTATTTCAAGAGGGCAAGAAAAGCAGGCAGTCACGCCCGATTCTGGTCCGTCTTCGCCCTTCCTACGCAAGGAATGGACAAAAACAGGTAAAAGCATAATCTCTGAGCGGGTCAAGGGTCACTACTCAATATGGATTGAATAGTTTAGCCAGTCACGTAAACACCAAAAAAGAGCATGCTATGGCAATAAGCACTAATTCCATTATTCACTACACAAAATCATACGAAGTGCTGACCACTATTTTAAAGGAAGGCCTCAAAATCAAATACTGCTTGGAAGAGCTTTCCCTAAACGGCGGTGGCTCTTTTGCAGCTCATCCTATGGTATCATTTTGTGACATTCCTCTATCAGACTCAAAACAGCATTTTGCCACCTACGGTAAATACGGGATTGGACTCTCAAAAGAATGGGCGATCAAAAATTGTATCAATCCCGTTATTTATATCGACAAGAACTCCCACTTTGCCTTGACCATAAATAAATTGTTAAAAGAGCGCAGAAAATCTAACACCAAACTATCGGAAAATTTAAAAACCGAAATCCTCCGAATAAAGAGTTATGCGAAGAACTACTCTGAGACATTGCACCGCAACTCTATTAAAACGCCCGATTTTAGATTCTATGATGAGAGAGAGTGGAGATTGGTGCCCAGTGATGAAATTTTGAACGGCGCACCTTTTTCGGTCAGTCGGAAATTTTATTTAAAGAATAAGGCTAAATATAATAAAAAATTGTCGGGCATTAGAATCAAATTCGAGCCCGTTGATATATCGTATATAATCGTGGAGAATACTAAACAGATTCGACAAATGACGAAATTTCTTAGGTCTAGGTTTTTAAACAAATGCACACCAAATGAGCTTGATTTTCTATTCAGTAAAATTTGCTCCATAGAACAGATTATTAATGATTACTGAGCTGCATGATGTGAATGATAAACATGATCCCAGAAACAATAAAAAAGGAGTGCCTAATTAAAGACACCCCCATTGTTTTTTTGAGCAGGTTAAAGTGTGATTAAAAGCATTTTTCAACCAGCCCAAATATCATGCATATCATGCTATCATGCAAATTGGAGCTATTCTTCAAGCTCGGTCGGCAGCCTCCGGCCCACGTTTTTGTGCTTGAACTGGTATTTACGTGAATGGCCTTGCCCCTCCAAGCTGAAGGTATAGTCACCAAGCCTACGTCCGTTGTATCGCTTAAAAATACGCGAAATGATCGTTTTCCACTTCCTTTCCTGCGACGAGGGAACCGGCTCATCGCTTATTAAATCCTCAAACGCGCCGACTGCCTTGGCGTGCTCCATCAATTGCGAGAACGTGAAGGATCTGCACTGAGTTTCTGGAGGAAGGCCGTCCGCTAACAGTCGCATGTTAATTCCGTCCCGGTCAATGTCGTCAGACGCGGTCGGTGGCATCAGTGGGGATCCGACCAAACCGATGTGGTCAAAAACGACTCCAAAGCTGGTGAGTCCAGATGGTCTTTTACGTTGTCATAAACGACATAAAGGCGGCCTTCCAACACGGCAGCGGTGAGGAATTTTCGCACCTCCTCATCACTGGTTGGCTTAACACCTGCCACGAAGCTTCCAAAGACCGACATGATGATGACCTTCACCAAGACGGTTTTGCCTGCGCCCTCGGCGTTGGCCTTGACGATGAAGCAGGGCGGAAGTGCGCCCTGTGGTACCCGAACTGGCCGATTAAAATATATTGCTTTTGCGACGGCGGAACAGAAATGTAACCACCCATTTGTAACCTAGCTTGAAAACTTAGGGCCTGTGGTGGCCGGTGCTGGCAAAGTGATTTGGTGGAGATTTAAGGCCGGGTTGTTCAAGGGTGCTACTGGCCTCACGTGGCCTTCTATCAAGGCAGCAGTCTTTTAATTACAAAACCGTTGCTCTACCACTGAGCTAAACTGGCGGAAGGAACTGGTAAGTTGACCGGCTAGATGACGGTGAACGGTTTCAAAATAGAGTTCTTCGCGCCGGGCTGAAAGGAAAAAATCCACCTATCGCCGGCCTTCGTTGGAGTTGAACTTTTTGCGCGGCGACAATTTCTTTTCTCCGCCGCCGGATTGGTTGTAGTATCGGCGCAACAAATCGTGAGGAATTATTAATGGCCATTTCACCACTTGCCGGCAAACCTGCACCGCAAACCATGCTCGTGGACCTCGCTCGGTTGGAGCGGGACTATTACGAACGCCAACCGGACGTGTCTGATGCGAACCAAATGGTCAGCTTCGGCACGAGCGGGCATCGCGGCACATCATTGGACGGCACGTTCACCGAGGCGCACATCCTCGCGATCGCGCAGGCGATCTGCGAATACCGCGCCAAACAGGGCACCAACGGCCCGCTCTTCATGGGCAAGGATACGCACGCGCTTTCCACGCCCGCCCAGCGCACCGCGCTTGAAGTGCTTGCGGCCAATGGCGTGCAAACCGTGATCCAGGCCGATGACGGTGCCGCGCCGACGCCGGTGATTTCCCGCGCCATTCTCGTTCATAATCGCGGTCGCACCGCCGGTCTCGCGGACGGCATTGTCATCACGCCGTCGCACAATCCGCCGCAGGATGGCGGGTTCAAATACAATCCCACCAACGGCGGCCCGGCGGATACGGACGTGACGAAATGGGTGCAAGATCGCGCGAATGAACTGTTGCGCGGCGGCAACGCCGGCGTGAAGCGCATGCCATTCGTGCAGGCGTTGAAGTCACCCAACACGAAAGAGCAGGATTACATCCTGCCCTACGTCGAGGATTTGAAAAACGTCGTGGACATGGAGGCGATTCGCGCGGCGGGTTTGAAGCTGGGCGTGGATCCGCTCGGCGGCGCGGCGCTGAAATACTGGGAGCCGATCAACGCGCTCTACAAACTCGATATCACGGTGGTGAATCCGAAGCTCGATCCGACGTTCTCGTTCATGACCGTGGATCACGATGGAAAAATCCGCATGGACTGTTCGAGCCCTTACGCGATGGCGGGACTGGTCGGGCTGAAGGATAAATTCCGGCTCGCCTTCGCCAACGACCCGGACGCGGACCGGCACGGTATCGTTTCGCCGTCGGCGGGGCTGATGAACCCGAATCATTATCTGGCCGTGGCCATTGGCTATTTGCTGACACATCGTCCGCAGTGGTCGCAGAATGTCATCGTGGGCAAGACGCTCGTGAGCAGCGGCATGATTGATCGCGTCGTCGCGAAACTTGGCCGCAAGCTCTGCGAGACGCCGGTTGGCTTCAAGTGGTTCGCGCCGGGATTATTCGACGGCTCATTTTGTTTCGGCGGCGAGGAAAGCGCGGGGGCCAGTTTCCTCCGGCGCGACGGCACGGTGTGGACGACGGACAAGGACGGTCCGATCATGAATCTACTCGCGGCGGAAATTACAGCGGTGACGGGCAAAGATCCAGGCGAGCATTTCCGCGCGCTGGCGGCGGAATTCGGCATGCCGCACTACACGCGCATTGACGCGGCGGCGACGCCGGAACAGAAGGCGAAGTTGTCCAAGCTGTCGCCCGAAGCCGTGAAAGAATCCAGTCTCGCCGGCGAAGCCATCACCGCCAAGCTCACCAAAGCACCGGGCAATAACGCAGCCATCGGCGGCCTGAAAGTGACGACGGCGAACGGCTGGTTCGCGGCACGTCCGTCCGGCACGGAGAACATTTACAAGATTTACGCGGAAAGTTTCCGCGACGAGGCGCACTTGAAGACCATCGTGAGCGAGGCGCAGCAGATTGTAAGCAATTCGTTGTAGCTCATGCCTGGTTCGTGTCGGGCGCACGGATTCGTTTTGACCTGGTCGTCAATTCGGATTAGTGCCGTCGGTTGGTTGGGGGTGCGTGCTCCATTGATTTGAAAGGGCAACATTATGACACAAGCCAAAACCAAAGCTCCGGCGAAATCTCACCGGCATGCCTATGTGGACGGCGTCCGCACCGGCATGAGCGTGGCCGACCTCAAGCAATCGTTTCTCGATAATCTCTACTGCGGCCTGGGTCGCGTGCCGATGGCCGCCTCGCGCAACGATCTTTACACCGCGCTGGCGCTGACGATCCGCGACCGCGTTTTCAAGCTGGTGGTCAATACCATGGAAACCTACGCGCAGGAAGACGCGCGCGTGGTGGCGTATCTTTCCGCCGAGTTTCTCCCCGGCCCGCATCTGGCGAATAAATTATTGTGCCTTGGCATCACCGAGGCAACGCGGCAGGCATTGTCCGAACTCGGCTACAACCTGGATGAACTACTCGAACAGGAAGAGGAACCCGGTCTCGGCAACGGCGGTCTCGGCCGGCTGGCGTCGTGCTATCTCGATTCGCTGGCGTCGCTGGAAGTGCCGGCGGTCGGTTACGGCATCCGGTATGAGTTCGGCATTTTTGACCAGGTCATCAAGGACGGCTGGCAGGTGGAGATCACGGACAAATGGCTGCGCTTCGGTAATCCATGGGAAATCGCGCGGCCGGAAATTTACTACGACGTGAAATTCGGCGGACGCACCGGCGCCTACACCGACGAACAGGGCCGTTATCGCGTGCGCTGGATTCCGGCGACGGTCGTCAAAGGCGTGGCCTACGACACACCGATCATCGGCTACCGCGTCGGCACGTGCAATCCGCTGCGGCTCTGGAAAGCCGAGGCCGTCGAGTCGTTTGATTTTGCCGCCTTCAACCATGGCGATTACTACCGTGCGGTCGAGGACAAGATGGTTTCGGAAAACATCACCAAGGTGCTTTATCCGAATGACGAGGTGCTCCAGGGAAAAAATCTGCGCCTGCAACAACAATTCTTTTTCGTCTCGTGCGCCTTGCAGGACATGATCCGCATCCATCTGCTTTTGGGGCGACCGATTGAAAAGTTTAACGAGAAGTTTGCCATCCAGTTGAACGACACGCACCCGTCCATCGCCGTGGCGGAACTCATGCGATTGCTGGTGGACGAACACGCGCTGGACTGGGATACCGCGTGGCGTGTCACGCAGCACACGTTTGCCTACACCAATCACACGCTGCTGCCCGAGGCGCTGGAGAAATGGTCAGTGCCATTGTTCGGCCGATTGCTGCCCCGGCATCTGGAGATCATATACGAGATCAACCGCCGGTTCCTCGACGGGGTGCGCGCCCAATATCCCGGCGACGAGGCGCGCGTCGCCCGGCTGTCGCTGATTGACGAGGGCGGCGAACGCTACGTGCGGATGGCGCATCTCGCCACCGTGGGGAGCCATCATGTGAACGGCGTCGCGCGGCTGCATTCGGAGCTGTTGAAAGAAACCGTCATGCGCGATTTCGCCGAGCTGTGGCCGGACAAGTTTCTCAATGTCACCAACGGCGTCACGCCGCGCCGCTTTGTTGCCGTGAGCAATCCGCCGCTGGCCAGGCTCATCACTGACCGCATCGGCGACGGCTGGTTGTGCGACCTGAATCAACTGCGCAAGCTGGAATCGTTCGCGGACGACGCGGCGTTTCAGAAACAGTGGAGTGCGGTCAAGCTCACGGCCAAACGCGATCTTGCCAAGCTTATCCAGCAGCGCGTCGGCGTGACGGTGAATCCGGCATCGTTGTTCGACATCCAGGCCAAGCGGCTCCACGAATACAAGCGGCAACATCTGAATGTGCTGCACATCCTGACGCTCTATTTGCGCCTGAAAAATAATCCGTCCGCCGAGGTGCCGTCGCGCACGTTTATCTTTGGGGCCAAGGCCGCGCCGGGTTACGCGCTGGCCAAACTCATCATCAAGTTGATCAATTCTGTGGCGGACGTGGTGAATAATGACCCTGCCGTGAAGGAGCGTTTGAAGGTGGTTTTCTTTCCCGACTTCAACGTCAAGAACGCCCAGCACATTTATCCGGCCGCCGATTTGTCCGAGCAGATTTCCACCGCCGGCAAGGAGGCGAGCGGCACGGGCAACATGAAATTTTCCCTGAACGGCGCGCTGACCATCGGCACGCTCGACGGCGCGAACGTGGAGATCCGCGAGGAGGTGGGGCCGGAGAATTTTTTCCTCTTCGGCCTCAATGCCGCGCAAGTCGCGCAGACTAAAGCCGGCGTTTACCTGCCGCACACTATTTACGAGAAGAATCCAAAACTGCGCGCGGTGATGGACTTTATCGCATCCGGCGCTTTGGCGGGCGGCAACGAGGATTTGTTCCGTCCGCTCGTGGAAAATTTACTCTGGCACGATCCGTATCTCGTGTTGACGGATTATCAGTCTTACGTGGATTGCCAGGAGCAAGTCAGCGCGCTGTGGCGCGAACCGTCGGCTTGGGCGCGCAAATCCATCCTCAACGTCGCGCGCATGGGCAAGTTTTCCTCCGACCGCTCCATTCGCGAATATTGTGAACACGTGTGGCGCGCCAAACCGGTGCCGGCGCCAAGGCGCTAAGCTAATGCCCTGAAAAATTTAGAAATTATGAAACACAAAGAGCTGATCAAAAAGGCGCGGAAATTTTCCCGGCCGTTCCGGGTCACCGACGGCGGAAAATTCCGACTCAAGGATTTTGATCCCGGCGACACGCTTGGCCTCAAATCCGAGGACAAGCCGCGCGCCAAGGAAGCGCTCGCGCTCGGCGTCCAGATGCTGGCGGAACTGCAGGACAAACTTTACGCGCAGGACAAGTGGGGCGTGCTGCTGATTTTTCAGGCGATGGACGCGGCGGGCAAGGACGGCGCGATCAAGCACGTCATGTCCGGCGTCAACCCGCAGGGCTGCCAGGTGTATTCGTTCAAGGCGCCGACGAGCGATGATCTGGACCACGATTATATGTGGCGCTGCATGAAATGCCTGCCGGAGCGTGGACGCATCGGCATCTTCAACCGCAGTTATTACGAGGAAACCCTCATCGTCCGCGTGCATCCAGAATTTCTCGAAAAGCAGAAACTGCCGCCGGAACTTGTCACCAAGGACATCTGGAAAGCCCGCTTTCACGACATCCGCGCCTTCGAGCGCTATCTGACGAACAACGGCATCGTGGTCATTAAATTTTTCCTCAACATCTCGAAGAAGGAACAGAAGCACCGTTTCCTCGAACGACTGGAGACGCCGGAAAAGAACTGGAAATTCTCCGCCGCCGACCTCGCCGAGCGCGAGCACTGGGACGAATACCAGCAGGCTTACGAGGACATGATCCAAAACACCGCCACCAAGCACGCGCCCTGGTATGTGGTGCCGGCGGACAACAAATGGTTCACGCGCTGCGTGGTGGCTGCCGCCGTCATCGAGACCCTGGCGGATTTGAATTTGGCCTATCCCCAAGTCGGGCCGGAAAAATTAAAGGAACTGGCGGTGGCAAAGCGAGCGCTGTTGAAGAAGTGATTGAAAAACCTGAGCCAAAAGTGGCGTCGTCGCTGGCAGCATGATTTTGCGCTCCTGGGAATGAGGTCCGCCCGATGCGGGTTCGGTTAGAATTGTTTCATCAGCGGATCCGGAAAAAACTTGCGGGCGGGAAATAAAGACAGGCAACTTACACGCACCCATCACACAAAATGAAAATCACCATCCTCGGCGCGGCGGGCGGCGAAGTCACCGGCTCCTGCTATCTGGTTCAAACCAAAACGGCCCGCATCCTCGTGGACTGCGGATTATTTCAAGGCGGCAAGCGCGCGGATTCGCTCAACCGGCCGCCGGTGCCGTTGAATCGCAATCTGAATGCGGTTGTCATCACGCACGGACATTTGGATCACGTCGGGCGGCTGCCGTTGCTGGCCAAGGCGGGCTACGCCGGGCCGGTTTATGCCACGCCGGCGACGGTCGAGCTGGGCGCGCTCATCCTGCGCGATTCCGCCCATCTTCAAGCGGCGGATGCCGAGCGCATCAACCGCAAGCGCGAACGCGCGGGTGAACCGCCGGTGGAGCCGCTTTACACGGCGGCCCAGACCGAGGCGATCATCCAATGCTTCAAGTCCGTGCCATATCAGCAGCCGGTGACGGTCGCCCCCGGCATTCAAGTCATCTGGGCGGAGGCCGGTCACATGCTCGGATCGGCCAGCATTCAGTTGATCGTGAATGAAGATGGGAAGCAAAAGCGGATCGTGTTCTCCGGCGATCTCGGCCCGAAAGGCGCGCCGATTCTCCGTGATTACGAGCCGTTTCATCGGGCGGATCTGTTATTTCTTGAATCCACGTATGGCGACCGCGATCACCAGCCGCTGGGCGAAACGGTGAAGGAATTTATCCGCATCGTGCAGGACGCGGTGAATCATCGCGGCAAAATGATCGTCCCCACCTTCGCGGTCGGCCGCGCGCAGTTGCTGCTGACGTTGTTGAGCCAGATGTTTCGCAAAAAGCTGGTGCGACCGTTCCCGATCTTCCTGACAGCCCGATGGCGATCAAGGCCACGGAGATTTATACGCAGCACAAGGAATTGTTCGATGATGAGCTGTTGAAATATATCGCGCAAAAACCGATCCGCGATGATTTGAAAACCTTGCATTTGAGCGCGACGGCGGAGGATTCCAAGAAAATCAACGACCAGCCCGGCCCGTGTCTGGTCATGGCCGGCGCGGGGATGTGCACCGGCGGCCGCATTTTGCATCATCTCAAGGCGAACCTTTGGAAACCGGAGACGCATGTGCTTATCGTCGGCTATCAGGGTGACGGCTCCTTGGGGCGGAGACTGGTGGATGGCGAAAAGTTGGTGAGCATTTTCGGCGAAAAGATCGCGGTGAAGGCGCAGGTTCACACACTGGGCGGTTTCAGCGCGCATGCCGGGCAGACGGATTTGCTGGCGTGGTTCAATGTCATCGCGCCCAGCCGGCCGCGCGTGGTGCTGACGCATGGTGAAAACGAGCCGCGCCAAATTCTCGCCAGGCTGATTCAGCAGCGGTATAAAACGAAACCGTTGCTGCCGAATTTAAATGAGGTGATTGAATTGTGAGGTGAGTAAAACCATGAAGTTGAATTAGGACTTTCTGGTTGAGTCGTGATAGAAGCATTTTCTTGCCTTAAATCATTTGGTCCCGTGAGAATCTTAGAAGATGCAGGCTGCTTTCTGAAGCAGTCATCACAAATGGAAGCAATACGTCGGTAAGCTTTTTCCTACCGAAAAGCACAAGTGTCTAAAACAAAGACATGCGGTGTCATAATAGTGGCGGGGTGGTTTTTGGTTTTTGATGGTTTTAACGGTTTGGGGTGGTTATGGGTAGCATGGGCACAACCGACGTCTTTTTTGTGAGTTGCGCCTATGAGTATGCTCGTATTCTGTGGTGTTTTTAGTTTTGAATGTTGGCACCCATGCTGCTAATGTCTGGAAGTCGCGGTTGCGGCAGACAATCAAGGGAACAAAACTGTATTCATATAACCCGTCTGCCGCTTCGTTCCGCCGCGAAAAGAAAGCAAACCGAAATGAAAAAGACTCAAAACATCCGCAAGGCGGGTTTCACCCTGGTGGAAATCATGATCGTTGTGGCCATCATCGGCCTGTTGGCGGCGATCGCGATTCCGAACTTCGTGAAAGCCCGTGCCACCTCGCAGGCGAATGCCTGCATCAACAACCTCCGCCAGCTTGACGCGGCGGCGCAGCAATGGGCGTTGGAAACCGGCCAGAGCAGCACTGCCACGGTCACGCTAACTTCGGACATCACGCCCTACATCAAGTTGAACTCGGCGAACTCCATCCCTCCGTGCCCGGCCGCAGGCACCTATTCAGCCACTTGGGCCGTGACCAGCAGCCCGACCTGCACGTTGAGCACGCTGACTCCAGCGCATCGACTCAAATAATCAGGCGCTAGAATGCTAACTTCAGCCCGGAGCTTCGGCTCCGGGTTTTTTGTTTATCAGTTCCTTGTTCAGAGGATTCTGTCATTATCCCGATGACAAACGATTTGGGAAGCAAGCGTCTCTCTGCGCACGCCGCCGTATTTCAACCGACGCGTTTGGCGGGTGTGGGGCGCCCGCCCCACCAAAGTTGCCCGATTGTTTGTGAACCATAGAATTCTGGAAGATTTTTCGTGGCTTGTAGATTGGCATTCAGCCTGCTATTCATTTCATGTATCGCGGTTGCGCAGACAATCAAGGGAACAAAACTGTATTCATATAACCCGTCTGCCGCTTCGTTCCGCCGCGAAAAGAAAGCAAACCGAAATGAAAAAGACTCAAAACATCCGCAAGGCGGGTTTCACCCTGGTG
>Ga0207702_10000384_pt1 | contig 50456 bp, 47 predicted proteins | sample KBSCornC62_FD_184302 | JGI IMG/M metagenome (GOLD analysis project Ga0207702, IMG submission 184302) | Corn rhizosphere microbial communities from Kellogg Biological Station, Michigan, USA - KBS Corn C6-2 (SPAdes) (version 2) | ecosystem: Host-associated > Plants > Roots > Rhizosphere > Soil ... | reverse complement strand
GCGCGCGCGATCCACGCCAGTGCGGTGCCGGTGGTGAGCGCCGTAGGCCACGAGGTGGATTTCAGCATCGCCGACTTTGTGGCCGACCTGCGCGCCCCCACGCCCTCGGCCGCCGCCGAGCTGCTGGTGCCCGACGCGCAGACCACGCTGCGCCACCTGCGCCAGCTGCAGCAGCGCATCGCCACGCTGCAGCAGCGCCGGCTGCAGGCGCTGGGCCAGCGCGTCGACCACCTGTTCGCGCGCCTGCAGGCGCAACGTCCGCAGGCGCGGCTGGCGCGCGACCGCGAACGCCTCGCCCATCTGCAACACCGCCTGCTCGTGGTGCTGCGCGAGCGCCGGCAACGCGAGCTCGCCAGGCTGGATCGCCTGCATGCACGCCTGCTGGCGCGCCATCCGCAACAACGGCTGGCCCTGCTGCAGCGCCAACTCGCCGAACAGTCGCAACGCCTGCGCCAAGCCATCGCACGCCAACTGGAACGCGAACGCCACGCCCTGCAACAAGCCGCCCGCACCCTGCACGCGGTGAGCCCGCTGGCCACGCTGGAGCGCGGCTACGCGATCCTGTTCGACGCCGAAGGCAAGGTGCTGCGTTCCGTACGAGGGGCCGAAACCGGCACAACACTGCGCGCAAGGTTGGTGGACGGGGAGTTGGCGCTGCGGGTGGGCGAGCACGAGATCACGAAGCCACCCGGATAAACAAGACAGCCCACCGGGTGGCCCACTCACGCAAACAATGCCGCGTAGGGCACCAGCCTCTGCATCGCCGCGAAAGCCTCATCCAGGCTCGCAACCTGCGGCGGCAGGGGAGCCTTGTAGTCCAGCGGCGGCACTCGGATTGCCAATGAACCGTATTGTCCTGTGGTGATGGGCAGAATATCCGGTGGCAGTCGGCCCACGCGTGCAACGATGTCGGACTGGGTGGATCCGGCCACGCCAAGTTCGACCGTGCCCATGGAACTGCGCTTCATCTTGTGGTTGATCCGTACGCTTTTGGGCCAGCCGTCCATCCACAAGATCATCCAGTAGCCCTGCCCTCCACGATCCCCAGGCGGATTCATCCGCAACGTGGGCTGCGTGCGGCAAAGGTGCGCGTAGTAGTCCCGATGGAAAGCGGTGACCGCATCGTTCACGATTTTCGTGTAACCATGCCGCCCCTGCTGCACTGCTTCGAGCATCACTCGCTTACGCCAGGCCGAATGTGCGTCATGTTGCCGAGCGAACCACTCAACAATCGTCTCGTAGGCAATGCGCCCCGCATATCGGGAGTCGACGGCCAAGCCATCGAGATACGCTTGAGGGGCACACATGCATGTGACGTACCGATCGAACCAGCCATCCGTCACGCCTTGTGACCCACGTCGATGGTAGCGGGCATCCTGCTCGGGTTGCTCGGACGCCGCGACCTTGTTTTCGATCAACACGCCGACTCTTTCGCCGTTCACCCGCACGCGCAGCAATACATCCGTCTCCCCGTCGGCGTTGCTCACGCTATGCCACGCTCCATCGAACGAGGCGCCTTGCAGCCCCAGTTGCTCAGCCCACCATCGCGCAAAGGCGGGGCTGGCGTGCAGCTCTTCCAGGATCAAAAGGTCGATGTCGCGTTCCTGTACCGCGATCACGATGGGCATTTCATCAAGGCGCATGGCTTGTTCCCCGGCAAGGCGGTATTGACCATACTCCACGCCAAGTCCGCCGTAGCACATTCGTGCTACATTCGCCTCAAGACCACCGCCCGGACAGCCATGACCACCACGCCCATTCGCCTGCCCGACGCCCTGAAATCCCGCATAGCCGCCGCGGCGAAGCGGCTGGGCACGACTCCGCATGGCTTCATTCTCGAGGCCATCGCCGAAAAGGCGGATCTCGCCGAGCATCGCGCCAGTTTCGACGCCGAAGCGGAACAGCGCTACGCCCGCATCGTGGCGAGCGGCGAAACCATTCCGTGGGAAACCATGCGCGGCTATCTGGAAGGCAAGGCCACGGGCAAGGCGACGCGTCGCCCTACCCCGCGCAAGCTGGCCAAATAGCCGTGCCTCGCGTCGAGCTGGCACCCGAGGTCGGCGAGGACTTCGAGCGCATCCTCGATCACCTCGCGTCACATCAGGCTGCGCATATCGAAACCCGCATGCGCGAGATCATCGCGGCAATCGATGTGCTGGAAACCAACCCGCTGATCGGCCGGCCGGCCGACAACGGCAAGCGTGAACTGGTGATCGGCAAGGGCTCGCATGGCTATGTGGCCCTGTACCGCTACGTGGACAGCCTCGACATCGTGTTCGTGCTGGTCATTCGCGCACAGCAAGAAGCAGGGTTCACGCGCTAGCGCCTGGCTGCACCGGCCACGGCGAATTGCCGCTGCACGTGGACGACGTGTGACATCTGCTCACACGCGCTAAACGCAGCACCGCGCATCCTGCCGCCTTTCCGCGGAGGTCGTGCATGAAAGCTGCATCCTTGTTCGTGAAGGCGCTGGAGGCCGAAGGCGTGCGCTGCATCTTCGGTGTGCCGGGCGAGGAGAATCTCGACCTGGTCGAGGCGTTGCGCGAATCGTCGATCAAGCTGATCGTCACCCGCCACGAACAGGCTGCCGGCTTCATGGCGGCCACCTGGGGCCGGCTCACCGGCGAGGCGGGCGTGGCCTTGTCCACGCTGGGGCCGGGCGCGACGAACCTGGTCACCGCGGCGGCCTATGCGCAGCTCGGCGCGATGCCGATGCTGATGATCACCGGGCAGAAACCCATCCGCCTGCACAAGCAGGGTTTGTTCCAGCTGGTGGACGTGGTGGACATGATGCAGCCGCTGACCAAGTACACGCGCCAGTTGGTGTCCGCCGCGACGATCCCGGCGCGGATACGCGAAGCGTTCCGCCGCGCCGAGGAGGAACGCCCCGGCGCCACGCACCTGGAACTGCCCGAGGACATCGCGCGCGACGAGGTGGACGACGCGATCCTGCTGCCCACCGAGTACGCGCGCCGTCCCTCGCCCGACGATGCCGCGCTGGTGCAGGCCGGCGAGGCGATCAGCCAGGCGAGGCATCCGATCCTGATGATCGGCGCGGCGGCGAACCGCCAGCGCACCGCGGTGGCGCTGCGCGCCTTCATCGACAAGCTGGGCATCCCGTTCTTCACCACGCAGATGGGCAAGGGCGTGGTGGACGAGGACCACCCGCTGTGGCTGGGCAACGCCGCGCTGTCCGACGGCGACTTCGTGCACCGCGCGATCGACGCCGCCGACGTGATCGTCAACGCCGGCCACGACGTGGTGGAGAAGCCGCCGTTCTTCATGCACAAGGGGCGGCGCACGGTGATCCACATCAACTTCTCCACCGCCGAGGTGGATGCGGTGTACTTCCCGCAGATCGAGGTGGTGGGCGACATCGCGCACACCATCGAGCGGCTCACCGACGCGTTGCAGAAGCAGGCGCACTGGGATTTCGGCTACTTCGACAAGGTGCGCAAGGCTTTCCATGCGCAGTTGAAGGAGCACGCCGACGACCCGCGCTTCCCAATGCATCCGGTGCGCATCGTCGCCGACACGCGCGCCTGCATGGCCGACGACGGCGTGCTGTGCCTGGACAACGGCATGTACAAGCTGTGGTACGCACGCTACTACCGCGCCCGCCAGCCCAACACGATCCTGCTGGACAACGCGCTGGCGACCATGGGCGCGGGCCTGCCCTCGGCGATGGCGGCGAAGCTGGTGCATCCGCACCGCAAGGTGCTGGCGATCTGCGGCGACGGCGGCTTCATGATGAATGCGCAGGAGCTGGAGACCGCGGTGCGGCTCAAGCTCGACCTGGTGATCCTGCTGCTGCGCGACGATGCCTACGGCATGATCCGCTGGAAGCAGGCGGACATGGGCTTCGCCGACTACGGCATGCAGTTCGGCAACCCCGACTTCGTGATGTTCGCCGAAGCGCATGGCGCGCACGGCCACCGTCCGGACAGCGCCGAAGCCTTCCTGCCCACGCTGCGCAAGGCGTTCGACGCCGGCGGCGTGCACCTGATCGACCTGGCCATCGACTATTCCGACAACCACCGCATCCTCGACGAACAAATCCGCCAGCTGAGCGCGGCGGTCTGATTCCGGAGAACCCCATGCTAGCCAAGACCTACCCGTATTACCTCGCCAACCAGCCGCAGACGTCGAAGACGATGCTGGACGTGTTCGATAAGTACAGCGGCAAGCTGGCCACCCGCGTGGCCATGCCCGACGCCAAGGTCACCGAGAAGGCCATCGCCGCCGCGGTGAAGGCGGCAAAACCGATGCGCGAGTTCAAGCCCTGGGCGCGGCAGGCGGTGTTGCAGCACTGCGTGGACCGCTTCAGCGCGCGCCGCGACGAACTGGCCGAGGCGCTGTGCATCGAGGCCGGCAAGCCGATCAAGGACGCGGCCGGCGAAGTGACGCGGCTGATCGAGACCTTCCGCATCGCCGCCGAGGAAGCCGTGCGCATCAACGGCGAGACGCTGAACCTGGAACTGGCCGCGCGCCTCGACGGCTACCACGGCTACACCAAGCGCGTGCCGCTGGGTCCGGTGTCCTTCATCACGCCGTTCAACTTCCCGTTGAACCTGGTGGCGCACAAGGTGGCGCCGGCGATCGCGGCGGGCTGTCCGTTTGTGCTGAAGCCTTCGGAGAAGACGCCGGTCGGCGCGCTGATCATCGGCGAAGTGCTGGCCGAGACCGACCTGCCGAAGGGCGCGTTCTCCATCCTGCCGCTGGACGGCGCGCACGCCGCTCCGCTGGTGGAGGACCCGCGCTTCAAGCTGCTCTCCTTCACCGGTGGCCAGATCGGCTGGGACCTCAAGGCGCGCGCGGGGCACAAGAAAGTGACGCTGGAGCTGGGCGGCAACGCGGCCTGCATCGTCGATGCCGACCAGGAGCCGAAGCTGGACAAGGTGGTGGAGCGGCTGATCTTCGGCGCGTTCTACCAGTCCGGCCAGAGCTGCATCGGCGTGCAGCGCATCTACGCCCACGCCGACGTCTACGAGGCATTGAAGAGAAAACTCGTCGCGGCCACGAAGAAACTCAAGGCCGGCGATCCCAAGGACAAGAGCGTGTTCCTCGGCCCGATGATCGACGAGGCCGCCGCCGAGCGTCTGCATGGCTGGATCATGGAGGCGAAGCAGGCCGGCGGAAAGATCCTCTGCGGCGGCAAGCGCCGCGGCAACATGCTCGACGCCACCCTGATGGAAAACGTGCCGCGCGACGCCAAGGCGAACCGCATGGAGGCGTTCGGCCCGTTCGCCCTGCTCGCGCCGTTCGCGAAGTTCGACGAGGCCGTCGCGCTGGTCAACGACTCCGACTATGGCCTGCAGGCCGGCATCTTCACCGACAGCCTGGGACACGCCATGCGCGCCTGGGACGAGCTGGAGCAAGGCGGCGTGGTGGTGAACGACATCCCCAGCTTCCGCGTGGACAACATGCCGTACGGCGGCGTGAAGCTCTCCGGCCTCGGCCGCGAGGGCGTGCGCTACGCGATCGAGGACATGAGCGAGCTGCGCCTGATGGTGATGCGGCGCTAGAACCGCGCCGCCGCGCCGGCGATCAGCCGGCGGGAGGCGCGGACGTTTCCGGCGAGCTCTCGGCGCGATGGCGCCACGCATACCAGCGGTACAAGGCCATGCCGGCGTACTCGTGCAGCACGTGGTCGGTGAGGCTCAGGTTGCCGGCCAGCGGCAGCAGCGACCATGCATTGCGCACGTAGTCCGCCCGCACCGGCGTGACCGCGATGCCGAAATGGCGGAACGCGAACTCCGCGCGCCGCAGGTGCAGCGCCGAGCTGACCAGCCAGACCCGCTGCGCGCCGATGCGCGCCAGCGGCGCACGCGCGAACTCGGCGTTCTGCCAGGTGGTGCGGCTGCGCGATTCGAGCACCATGTCGGCCGCCGGCAAGCCGAGCCGCGCCAGCGCCTTGCCGTAGACCTGCGCCAGCGGCTCGCCCTCGGTGCAGGTATCCCCGCCGCTGACCAGCACCGTGCACCGCCTGCCGGCGGCACGGCAGGCGTTGTACAAGGACATCGTCTCGGCCACACGCGCATAGCCGGCCAGGCCCGGCTCCGGCACGCCGCCGGGCGGGTTGTTGGCGTTGGCGGTGAGCAGCACGATCGCGTTGCTGGAGGCCCAGTCCAGCGCAGGGCGATGCGCATATGGCGCCTGCCAGCCGCGCAACAGCAGGTTCGGCATCGGGCCGCAGCCGATCGCGAACACGGCCGCCATCGCCAGGACCACGCCGGCCAGCCGCAGGCGGCGCCAGCCCAGGTGTCCGGCCAGCCAGGCGCAGGCCAGCAGGGCGATCAGCGCAAGCAGGATCATGGGAGCTCCGGCGACGGGCGATGCCGCCATTATGCCGGCGAACCCCGGCGCTACGGCGCGCCCGGCACCGTCTCCTGCGCATTCCAGCCCAGCGCGTTGTAGACGTGGTAGCGCAGCACGCCCACGTATTCGTGCAGGGCCAGGTCGGTCACCGCGAAGTTCCATGACAGCGGCCACCACTGCATGCGCTCCTTCAGCCAGTCGCTGCGCACCGGCGTGGCCACGATGCCGAAGTGTGCGAAGTACAGGCTGGCGCGGCGCAGGTGGATGGCCGAGGACACCAGCAGCACGCGCTGCGCGCCGTAGCCGCGCAGCAGCGGCGCGCTGAACTGGGCGTTCTGCCAGGTGTTCATGCTGCGCGGCTCCAGCAGCAGGTCGGCGGCGGATACGCCCATGCGTTCCAGCGCGGCGGCGTATACCGCGGCTTCCGACTCGCCGATGTGCCGTGCGTCGCCGCCGCTCACTTCCAGTCGGCAGTCCATGCCGCTGGCCTTGCATCCGCGATACAGCGCCACCGCCTCGTTGATGCGGCTGTGCGCGGGCTCCCCCGGCTCCGCCGTGCCGTCCGCGGCGCGCTCCGCGCCGGCGCCCAGCAGCACGATGGCGTTGCGCGGCGCCCAGGCGATCGCGGGGCGCTGCGCATACGGCCCCTGCAAGTTGCCCAGCAGCCACGCCGGCAACAGGCCGCAACCTTCCACCACGAACAGCAGCACGGCGAGCAGCAGCGCAGCCATGCCCGTCCGTCGCCATTTCAACGCGCGCAAGGCCAGCCCCAGCAGCACCAGCACGATCAGCACATTCAGCGACATCGGCACCGCTCCCGTCGTCCATCACGAAAACCGGCAGCCTAATGCATAGGCATGACGCCTTGGGATGCTCTGATCTATTCCACGCCCCCGGCATGACGTCCAGAAGGCTCGCAGGGTGCGTTGCGTGGCGCAGGGCAGACTGGCCGTCTGTTCAAGCCGCGCGGTTCGTCGCAGCGGCGACGGCAGACTGGCCGTCTGTCCAGACGCTGGGGCGGAGCGCTGTGCGCATACAGTGTGGTGAAGGGTACGCGGAACAGATCAGAGCATCCCTGTCGTGCATCGCCTACCCTGCACCGCATGAGCGAACCGCTGCACACCCTCGTCGCCGCCTGCCGCCACGAGGAGTCCATCAAGAAAAGCCGCTTCCTGGCCCAGGCCGCGCCGGCGGCCTCGCCGGAACAGGCGCTGGCCTTCGTGCGCGAGGTTTCCGTGGCGGATGCCACGCACAACTGCTGGGCGTATCGCATCGGCCAGGACTATCGCTTCAACGACGACGGCGAACCTGGCGGCACCGCGGGCCGGCCGATCCTGCAGGCGGTCGAGAGCCAGGGTTGCGATCGCGTCGCGGTGGTGGTGACGCGCTGGTACGGCGGCATCAAGCTCGGCGCCGGCGGACTGGCGCGCGCCTACGGAGGCACCGCGGCGGAATGCCTGCGCGTGGCCGAACGCGTGGCCATCGTGGCGATGGCGCGGCTGGGCCTCAGCTGCGATTTCGCGGAACTGGCGCTGTTCAAGGCACGCCTGCGCGAACTGGGGGCCGAAATCACGCGCGAACAGTTCGATGCCGATGGCGTGACGCTGGGATTCGAGCTGCCTGCGCAGCGCGTCGCCGAAGTCGAAACGCGCATCGCCGACCTCAGCCGCGGCCGCATCGCGGTTCGTCGCATGGATTGAACGTCCTGCCGCGCGCCAGCAAACCGCCATGGTTCGGGCTTGAGGAACGCCGATGCGTTGCGCACACTGCGCGACCACGCGCGACGCCGGCCCGGACAAGGGGTTCGATGCCCGACGCCGCGTCCAGGGGGAAATCCATGCAACGCCGGCCCGGCCTCGACCTGCTGCGCGCCATCGCCATCGTCTGGGTGATGCTGTTCCACTCGTGGATGATCGGCGGGCTCGGCATGCCGCTGTTCCAACCCGTCGCCGACTATGGCTGGATGGGCGTGGACCTGTTCTTCGTGCTCAGCGGTTACCTGATCGGCCAGCAGTTGCTGGCGCCGCTGAGCCGCGGCGAACCGTTGCGCTTCGGCGCGTTCTACCTGCGTCGCGCGTTCCGCATCCTGCCGGCCTTCTTCGTGGTGCTGGCGGTGTATGTGTTGTTTCCCGCCCGGCGCGAGGCGCCGGGCATGCAGCCGGCGTGGCAATTCGTCACCTTCACGCTGAACCTGCTGATCGACTATCGGCACAACCAGGCGTTCTCGCACGCGTGGTCGCTGTGCGTGGAGGAACACTTCTACCTGCTGTTTCCGCTGCTGGCCTGGTGGCTGGCGCGGCGTTCGTCGCGGGCGCTGACCATCGGCGCCGTCGCGCTCGTGGTGCTAGCCGGTTTGGGGCTGCGCGCCTATGCCGTGCTGCATGGCAAGGACTGGCTGGAAAGCATCTACTACCCGACCTGGACAAGGCTGGACGGCCTGCTCGCCGGCGTACTGCTGGCGACGATCCAGGCATACCGGCCGGAGTGGTGGGCCGCCGCGCAGCGGCGCGCGAACACGCTCGCCGTCGCTGGCGTACTGGTGGTCGGCGCATCCGTCTGGCTGTTCCGCGACAAGGCCGCGTTCGCCGCCAGCGTGTTCGGTTTCCCGCTGCTCGCGCTGGGACTGGCCCTGCTGGTGGCCGCCGCGGCCGGCACCACCGGCTGGCTGGGTTACTGGCGCGTTCCCGGCGCGGGCTGGATCGCCGGCATCTCGTACAGCCTGTACCTGAGCCACAAGCTCGCCATGCATGCGGTGCACGAGGCGCTGCGGCGCTGGCCGGCCATGTACGGCCCCGCCGCCTTCGTCGCATATGCGCTGGCGATCCTAGCCACCGGTGCGCTGCTGCATTACGCCGTCGAACGGCCGTTTCTGCGCCTGCGCACGCGGCTGGCCCATGCCGGTTCGCGCGAGCTCGTCGAAACGCAGGCAGCCTCGGCCTGAGCGCGCCTGGCGATTGAATCGCTCCGCGCCAGCCCCATCTGGAACGGATCGCGGCCCGCCGCTCGTTTCCAACGACAATCCATGAGCGATTCCGCCCCGCCCCGCTCCGCCCGCCGCCTCGGCGCCTTGCGCCAGCTGTGGCCGTTCCTCAGGCCGCACTGGCGGCTGGCGCTGGGCTGGCTGCTGTTCCTGGGCATCTCGTCCACCGCCACCCTGGTGCTGCCGATGGCGGCGCGGCAGATCATCGAGCACGGTTTCGAGCACGTCGATCCCGCCGCGATCAACGCCACCTTCCTGGGCCTGTTCGCGGTGGCGCTGGTGCTGGCCGTCGCCACGGCGGCGCGCTACTTCTGCATCACCCTGCTGGGCGAACGCGCGCTGGCCTCGCTGCGCAGCCAGCTCTACGCGCACGTGATCCGGCTCGACGTGGGTTTCTTCGAGCGCAGCCGCGTGGGCGAGCTCAACTCGCGCCTGGGCACCGACACCGAGGTGGTGCAGGCGCTGATCGGCTCGGGCATCTCGGTGGCGCTGCGCAGCGTGGTGATGCTGCTGGGCGCCAGCGCGATGATGATCTGGACCAGCCCGCGCCTGGCCGGCCTCACCGCGCTGGTGATTCCGGCCGTGATGCTGCCGATTCTCGTCTTCGGCCGGCGCGTGCAGAAGCTGTCGCGCGCCAGCCAGGACCGTCTCGCCGACGCCGCGGCGATCGCCAACGAGACGCTCAACGCCGCGCCCGCAGTGAAGGCCTATGCGCGCGAGGACATCGAGAGCACCCGCTACGCCGGCGCGATCACCCGCGCGCTGGCTTCCGCGCGCCGGCGCATCGGCATGCGTGCCTGGCTCACCGCCGCGGTGATCGTGCTGTTCTTCGGCGCGATCACCCTGGTGCTGTGGGCCGGCGCGCGCGACGTGCTGGCCGGCACGCTCAGCGCCGGCGTGCTGGGCCAGTTCGTGCTGTACGCGATCTTCGCCGCCGGCTCGGTGGCCGGGCTTTCCGAGGTGTGGGGCGACGTGATGCGCGCGGCGGGCGCGATGGAACGCATCGGCGAACTGTTCGCCGAGCACGCCGATATCGCCAGTCCCGCGCAGCCGCAGGCGCTGCCGCGCCCGGTGAGCGGCGCGCTCACTTTCGAGCATGTGCGTTTCCACTACCCCACCCGCCCCGACGCACCCGCGCTGCACGACTTCAACCTCGACATTCGTCCCGGCGAGACGGTGGCTTTGGTCGGCCCTTCCGGCGCGGGCAAGAGCACGGTGCTTGCGCTGCTGCTGCGCTTCTACGATCCGCAGTCCGGCCACATCCGCTTCGACGGTGCCGACCTGCGCGCGCTGGCCCTGCCCGAGCTGCGCGGCGCGATTGCGTTGGTGCCGCAGGAGACCGCGATCTTCGCAGGCAGCGCCGCCGACAACATCCGCTTCGGCCGCCAGGACGCCGGCGACGACGAGGTGACCGAGGCGGCCCGCGCCGCCGAGGCGCACGACTTCATCACCGCCCTGCCCGAAGGCTACGCCGCGGAACTGGGCGAACGCGGTGTGCGCCTGTCCGGCGGACAGCGCCAGCGCATCGCGATCGCCCGCGCCATCCTGCGCGACGCCCCGCTGCTGCTGCTCGACGAGGCAACATCCGCACTGGACGCGCAATCCGAGGCCGCGATCCAGCAGGCGCTCGCACGGCTGGAACAGGGCCGCACCACGCTGGTCATCGCCCACCGCCTCGCCACCGTGCAGCGCGCCGACCGCATCGTGGTGATGGACGGCGGCCGCATCGTGGCGCAGGGCACGCACGAGAGCCTGTTGGCCGAAGGCGGCTTGTACGCGGAGCTGGCGCGGCTGCAGTTCGTGGCGTAACGCCCCCCACGCGCGAATGCAAACCGCAGATCGGGCGTAGGTCGGGATTTATCCCGACTTTCGCGGGATGCCGGGCTGAAGCCCGACCCGCCTGCGTCGCGGGCGTCTCGGCCCTGAAGCATCGAGCGCAACCATCCCTACGGCTTGCGCTCCGCATCCACCGCCTGCTTGATCGCGGCCACGAACGCGCGCCGCCCGGCCACCAGTTCCTTCGAGGTCGCCGCCGGCCACGACGCCAGCTGCGCGATCACCAGCTTGCGCGCGGGATCGACATACACCATCTGCCCGAAGATGCCGATGGCCGCGTAGCTGCCGTCGGTATCCGTCCACCACAAGTAGCCGTAGCCGCGGTCCGGTGCGTCGGTCTGCATATGCTCGCGCACCGCACCGGCCAGCCAGGCCTTCGCGATTACCGGTTTGCCGGTCATGCTGGACGGCGGCCGCATGAACTGCCCCAGCCGCGCGTAATCGCCCAGCGTGGCCGAGAGGCCGCTGCCGCCAGTGTCGCTGCCATCGCACTCGTCCTTGATCCAGTACGCGTCGGAAGCCATGCCGTATGGCTTCCAGACCGTCTCGGAGAGGTAGGCCGCCAGCGAACGGTGCGTGGCCCGCTGCACCAGGATGCCGAGCAGGTCGGTCTCGGCGGTGTTGTAGTTCCAGTGCGTGCCGGCCGGCCATTGCCGCGGCAATTTCTTCAGGTAGGACAGCACGTGCGCTTCGCCGTCGACGCAGGCGCCGAGGTACATCTGCGCCACGTCCGATTTCGCGTCGTCGTAGTCCTCGTTCCAGCGCACGCCGGAGGTCATCGTCAGCAGCTGTTCCACCGTGACGTCGGCATAGGCGCTGCCGCGCAGTTCCGGGATGTAGTGGCCGAGCCGGTCGTCCATGCTGCGGATATCGCCCTGCTGCAACGCGATCCCCAGCAGGACGGAGGTCACCGACTTGGCTACCGAGAACGATATCCAGCGCTGCGTCGGCCCGAAGCCCTGCGCGTAGCGTTCCAGCCGCACCCGGCCGTCCTGCAGCACCATCACCCCGGCGACGTGGTACTTCGCCATGTAGTCGGCCACTTGCGCGGCCTCACCGCTCCCTTCCACCACCAGCGGCTTGCCCGCCGGCAATGCATGCGCCTGCGTGCCATGCGCCACGCGATCGCTGGGAAAGCGCTCGTACATCCGCCGGAACTGCGCATCGCGTTCGGCCTGCGGCCAGAACAGCACGCCTTCGAGCTGTTGGCCGATGGTGGGTTTGGCCGCATCGGTTGCGGCTGAAGGCAGCGAGGCACCCAGGCACAGGGCGACGGCGAACAGGCAGGTACGGAGGTTTGCGGGCATGTCGGCGCGGGATGCAAGGCAGCGAAGCCATGATTCTAAATGGTCGCCACCCGGCGCAGGTCGTCCATGCGCGGCTTGCGCATGGCCAGCAGATCGCCGGGCACGCCCCAAAGGTATGGATCGACTACACCGGCGTGTGACGCTTGGTGTTCGACATCTTCAAGCAGGAACGCGTGCCGCAAAACCATGCTCGTGACGATCGCATTTGGCGGCCAGGAAGGCCTCAACGGTCGCGGCGGTCACGACGTGCCGAAGCTGTCGCTGACGAGCAGGTGCAGTCGCTCATGCATGCCGGGCGCCTGCACATGCCCGACACGTTGCCACTGACGAAAACGTTCCGGCGCGAGCTGCCGGATTTTCGCGTGGGCCACACCGCCATTGGCAACGCCACGTCCGGCGCGCGAGGGTACACACGACGACTTGATCCTGGCGGTGGCTGGCGCCCTGCCGGACAGCAGCCGCGAGAACCTCGCGGAGCCGTTGCGGTTCGCGCCAGGGCGGTTGATCGGATGCCCCGTCGATCAGCTGCGATGACTGCCCTTGTGGTCCCTGGGGTTCAAGGGGGCCTGGCCGGTGTGCGCGGGATCGCGCGCAAAGCGCTTCGTCGAATGGAACTGCGTTGCGTGTTCGGCTACGGAATCGACTTTCTTGCTGGAATACACCGCGTGGATATCGGCGGCAGTCAGGATCTCGGGCGTTTTGCTCATTCGGGCGGCTCATGGTGAGGGAATACCCGACCACCATACTCCCTAACTGTCGACCGCATGGCGTAGCGTCATGTCGTCGGTTCGCGCTGATCGCCGTGTCCATGCAACAGAACGCGCCGACACGACCGGATACCTGACGGATACAGCCCGCAACACCAAATCGCCCACTCTCGAAATTCACTCGCAAACCATTGTTTGCACTGGTGCCCGGAGCGGGGATCGAACCCGCATGGCCGCGAGGCCGAGGGATTTTAAGTCCCTTGCGTATACCAGTTTCGCCACCCGGGCGGCGAGCGGAATGCCTGTGCGCAGGCGGCGCGGATCGTAGCACGCACTCGCGGCATGGCCTTTGCGAGCTGCGCGCGCGACGCATGAGTTTCGCGCACAAAAATCGCCAGGAGCGATTTTGACATCGCGCCAGCGATGGCCAAAAGGGAGACCACCCAGGATGGTGGCCGCAAAAAACCCGCCGTTCGGCGGGCTTCTGGCTGGCGCAGTGGCCAGCGGAACGATGGAGGCCGAGGTCGGAATCGAACCGGCGTACGCGGATTTGCAGTCCGCTGCATGACCACTCTGCCACCCGGCCAGATGGCGCAGTCGCGATCCACGCGGATCATCGGCTGCCGATAAAACAAAACCCCGGCAACGCGAGGTTTTGCAGGAAAACTGGAGCGGGAAACGAGACTCGAACTCGCGACCCCGACCTTGGCAAGGTCGTGCTCTACCAACTGAGCTATTCCCGCTTGAGGAGCCGCAAATGATAGCAGAACACCGGCGGATGTGAAGCCCCGGGCCCGCGCGCCTGGTCGCATCGTGCGCCGAGCCGGATGCGCGCCCGGAAACGGCGAAGCCCCGGAGAACCGGGGCTTCGTGCGTGAATCTGGAGCGGGAAACGAGACTCGAACTCGCGACCCCGACCTTGGCAAGGTCGTGCTCTACCAACTGAGCTATTCCCGCTTGGGAGGGCGCATTCTAATACGCGAACGCGCGGCGTCAAGACTTGCCCGCGCGTCCGTTCAAGCGTCGCCGTGCGTGCCCTGCTGCCGCGGCGCGTCGCCGCGCAAGGTGGGCCACGCCGCGTGCAGGTAGTACAGGCCCGACCAGATGGTGAGCACGCCGGCGATCACCAGCAGCGCCTCGCCGATATGGTACAGGCGCAGCGCGGTGGCCTCCTTCTCGTGCTGCACGATCAGCACCACCAGCGCCACGATCTGCATCACCGTCTTCAGCTTGCCGATGAACGCCACCTTGACCGTGGCGCGCATGCCGACTTCGGCCATCCATTCGCGCAGCGCCGAAATGCTGATCTCGCGCCCCACGATCACCGCCGCGGTCACCGCCATCACGATGCTGGACCAGCCCTCCGGGTGCGATTCCACCAGCAGGAACAGCGTCACCGCCACCATCAGCTTGTCGGCCACCGGGTCGAGAAACGCGCCGAAGGCCGAAGTGAGGTTCATCCGCCGCGCGAGAAAGCCGTCCAGCCAGTCGGTGACCGCGGCGAGCAGGAACACGATCGCGGCGGTGATGTTGTGGCCATGGAACGGCAGGTAGAACACCAGCACCATCACCGGCAGCAACAACACGCGGAACAGGGTCAGCCAGGTGGGAAGGTTGATGTGCATGGGAGCGCCTGCGGATTTGCCACAGTGTCGCATGCCGCCGCGCCGCTGCGCAGCGCGGCGATGCGAAACATTCAGCCGTGCAACGCGTCGTAGATGCGTTCGGCCAGGCCGCGGTCGATGCCCTTCACGCGCATCAACTCCTCCACGCCGGCAGCCTCCACGCCGGCCAGGCCGCCGAAGGTTTTCAGCAGCGCGGCACGCCGGCGCGCACCCACGCCGGGCACGTCCTCCAGCACGCTGCGTTCGCGCGCCTTCTCGCGCCGCTTGCGGTGGCCGCTGATCGCGAAGCGGTGCGACTCGTCGCGCACTGCTGCCACCAGATGCAGTGCAGGCGAAGTCGGGCCGGGGTGGATCTCACGGCCGGGGCTGCCCGGCGGCCGGTCGGCCAGGATCAGGGTTTCCTCGCCCGCGCGCCGCGCCGGCCCCTTGGCCACGCCGACCACGTGAATGCCGGGGACGCCGAGTTCCTTGAGCACCTCCAGTGCCTGTGCGACCTGGCCGCCGCCGCCGTCGATCAGCAGCACGTCGGGCTTCGCGCCCTCGCCTTCGGCGACCTTGCGGAAGCGTCGGGTCAACGCCTGGTGCATCGCCGCGTAGTCGTCGCCCGGCGTGATGCCGGCGATGTTGAAACGGCGGTAGTGCGACTTCTCCGGCCCCTCCGGCCCGAACACCACGCAGGAGGCCACGGTGAGCTCGCCGCGGGTGTGGCTGATGTCGAAGCACTCGATGCGCCGCGGCGGCTCGGGCAGTTCCAGCAGCTTCTGCAGGTCCTCGAAGCGCGTGCCCAGGGTCTGCCGGCTGGCGAGCCGCTGGGTCAGCGAAGCCTGCGCGTTGCGCTCGGCCATCTGCAGGAAGCGCGCCCGTTCGCCGCGCACGCGGCTCTTGAGTTCCACCGCATGCCCGCTCTGTTCCGTCAGCACCTCGGCGAGCACGGCCTGTTCGGGCAGTTCCTCGCCCAGGATCAGCTCGCGCGGCACCGGGCGATCCAGGTAGTACTGCGCCACGAACTGGGCAAGCACATCGGCCGGCTCGGCATCCAGCGGCAGGCGCGGAAAGAAATCGCGCGTGCCCAGGCTGATGCCGTCGCGGAAGAACAGCACGCTGACGCAGGCCAGGCCAGCCTCGATGCGGCAGGCGATCACATCCATGTCGGCGCTGGCGCCCTGCACGTGGTGTTGCGCCTGCAGCTGACGCAAGGCGGCCACCTGGTCGCGCAACGCGGCGGCGCGCTCGAAGTCGAGTTTCGTGCTGGCCTGCTCCATCGCCGCGGCCAGCTCGTCGATCACCGCGCTGCTGCGCCCTTCGAGGAACATCTCGGCGTGGCGCACATCAGAGGCGTAATCCTCTTTCGAGATCAGCCCCACGCACGGCGCGGTGCAGCGGCCGATCTGGTACTGCAGGCAGGGCCGCGAGCGGTTGCGGAAGTAGCTGTCCTCGCATTGGCGCACCTTGAACAGCTTCTGCATCAGGCCCAGGCTCTCGCGCACCGCGAAGGTGCTGGGATACGGTCCGAAATAACGCCCCGGCAGATTCTTGGCCCCGCGGTGGAAGGCCAATCGCGGATAGTCCTCGCCGCCGGACAGATAGATGTACGGGTAGCTCTTGTCGTCGCGCAACATGATGTTGTAGCGCGGCTTCAGCGACTTGATCAGCTGCGATTCCAGCAGCAGCGCCTCGCCCTCCGTGCGCGTGACGGTGATATCGCAGCGGGCGATCTGCGCGATCATCGCGGCAATGCGCGGTTCCAGCCGCGGCTTCAGGAAATAGCTGCCCACCCGCTTCTTCAGGTTGCCGGCCTTGCCCACGTACAACAGCTCGCCCTCCGCGTCGAAATAGCGGTAGACGCCGGGCGAGGTAGTCAGGGTGCGGACGAAGGCATTGCCGTCGAAGGCGGGCGGCGTGTCGGATGGCATGCGGGGATTTTAGCCGGTTCGCCCGGCCGTGATCGGTATCATCGACGCCACCGTCGATGGCTTTACGGAAACGCGCATGGGTTGCCTGCCGATACCGATACTGTTCGTGCTCGGAGTGCTGGTCGGCGATTGGCTGGGGGGCGACCGCGGCGCGCTGTGGGGCGCCGGCATCGGCCTGCTGCTCGGGGCGATCCTGTTCGGCCTCTTCATCGTGAAGCTGCGGCGGCGTCGCTGAGCTTCATTTGCCATCCTGCGAAGGCCGGACAAGCATGAAGCACGCAGAATGCCCGAAGGGCGGCCCGCAGGGGCGAGCGCAGCGAGTCATCCAGTGGCGGTCACGCATGTTCAAGCCACAAGACCGCTGGATGACCAGCTTTTGCTGTTCCCGGCCTTCGCCGGAACGACGAGCAGAACCCTGATTGACCGGACGATCCCCGATGCTTCAGCCGTTGGCGTCGCGCAGGCGCTCGATCAAGCCGGCGACGCCGCGCTCGGCCAGTTTCACCGACGCGGCAAAACCGGCAGTGTCGCCATGCCATGGATCGGGAAATTCCACGGGCGGCGCCGTGCCGCTCCACTCCAGGAACAGCGCGGTCCGCTCCGCCTGCTCGGGTGTGGCAGCGAGTTTGCGCAGCTCGCGCAGATTGTCGCGATCCATCGCCAGCAACAGGTCGTAATCCTCGAAATCACGCTCATGCAGTTGGCGGGCGCGATGTTGCGACAGGTCGTGGCCAGCGGCGCGCGCCGCCGCGACCATGCGCGGGTCGGCACCCTCGCCCGCATGCCAGCCGCCGGTGCCGCAGGAAGCCACGGCCACGTCCAGCCCGGCTTCGGCCAGGCGCTTGCGCGCCACCGCTTCCACCAACGGCGAACGGCAGATGTTGCCCAGGCAGACGAACAGCACGCGCCGCACGCTCATCCCTGCGTTCGCAGCCATTGCTCGGCGCGCGCCAGGTCGGCCTCGGTATCGATGCCGGGCGGGAACGGCTCCGGCGTGAGCCGCACGGCGATCGCATGGCCGTGTTCCAGCACGCGCAGCTGTTCCAGCGACTCGGCACGTTCCAGCGGCGTGCGCGACAATTGCGCGTACTGCGCGAGGAAACCCGCGCGGTACGCGTAAATGCCTATGTGGCGCAGGAACGGCACGTCTGCCGGTAGCGCCTCGCGGCTCGCGGCAAAGGCGTCGCGCGCCCACGGCAGCGGCGCGCGGCTGAAATACAGCGCACGGCCGTTCACGCCGCGCACCAGCTTCACCACGTTCGGATCGAACAGCTCGTGCGCGTCGGCGATCGGGGTCGCCAGCGTGGCCATCGGCGCGTCGTCCTCGGCCAGCGCGCGCGCCACTTCGCGGATGCCCGCGGCGGGCGCGAACGGCTCGTCGCCCTGCAGGTTCACCACGATGGCGTCATCGGCCCAGCCGCACTGCGCTGCGCATTCGGCGAGGCGGTCGCTGCCGGAAGCATGGTCGGCGCGCGTCATGCAGACCCTGACGCCCTGTCCGGCCAGCGCGTCGACGATGCGCGCATTGTCCGTCGCCACCACCACGTCCGCCGCGCCCGCCAGCAAGGCCCGCCGCGCCACCCGCACCACCATCGGTATGCCGTCGATCTCGCGCAGCGGCTTGGCCGGCAAGCGGGTGGAGCCATAGCGGGCGGGGATGGCGACGATGAAGGGCGGGACGGTGGACATGACGACCTCGAACGAAAACCGGCTGCGACTCTACCGGAACTGCAGCTACCTGAAAGTCATCGCAAGTCCGAACCCTCACCCCAACCCCTCTCCCGACGGGAGAGGGGCTCAAGCGCCAGGATCAGGCGATGGCGTCCAGCGCGAAGCCGCAGCCGTTGGCCAGCGCCATGAAGCCTGGGAACGAGGTGGCCACGTGGCGGCAGTCGTTGATGCGCACCGGCGCCTGCGCCACCAGTCCGGCCACGGCGAAGCTCATGGCGATGCGATGGTCGGTGAGGCTTTCCACCGTGCCGCCGGCGAACGTGCCGCCGTGGATGGTCGCGCCGTCCGGCGTCTCGTCCACCGTGATGCCCAGGGCGCGCAGGCCCGTGGCCATGGTGGCGAGGCGGTCGGATTCCTTGACGCGGAGTTCGGCGGCGCCGCGAATGACGGTATTGCCCTTGGCCACGGCCGCGGCGACGAACAGCGCCGGGAACTCATCGATCATGTCGGGCACCAGCGCCTCGGGCAGCTCGACGCCGTGCAGCGGCGCGTGGCGCACCACGATGTCGCCCACCGGTTCGCCGCCACTGCTGCGCGCGTTCTCGACACGGATGTCCGCGCCCATCAGGCGCAACGCCTCCAGCAGGCCGGTGCGGCGCGGGTTGAGGCCGACCGCCGACAGGCGCAGTTCGGAGTCGGGAACGATGCTGGCCGCGACGAGGAAGAACGCGGCCGAGGAGAAATCCGCCGGCACGTCCACATCGGTGGCACGCAGCGCGTGGCCACCGGAAAGCTTCGCGCGGCCGGGTTCGAACGCGATCGGCCAGCCGAACGCGGCCAGCATGCGCTCGGTGTAGTCGCGGGTGGGATGCGGCTCGATCACTTCGGTCTCGCCTTCCGCATACAGGCCCGCCAGCAGCAGCGCGGATTTCACCTGCGCGCTGGCCACCGGCAATTCGTAGCGGATGCCATGCAGACGCTGGCCGCCGCGCACGCGCAGCGGCGGCAAGCCATCGTGCGTGTCGATGCGGGCGCCCATCGCGGCCAGCGGATCGGTGACGCGGCGCATCGGCCGCTTCGACAGCGAGGCGTCGCCGATCAAGGTGCTGTCGAACGCCTGCCCGGCCAGCAAGCCGGCCAGCAGGCGCATGCCGGTACCCGCGTTGCCGCAGTCCAGCGCCTGCGCGCTGGCGCGCAGGCCGTGCAGGCCCACGCCGTGCACCACGCGCTCGCCATCGGCCGGCGTCTCGATACGCGCTCCGAGCTGCTGCAGCACGGCGGCGGTGGCGCGGGTGTCCTCGCCTTCGAGGAAACCGCGGATGCGTGAGTTGCCGTCGGCCAGCGCGGCGAACATCAGCGCGCGATGCGAGACGGACTTGTCGCCCGGCACGCCCACGCTGCCCCGCAGCGGTCCGGCCGGGCCGCTGCGCCAATCCAGCCGGCCGCTCAAGGCAGCGCCACCGGGTAGGAGCCGAGCACGCGCAGCTGCGCCACCGACTGTTCGATCTCCTTCACCGCCGCCTGCAACGTCGCGTCCTGGATGTGCCCGGAGACGTCGATGAAGAACGCGTACTGCCACTTGCCGCTGTGCGCGGGGCGCGACTCGATGCGGTTGAGGCTCACCCCGTGTTGCGCGAACGGGCTGAGCACGTGGTACAGCGCGCCCGGCTGGTCGTTCACCGTGATCAGCAGCGAGGTGCGGTCGTTGCCCGAGGGAGGAAAAAGGCTGCGGCCGATCACCAGGAAACGCGTGGTGTTGTCGGCGCGATCCTCGATGCCGGTGGCGAGCGTGCGCAGGCCGTACACCTTGCCGGCCGTCTCGCCGGCAATGGCGCCCGCGTCGTCGGCGTGGCGCGCCAGGCGCGCGGCCTCGGCATTGCTGCCCACCGCCTCGCAGGTCACGTGCGGCAGGTTCATGCGCAGCCAGGTCTTGCACTGCTGCAGCGACTGCGCGTGCGCATAGACGCGCTTGATGGATTCCAGGTTGGCGGCCATCGAATGCAGGCACTGGTGCACGCGCAGCTCGACTTCGCCGCAGATACGCGCGTCGGAAGTGAGGAACATGTCCAGCGTCACCTGGATCATGCCCTGGCCGGAGTTCTCCACCGGCACCACGCCGAAGTCGGCGTGCCCGGCGGCGACTTCCTGGAATACCTCCTCGATGCTGCCCAGCGGCAGGCCGTAGGCGGCATGGCCGAAGTGCTTGCGCACCGCCTGCTCGCTGAAGGTGCCCTCGGGGCCGAGGTAGCCGATCTTCAGCGGGTCTTCCTGGGCGAGGCAGGAGGACATGATCTCGCGGAACAGCCGCACCATCTCCGCATCGGGCAGCGGCCCCTTGTTGCGGTCCACCACCATGCGCAGCACGTGCGCCTCGCGCTCGGGGCGGTAGTAGTCGATCGCGGACAGGCCTTCGCCCTTCACCCGCGCCACTTCCTGCGCCCAGTTCGCGCGCTCGGAGATCAGCTCCTGGATCTGCCGGTCGATGCTGTCGATGCGCTCGCGCACGTCGGCCAGCGAGGTCTTGCTGTCTGTCATGTCGGATGTCTGGATGGATAGAAGGCCAAATGCAGCTGGTCGATGATGCCCGAAACGTTCAACCGTGTCGCGTCGCGAAGTCGCGCATGAACGCGACCAGCGCATCCACCGCTTCCGGCGGCACCGCGTTGTAGAGCGAGGCACGCATGCCGCCCAGCGCCTTGTGGCCCTTCAGGGCGAACAGGCCGGCCGCCTCGGACTCGGCGAGGAACGACGCATCCAGCGCGGCATCGTGCAGGGTGAACGGCACGTTCATGCGCGAGCGCGCGGCGGGATCGACCGCATTGCGGTAGTAGCCACCGGAACCGTCGATGGCGGCGTACAGGCGCTCGGCCTTGACGCGGTTGCGCTCGCCCATCGCGGCAAGCCCGCCCTGCGCCTTCAGCCACTGGAAGGTGAGCCCGGCGAGATACCAGCCCCAGGTGTTCGGCGTGTTGAGCATGGAGTCGTTGGCCGCATGCTCGGCGTAGCGGAAGATCTTCGCCATCGGCCGTGTGGTGCGCGCCAGCAGGTCGCGGCGAACGATCATCAACACCAGGCCGGAAGGGCCGATGTTCTTCTGCGCGCCGGCGTAGATCAGGCCGAAACGGCGCACGTCCAGCGGCGCCGAGAGAATGTCGGAAGACATGTCCGCCACCAGCGGCACCTCGCCCACGTCGGGGACTTCGTGGTGCTCGACGCCGTGGATGGTCTCGTTGGGCGTGTAGTGCACGTAGGCCGCGTGCGGGTCGAGCTTCCATTCCCCGCGCGGCGGCAGGCGCCGGTAATCGTCGGCCTTGCTGTCGGCCGCCACGTGCACCTTGACGTAGGGCGCCGCCTCGCTGGCCGCCTTGGCACCCCAGTGGCCGTTGACGATGTAGTCGGCACTCCCGCCCTCGCCCGCCAGGTTCATCGGGATCTGCGCAAAGTGCTGGGTGGCACCGCCCTGCAGGAACAGCACGGCGTAGTCGTCGGGAATCGCGGCGAGCTCGCGCAGGTCGGCTTCGGCCCGGGCCGCCATCGCGATGAAGCGCTTGCCGCGGTGCGACTGCTCCATCACCGACATGCCGCTGCCGTCCCAGTCCAGCAGTTCGCGCTGCGCTCGCTCGAGCACCTCGCGCGGCAGCGCCGCCGGACCCGCACTGAAGTTCCACACCTGGCTCACCGATCGATTCCCGTGGCTGCGTTCGCCGCATTATGCCGCGCCGCAGCATGGAGCCGTCAATGGGCCTTTCTTTATTGAGTAGTGCGGCCAAGGATGGCCGCCCATTTGATCTTCGCGGTCGTGGATGACCGCAAGACTGAACAGTGCGGCCGGGGACGGCCGCCCGTTTGACTCTCGCGATCATGGATGACCGCAAGGTATCGAATAGAGCGGCCAGAAACAGTCGCCGCTTGACCTTCGCGGTCATCGACGATCGCAGGATTCAGAAGCGGATCCACAGCACCAGCGCGATGCCCAGTGCCAGCACCGCTGCGGTGACGATCAGCCACCACACCTCGCCGCGCGGGCCGGCAGCATCCTCGGGCAGGACCGGCGCCGGCGGCTCGGGCGGCACGATCGCGGGTTCCGCCTCCATGCCAGGCGCATCCAACACGAAGCGGTGTGGCCCCAGGCTCAGCTGGTCGCCGGGCTGCAGCGCCACGCGCTGCACCGGCACACCGTTCAGCCGCAGCGGATAGGCCATCGACGCCTGCACCGTTTCCAGCATCAGGCAATCGTCCTGCCAGCCCAGTTTCACGCTGGCCACCTCGCCCTGCGGCAGTTCCAGCGGGCAGCGGCCGTACGGCCCCAGTTCCAGGCCATCGCCAATCGGCAACACGCGCCCGGACAGGGCACCGGCCAGCGCACGCAAGGCGGCGGTGCAGCGCGCCTGCGCCGGGGCTGGCGCCGCCTCGCGCTGCTCCGGCGAAACGGCGTCGCGCAGCAGCATGCGGCAATCGCCCACGCTCAGCATGTCGCCGGGACGCAGCAGGGCGCGTTCGCGCACGGGCCGCGCGTTCACGTACACGCGGGTGGCCGAGGGCAACACCTGCAGCACCCAGCCACGGTTGTCCTGCTCGATGCGCAGGTGCCGTGGCGCGGCCTGCGTCGCCGACAGCACCAGGTCGTTGTCTGCCGCACTGCCTATCCGCAATTGCGGTTCGGCCCACAGGAAATCTTCGCGGGCGGAATGGAGAAACTCGATGCGCATGCCGTACCAGTCCATTGACCACCGCACTCTAGCATGTGATTCCTGAGCATCCGTTCACGCTTTTGCGTTGATTCACGCCACGTCGAATCGCGACGTGCGAAGGCTTATCATGCCCGCCCCCGACGGAGCTCCGCATGCCCAGCATCGACATCCAACGCCCTCATCGCCTGCCGCTGCCGGAAGCCCGCGCCGTGGTCGAGAAAGTGGCCGCGCGCATGCGCGAGAAGTTCGATCTCGAAGGCCGCTGGCAGGGCGACACCCTGCACTTCTCCCGCCCCGGCATGAAGGGCCAGATCGCCGTGGAAAGCGATGCGATAAGGGTGCGCGCCGAGCTGGGCCTGCTGCTGTCCCCGCTCAAGGGCGCGATCGAACAGGAGATCCGGCGCAAGCTCGACGAGCATTTCGCCTGATCGCCGTTCTTTGATCGCAGGCCCGACCGTGGCATAATCACCGGCTTGCGCGGCCACCACGGCCGCTCTCCGACCCGGACCACATGGCCAAAGACGACGTCATCGAAATGGAAGGCACGGTCCTGGAGACCCTGCCCAACACCATGTTCCGCGTGCAGCTGGAGAACGGGCACGTGGTCATCGCCCACATCTCCGGGCGCATGCGCAAGCATTACATCCGCATCCTCACGGGCGACAAGGTCAAGATCGAGATGACCCCGTACGACCTGAGCAAGGGGCGGATCACTTACCGCATGAAATAAGGCACGAGACTCCGTTCGCGCTGGGCGTAGCTTGCGCAGCAAGCGGAGTCGAAGCGCCCCCAGCGTTGTGACAGCCCTTCGGCTTCGGCCCTGCGGACCTATGCTCAGGGCGAACGGTGGGAAAAAGGAAAGGCCGCGCATCGCGCGGCCTTTTGTGTTGCCCGATATTGCCGGCCGGCGGTCATTCCACCACGGCCGGCAGCTTCTCGGCGGCCTCGCAGCCCACCACCAGCTCACCGTCCTTCACGCCCAGCGTCACCTTGCCGCCCTCGGCCAGCTTGCCGAACAGCAGCTCGTCGGCCAGCGCGCGCTTCACCTTTTCCTGGATCACCCGCGCCATCGGGCGGGCGCCCATCTGCGCGTCGAAGCCGTGCTCGGCCAGCCAGCGGCGTGCTTCGGCGTCCACGTCCAGGCTCACGTGCTTCTCTGTGAGCTGCGCCTCCAGTTCGATCAGGAACTTGTCCACCACGCGCAGGATGTGCTCGAAGTCCAGCGCGTTGAACTGGATGATCGCATCCAGCCGGTTGCGGAACTCCGGCGTGAAGCTGCGGCGGATCACCTCCATCGCATCGGTGTGGTGGCTCTGCGCCACGAAGCCGATGCTGCGCCGCGCCGCCTGCGCCGCGCCGGCGTTGGTGGTCATCACCACGATCACGTTCTTGAAGTTCGCCTCGCGCCCGTTGGTGTCGGTGAGCACGCCGCGGTCCATCACCTGCAGCAGGATGTTGTAGACGTCCGGGTGCGCCTTCTCGATCTCGTCCAGCAGCAACACCGCGTGCGGGTGCTTGGTCACCGCCTCGGTGAGCAGGCCGCCCTGGTCGAAGCCGACGTAACCCGGGGGCGCGCCGACCAGGCGCGAGACGGAGTGCGCCTCCATGTACTCGGACATGTCGAAGCGGATCATCTCGATGCCCAGCTGCAGCGCGAGCTGGCGGGTGACCTCGGTCTTGCCCACGCCGGTGGGGCCGGCCAGCAGGAAGCAGCCGATCGGCTTGGCCGGGTCGGCCAGGCCGGAGCGCGCCATCTTGATCGAGGCGGCCAGCGCCTCGATCGCGGTGTCTTGGCCGAACACCACCATCTTCAGGTTGCGCTCCAGGTTCTTCAGCACGTCGCGGTCGGAAGCCGAGACCTGCTTGGCGGGGATGCGCGCCATCTTGGCCACGATGTATTCCACCTCGGGCACGTCGACCTTGCCGCTGCGCTGGTCCTCTGGCAGCAGGCGCTGGCGTGCGCCGGCCTCGTCGATCACGTCGATCGCCTTGTCCGGCAGCAGGCGGTCGGGGATGTGTTTCACCGACAGGTCCACCGCCGCCTTCAGCGACTCGTTGGTGTAGATGACGTTGTGGTGCTCCTCGAAACGCGAACGCAGGCCCTTGAGGATCTCGATGCTGTCGGCCACCGAAGGCTCGACCACGTCGATCTTCTGGAAGCGCCGCGCCAGCGCACGGTCCTTCTCGAACACGCCGCGGTATTCCTGGAACGTGGTCGAACCGATGCAGCGCAGCTCGCCGGAGGCCAGCAGCGGCTTGATCAGGTTGCTGGCATCCATGGTGCCGCCCGAGGCGGAACCGGCGCCGATGATGGTGTGGATCTCGTCGATGAACAGGATCGCGCCCGGCTGCTTCTTCAACTGGGCGATCACGCCCTTCAGGCGCTTCTCGAAGTCGCCGCGGTACTTGGTACCGGCCACCAGTGCGCCGAGATCCAGCGCCCAGATCGTGGCGTTTTCCAGCACCGCGGGCACCTCGCCGTCCACGATGCGCTTGGCCAGACCCTCGGCCAGCGCGGTCTTGCCCACGCCGGCGTCGCCCACGTAGAGCGGGTTGTTCTTGCGGCGGCGGCACAGCACCTGGACAGTGCGCTCGATCTCGTCGGCACGGCCGATCAACGGGTCGATCCTGCCTTCCAGCGCCAGCTCGTTGAGGTTGCTGGCGTATTCGGACAGCGGATTGCCCTTCGCCTCGCCGCCCTCCTCGCCCTCGCGTTCGCTGCCGCCGGACGTGCCGGTGGAAGTCTCGTCGCCCACTTTGGCGATGCCGTGCGAGATGTAGTTGACCACGTCCAGCCGGGTGATCTCCTGCTGGTGCAGGAAATATACGGCGTGCGAATCCTTCTCGCCGAAGATCGCCACCAGCACGTTGGCACCGGTGACCTCCTTCCGCCCGGAGGACTGCACGTGGTAGACCGCGCGCTGCAGCACGCGCTGGAAGCCCAGCGTGGGCTGGGTGTCGCGCTCGTCGCCGTGCGGCAGTACCGGCACGGTCTCGGCGATGACCTTTTCCAGTTCGTGGGTGAGCCGCGGCAAGTCCACGCCGCAGGCGCGCAAAGCGCCCAGCGCGGACTGGTTGCCGGTAAGTGCGAGCAGCAGGTGCTCCACGGTCATGAACTCGTGGCGCTGCTCGCGGGCCTGCTTGTAGCACTGGCCGATGGTGACTTCGAGATCCTTGCTGAACATCCGGACCGTCTCCGTTGCAATGGCGTGGGCGGCGACTGCCGCAATGGCTACAAGATGGGGGTTCTCACAACTTTTCCATAGTGCACAACAGAGGGTGCTGATGCGAGCGTGAATATTCGTTGACCTGGGTGACCTTGGTCTCGGCCACCTCGCGGGTGAACACGCCGCACACGCCCTTGCCGCGGGTGTGCACGTGCAGCATCACCTGCACCGCGCGCTCCTGGTCCAGGCCGAAGAAACCGCGCAGCACCTCGACCACGAAATCCATCGGGGTGAAGTCGTCGTTGAGGAGCACCACCTGGAACAGCGGCGGCTTTGCGACCTCGGGCTTCGCGGTCTGCACCGCCAGGCCGTGGCCGCTTTCGTGTTCGTTTTCGTGTTCGTGGGCCATGGATGACGGGATTCGTTCGACGGTTGCGATTATACGCTGCGCCGCCTGCACGCTTCGCGGCGACCGCAACGACAGGTAGTGGCACAATGACGACTTTTCCAGTCCCCGTCCGTCATGCCGCCTGCCGCCACCACCGACGCCATCTGGCGCCCCCACGTCACCGTGGCCAGCGTGGTGAGCGATGGTGCGCGCTACCTGATGGTCGAGGAAGAGGTGAACGGCCGGCTCGCCTACAACCAACCTGCCGGACACCTCGAAGACCGCGAGCGTCTGGTCGACGCGGCGGTGCGCGAGACTCTGGAGGAAACCGGCTGGACGGTGCAGCCCACCCACCTGATCGGCGTGCACCAGTGGCGCAGCACCGAGCACGGCGAAGGCGTGATCCGTTTCAGCTTTGCCGCGCGGCCGCTCAGCCATGACCCGTCGCGATCACTGGATACCGGCATCCGCCGCGCCCTTTGGCTGAGCCGCGCCGAGATCGCCGTACTGGGCGAGCGCTTGCGCAGCCCGCTGGTGCTGCAGAGCATCGATGCCTGGCTGGCCGGCGCTCGTTTACCACTGGACGCGCTGCACTGGTTGCCGGAATCGACCACGTCATGAAGGTCATGCTGGGCATCTCCGGCGGCGTCGACTCCTCGGTCGCGGCGCTGCTGTTGCAACAGGCCGGCCATGCGGTTGAAGGCCTGTTCATGCAGAACTGGGAGGAGGACGACCGTTCCGGCCCCTGCACTGCCGACGCCGACCGCAAGGACGCCGTGGCCGTGTGCGGCCGGCTGGGCATCCCGTTCCACGCGCGCAACTTCGCCGCCGAATACTGGGATGGCGTGTTCGCGCACTTCCTCGCCGAATACCGCGCGGGACGCACGCCCAACCCCGACGTGCTGTGCAACCGCGAGATCAAGTTCAAGACCTTCCTCGACGAGGCGCGCGCGCTGGGCGCGGAAAAGATCGCCACCGGCCACTACGCCCGCGTGGGCTGCGTGGATGGCGAGTACCGCCTGCTGCGCGCGGTGGACGCCACCAAGGACCAGACCTATTTCCTGCACGCGCTCGGCCAGGCGCAACTGGCGGCCACGCTGTTCCCGGTCGGCGAGATCGAGAAGGCGCGGGTGCGCGAACTGGCCCGCGCGGCCGCCCTGCCCACCCACGCGAAGAAGGACTCCACCGGCATCTGCTTCATCGGCGAGCGCGACTTCCGCGGCTTCCTGGCGCAGTACATCCCGGCACGGCCCGGCGAGATGCACACGCCCGACGGCGCGCTGGTCGGCGAACATCAGGGCGCGATGTACTACACGCTGGGCCAGCGCAACGGCCTCGGCATCGGTGGCCGCCAAGGCGCCAGCGGCGAGCCGTGGTACGTGGTGGGCAAGGACGTGGCGGCGAACCTGCTCTACGTGGCCCAAGGCAACGCGAACCACTGGCTTGATTCACGCCTGCTGCTCAGCGAAGCACCGCAATGGGTGGCCGGCCATGCCCCTGCCCCGCATTTCCGCTGCACCGCCAAGACCCGCTATCGTCAGGCCGACCAGGCCTGCGAGGTGCGCGTGCTGGACGCCGGCCTTGAAGTACGCTTCGACACCCCGCAACGTGCAGTGACGCCCGGCCAGTCGGTGGTGTTCTACGACGGCGAGGCCTGCCTCGGCGGCGCGGTGATCGCCGCCACCGACGCGCCCTACGGCGGCCTGTCCCACATCCATGACGAGAACTGACGGTGCTTGACGCTTTTGCGATGAACGAGGAACGCGTGCTGGCCCTGGCCGGGCTCTACCAGGCCAGCGCGCTGGTGCAGCAGCTGGCCAACCAGGGCCGCTGCGACGAGACCGCGATGGACGCGAGCATCGCCAGCGTGTTCCGCATCGACGCGCCTTCGGTGGTCGGTGTGTACGGCAACATCGCCAGCGTGCGGCTGGGGCTGCGCAACCTGGTGTCGCAGCTCGACGAGAGCAGCGAGGACATGGCGGTGACGCGCATGGCGATGACCGTGATGCGGCTGGAGCGCAGCCTGTCCGGCCGCCCGGAACTGCTCGACCAGCTGCAGCAGGGCATCCGCGCCACCCAGCGCCAGGTGGAGCATTTCGGCCAGGGGTCGAACCAGGTCACCGCGCGGCTGGCCGAGCTGTACGCCGCCACCCTGTCCACCCTGCGCCCGCGCGTGATGGTCAACGGCAACCCGCAGCACCTGCAGCAACCCGCCATCGTCGAGAAGGTGCGCAGCAACCTGCTCGCGGCGGTGCGCTCGGCGGTGCTGTGGCGCCAGCTCGGCGGCCGTCAACGGCAACCCGCAGCACCTGCAGCAACCCGCCATCGTCGAGAAGGTGCGCAGCAACCTGCTCGCGGCGGTGCGCTCGGCGGTGCTGTGGCGCCAGCTCGGCGGCCGCCAGTGGCAGCTGCTGCTGTTCCGCAAGCAGTGCAGCATGCTGGCGCGGGGGCTGCTCACCGGCGCGACGCTGGACGGGCGCTAACCGACCAACTTCAGGCCCGGCAGCTGCCGCGCCAGCGCACGCAGCAGCTTGGCAAAAGCAACCAGATCGGTGCCCCACGGCGTGGCCTCGCGCCAGTACAGCGCGATCTCGCGCCCCGGCGCCTGTCCGCGAATCTTCGCCAGCACGATGTCGGGCTTGGAAGCCAGCCGCTCGTGCGCCAGCGCGGGCACCAGGGCGTGGCCGCCGCGCAAGCTGACCAGGGCGGCGAGGCTTTCCAGGCTCACGTCCTGCACGTGGCCGTCGCCGTCGGCATGGCTCTCGGCCATCAGGATCGCATCGGCTTTTTCCAACTGATCCAGCGCCACGCTGCGCCGGCCGGCCAGCGGGTGGTCGGCGCGCAGCATCGCCTCCCACGGCTCGAAGAACAGCGGCTGCATCGCGATGCCGCTGGCCGCCGGCGTGAGCGGCGCCAGCACGGCGTCGAGTTCCGCCTCGTGCAGGCGGCGCAGCAGGCCGCGCGGCTTGCCTTCGGAGATGCCCAGCCGCACGCCGGGGAAATGCTGGGGAAACGGCGCGATCAGGTGCGGCAGCAGATACGGCCCCAGCGAGGCCGGCACGCCCAGGCGCAATTCGCCGCCGAACGCCACCGCGCCGGCGCGGGCGGCTTGCTGCAGCAATTCGGCCGCGGCGAGCACGGCGTCGATGCGTTCGAGCAGGCGCTGGCCGCCCGCGGTGGGCACCACCTTGCGGCCGCCGCGCTCGAACAGCGGCGCGCCCAGCGCCTGCTCCACCTTCTGCACCTGGTGCGACAGCCCGGACGGACTGATGTGCATGGCCCGCGCCGCGCTGTTGAAGCTGCCCTGGCGATGCACCGCCTGCACCAGCGCGAGGTCGCGCAGCGAGACCGCCGCCAGCGCCGTCGAAATCATCGAATGCTGCATGTCATGAAATGCGTTTGTGCCGGACCGTTCCGGCGCCCATGCTATATGGCATCCGGGCCGCCCGCCTCCCCCGACGCGCGATACCGCGAGCCGATCCGCGGCGATCACACGGCGTTTGCGCGATAATTGCGATCTTTGCCGGTCGAGCATGGCCGTTGCCTCTCTTCACCCATCCCAGCAGCAGGATTTCGCCAGGAGCCTTCCCATGAAAGATTCATTCCAGGTACGCGACACCTTCGAGGCCAACGGCAGGAAGTACAGCTTCGCCAGCCTCGCCAAGCTGGGCCAGCGCTTCGACATCAAGCGCCTGCCCTATTCGATGAAGATCCTGCTGGAGAACCTGCTGCGCCACGAGGACGGCGTCAACGTCACCGCGAAGGAGATCGAGGCGGTGGCGAAGTGGGACGCCAAGAAGGAGCCCGACACCGAGATCGCCTTCATGCCCGCGCGCGTGGTGCTGCAGGACTTCACCGGCGTGCCCTGCGTGGTCGATCTGGCCGCGATGCGCGACGCCGTGGTGAAGCTGGGCGGCGACGCGAACCAGATCAATCCGCTGGCGCCGGCTGAACTGGTGATCGACCACTCGGTGCAAGTGGACGTGTACGGCTCCGAGTCGGCGCTGGAGCAGAACGTCGAGATCGAGTTCCACCGCAACCAGGAGCGCTACAGCTTCCTGCGCTGGGGCCAGAAGGCGTTCAACAACTTCAAGGTGGTGCCGCCGCGCACCGGCATCGTGCACCAGGTGAACCTGGAGCACCTGGCCCGCGTGGTGTTCACCAAGGACCAGGGCGGCGAGAGCTGGGCCTACCCCGACACCGTGTTCGGCACCGACTCGCACACCACCATGATCAACGGCATCGGCGTGCTGGGCTGGGGCGTAGGCGGCATCGAGGCCGAGGCGGCGATGCTGGGCCAGCCCTCCTCGATGCTGATCCCGCAGGTGGTGGGCTTCAAGCTCAGCGGCAAGCTGGCCGAAGGCGTCACCGCCACCGACCTGGTACTCACCGTCACGCAGATGCTGCGCAAGCTCGGCGTGGTGGGCAAGTTCGTGGAATTCTTCGGCCCGGGCCTGAAGCACCTGGCGCTGGCCGACCGCGCCACCATCGGCAACATGGCGCCGGAATACGGCGCCACCTGCGGCATCTTCCCGGTCGACCAGGAAGCGCTGAACTACCTGCGCCTGTCCGGCCGCAGCGAGGAGCAGGTCGCGCTGGTCGAGGCCTACGCCAAGGCGCAGGGCCTGTGGCACGACGAGCACACCCCGCAGCCCGAGTTCACCACCACGCTGGAGCTGGACCTCGCCGACGTGAGGCCGTCGATGGCCGGCCCGAAGCGCCCGCAGGACCGCGTGCTGCTGGGCGACGTGCGCAAGAGTTTCAAGGACTCCGTGGTTGGCCTCACCGCCGCGCGCAAGCCGATGGCCACCACGATCGAGCGCTTCGCCGGCGAAGGTGGCGATACCGCGGTGGGCCACGAGGAAAGCGCGTTCGGCGAGGGCGAGCATGTCGAGTTGAATGGCGACAAGTTCAAGCTGGGCGACGGCGCCGTGGTGATCGCCGCGATCACCTCCTGCACCAACACCTCCAACCCGGCGGTGATGCTGGGCGCCGGCCTGGTGGCGAAGAAGGCCGCCGCCAAGGGCCTGAAGGCCAAGCCGTGGGTGAAGACCTCGATCGGCCCGGGCTCGCTGGTGGTCTCCGACTACCTGGAGAAGACCGGCCTGCTGAAGGAACTGGAAAAGGTCGGCTTCTACATCGTCGGCTACGGCTGCACCACCTGCATCGGCAACTCCGGCCCGCTGCCGGCCGAGATCAGCAAGGGCATCGCCGACGGCGACCTCGCGGTGGCCTCGGTGCTGTCCGGCAACCGCAACTTCGAAGGCCGCGTGCACCCGGAAGTGAAGATGAACTACCTGGCCTCGCCGCCCCTGGTGGTCGCCTACGCGCTGGCCGGCACGCTGGACATCGACCTCACCAAGGACGCCATCGGCACCGGCAGCGACGGCAAGCCGGTCTACCTCAAGGACATCTGGCCGACCAACCAGGAAATCTCCGACACCATCGCCGGCGCGATCAACCCGGAGATGTTCAAGAAGAACTACGCCGACGTGTTCAAGGGCGACAGCCGCTGGAACAAGATCGCCTCGCCGGACGGCGCGGTGTACGCGTGGGACGACTCCACCTACATCAAGAACCCGCCCTACTTCGACGGCATGACGATGGAACTGGGCAAGGTGGAAGACATCCACGGCGCCCGCGTGCTCGGCCTGTTCGGCGACTCCATCACCACCGACCACATCTCGCCGGCCGGGTCGATCAAGAAGGACAGCCCTGCCGGGCGTTTCCTGATCGAGAAGGGCGTGGCGCCGAAGGACTTCAACTCCTACGGTTCGCGTCGCGGCAACGACGACGTGATGGTGCGCGGCACCTTCGCCAACATCCGCATCAAGAACCAGATGCTGGACGGCGTCGAGGGCGGCTACACCAGGCACGTGCCGTCGGGCGAGCAGATGGCGATCTATGACGCGGCGATGAAGTACAAGGCCGAACAGACCCCGCTGATCGTGCTGGCCGGCAAGGAATACGGCACCGGCTCCAGCCGCGACTGGGCCGCCAAGGGCACCTTGCTGCTGGGCGTGAAGGCGGTGATCGCCGAGAGCTTCGAGCGCATCCACCGCTCCAACCTGGTCGGCATGGGCGTGCTGCCGCTGCAGTTCAAGGACGGCGAGAGTGCGAAGTCGCTGGGCCTCGACGGCTACGAGAGCTTCGAGATCACCGGCCTGGCCGGTGGCGAGTCCAAGGAAGCGAAGGTGGTCGCCACCGGCAAGGACGGCAAGCAGAAGGAGTTCGCCGTGAAGGTGCTGCTGCTCACCCCGAAGGAGCGCGACTTCTTCCGCCACGGCGGCATCCTGCAGTACGTGCTGCGCCAGCTGGCCGGCAAGAAAGCCGCCTGAGGCAAGCCCGCGCGACGCGCTGGGAACCGGAGCCGCCCCGATTCTTCGGGGCGGCTTTTTTCCGGCCCGCCGCGCCTTGCCGCATACGCGTGCGCATGCTCCAATGCCCGAAGGGGGCGTCGCCATCCTTCGCCTTGGCGGCCACGATTCAGGAGTCGAACAAGCACATGAGCAACGAGCGTCCGTGGCTGGACCACTACCCCCAAGGCGTGCCCGCCGAGATCGACCTCCATGCCTACGCCTCGGTGGTGGCCGTGCTGGAGGAATCCTTCCAGCGCTTCCGTGACCGCCCGGCGTTCGCCAACTTCGGCAAGGTGCTCAGCTACGGCCAGATCGACGCGCTCAGCCGCCAGTTCGCGGGCTATCTCACCGGCGTGCTCAAGCTCGGCAAGGGCGACCGCATCGCGATCATGATGCCGAACGTGCTGCAGTACCCGATCGCGCTGTTCGGCGCGCTGCGCGCCGGGCTGGTGGTGGTGAACACCAACCCCATGTACACCGCGCGCGAACTGAAGCACCAGCTCGAGGACTCCGGCGCCCAGGCCATCGTGGTGCTGGACAACTTCGCCGCCACGCTGCAGCACGTGGTGGCCGAAACCGGGTTGAAGCACATCGTCACCACCGGCATCGGCGACCTGCTCGGCTTCCCCAAGGGCGCGCTGGTCAACTTCGTGCTCAAGCACGTCAAGAAGATGGTGCCGGCCTACAGCCTGCCGCAGGCAGTGCGCTTCCGCGACGCGCTGGCGCAGGGCACCGCGCACCCGCTGCCGCAGGTGACGCTTGGCCACGACGACATCGCCTTCCTGCAGTACACCGGCGGCACCACCGGCGTGGCCAAGGGCGCCATGCTGACCCACGCCAACATGATCGCCAACATGCTGCAGGTCGGCGCCTGGATCGGCGAGGCGCTGCGGCCCGGCGAGGAGGTCGCCATCGGCGCGCTGCCGCTGTACCACATCTTCTCGCTGACCGCCTGCGGCATGGTGTTCGTGCGGCTGGGCGCGCACACGGTGCTGGTCACCAACCCGCGCGACATGCCCGGCTTCGTCAAGGAACTGAAGAAGGTCCCCTTCTCGATCCTGCCTGGGGTCAACACGCTGTTCAACGGCCTGCTCAACACGCCCGGCTTCGCCGAGCTGGATTTCTCGCACATGAAGATCTCGCTGGGCGGCGGCATGGCCGTGCAGCGCGCCGTCGCCGAACGCTGGAAGAAGGTCACCGGCTGCACGCTGGCGGAAGCCTACGGCCTCACCGAAACCTCGCCCGGCGTCTGCATCAACCCGACCGGCCTCAAGGACTACAACGGCTCGATCGGCCTGCCGCTTCCCAGCACGGACGTGGCGATCTGGTCGGAGGAAAACCAGCCGCTGCCGATCGGCGAAGTGGGCGAGCTGATGGTGCGCGGCCCGCAGGTGATGAAAGGCTACTGGCAACGCGCCGACGAGACCGCCAAGGTGCTCGGCCCTGACGGCTGGCTGCATACCGGCGACATCGCCAGAATGGACCAGAGCGGCTACGTCTACATCGTCGACCGCAAGAAGGACATGATCCTGGTGTCCGGCTTCAACGTGTACCCGAACGAGGTCGAGGACGCGGTGATGCAGCATCCCGGCGTGGCCGAGGTGGCCGCGGTGGGCGTGCCGGACGAGCATTCCGGCGAGGTGGTGAAGCTGTTCGTGGTGCGCAAGGACCCGAGCCTCACCGAGGACGCGCTCAAGCAGTTCTGCCGCGACAATCTCACCGGCTACAAGCGCCCCAGGTTCATCGAGTTCCGTGACACGCTGCCCAAGAGCAACGTGGGCAAGATCCTGCGGCGCGAGCTACGTGACGAGAAGAAAAGCCGCTGATCGGGATTCGGGATTCGAGGGGAGAGCTTGCGATCCCGTCTCCCCCGGCCGCTTCGGCCTGGGACGGGTCGAGGCGAAGGCTTTTGCCGCGCGCTCAGTTCTTCCAGGACTCGAGAATGTCCGCGTAGCCGCCCAGCAGGTTCCACAGCGGCACCTGCTTGTCCTCCGGGATGCACACGTAGGAAAAGCCGATGTGGTGGTCGGCGACGCGCGCCACCTGCGCTTCGAGATGGATGTGCAGGTCGCTGCCGAAGATCATGTCCAGCAGCCAGGTCTGGCCCACCTCGCCACCCCAGCCCAGCGGACGGCGCAACAGCGCGCCGGTCGCGGAAATGTCCACCAGCTCGGTGGGGTGCGATTCGACGCCGCGGCTCATCAGCACGGTCGTCTCGATCTGCATGCGCGCCGGACGCAGGCGTTCGGATTCGTCACTCAGCTTGTTGTCGTCCTTCGCCATGCTGCGCTCCTTGTGTGTTGCTTCTCCGCCGCCGTGGCGGCCCCCGCGGCCCAACTTCGCATTGTGTCCGCGATCACACTCAAGCAAGCCATGTGCCAGCTCCCATATGGCCGCGCATTGCGCCTTCCGCACGCGTTTTCGCCCATGACGACTGACGTCAGCTCGCCGTGTCGGACCCACAGGGTCACCTTGGCGGCTTGCCGGATCGCATCGCGTCTCTGCGTGCAACCTTGACATTGTACCTGCCGGCCAGCCGCCCGTTTCGCGTGCGCGCGCCGTGCATGCGCTGGACTTGTCGCCAGCCAGTCGCTACTCTGTCACCCACGCGTGGCGCCACGATCAGAAGCCGACCAGTCGATCGGCCGCAGCAATGGCGCCCACCCGATGCCCCAGGCAGATCGTCCAACTTGTCGGTGACGTCACTCCCGTCGCCGCATCGGCTTGTTCCAGCCAGATGCGATCCGCATTCCACGCCGGCACCTGGCTGCAATGCCCGCACGCCTGATCGAACCGCGGCACGCGGCTTCGTCACGCCGGCAGCGACAAGGGGGAGCTGGACATTGTCCACAAGGCATCGTGCGAAACCGCTTTACCGAAGTGCCGCCTCGGCGCCACGATCCATGCACGGGTTCGGCCCGGATCGTCCTGCGAGGCAACCGTTTCGCCCATGATGAATCCAGACGCATTGCCGGCCGCGGGGCGGCCCAACGACACGCATCGATGAGCACCGAGCCAGTCGGGCCGCAGAGCCCGGTCGTATCGCAGGACAACCACGCGGCGCCTCCGCAGCAGCAGGAAATGCCGCTGGCGGTCGTGCGCGGCGAGCCGGTGCTGCAGATGCCGCAGGACCTGTACATCCCCCCGGACGCGCTGGAAGTGTTCCTGGAGGCGTTCGAAGGGCCGCTGGACCTGCTGCTCTACCTGATTCGCCGGCAGAACCTGGACATCCTGGACATTCCGATTGCCGAGATCACCCGGCAGTACATGGAATACATCGACATGATGCGGGAGACGATGCGGCTGGAACTGGCCGCCGAGTACCTGCTGATGGCCGCGATCCTTGGCGAGATCAAGTCGCGCCTGCTGCTGCCCCGGCCGCCCGCCGAGGAAGGCGTCGAGGAGGATCCCCGCGCCGAGCTGGTACGCCGCCTGCAGGAGTACGAACGTTTCAAGAAGGCCGCCGAGGACATCGAGGCCCTGCCCCGCATGGAACGCGACACGGCGCCGGCGCAGGCCGACACCGGCGAGCGCAACGTGATCAAGCTGCCGCCGCCGCTGGACCTCAAGGAAATGCTGCTGGCGCTGAAGGACGTGCTGCACCGCGCCGAGCTGTTCGGCCACCACGCGATCAAGCGCGAGGCGCTCAGCGTGCGCCAGCGCATGGGCGAGCTGCTGGGCAAGCTGGAAGGCCATGCCTTCCATCGCTTCGAGACGCTGTTCGACGTCAACGAAGGCCGGCTCGGCGTGGTGGTCACCTTCCTGGCCATGCTGGAGCTGGCCAAGGAAATGTTGATCGAGATCGTGCAGGAAGCCCCGCTGGCGCCGATCTACCTGAAGGCGCGGGTGGAACACGGCGAGGAACCGCTCACCGACGCGGCGGAAGGCGACGGAGTGGATGATCCCGCCACACAGGAATCGGCGTTCGAGACCACCGACGCCAGCAACAGCGGCACTCACTGAATCGGCACCGAAGGCCCATGCAGATCGAGCAACTCAAACCCATCGTCGAAGCGGCCCTGCTCGCCGCCAGCCAACCGATGAGCATCTCCCAACTCGGCGACCTGTTCGCCGAAACCGACGAGGTCGGCCACGAGCAGATCGCCCGCGCACTGGAAGCGCTCGCCGACGACTGCGAGGGTCGCGGCGTGGAGCTGAAGGAGATCGCCTCCGGCTTCCGCTACCAGGTACGGCAGGAAGTGCATCCGTGGATCTCGCGGATGTGGACCGAGAAGCCCAGCCGCTACTCGCGTGCCTTGCTGGAGACGCTGGCGCTGATCGCCTACCGCCAGCCGATCACCCGCCCGGAGATCGAGCAGATCCGAGGCGTGGTGGTGTCCAGCAACATCGTCAAGACGCTGGAGGAGCGCGAGTGGATCCGCGTGGTCGGCTACCGCGACGTGCCCGGCAAGCCGGCGCTGTTCGGCACCACCCGCGCCTTTCTCGACTACTTCAACCTGAAGTCGCTGGACCAGCTGCCGCCGCTGTCCGAGATCCGCGACATGGAAGATCCGCAGATGGGCTTCGACCAGACGCCGCTGCCTGCCCGCGTGATCAAGGATCTGCCGATCGATCCGGACGAGGAGATCGGCGAGGAAGCCCCGGCCGGGGATGCCGCGGCGGAAATCGCCGAAGCCGCCCCGGCGACCGATACGCATGAAGTGCCGCAGCACGAAGCCGACGCTGCCGCAGCGGACACCGGGGCAGCCGCGTCTGCCGCCGACGCCGACGAGGCGAGCGCGCACAACGAACCCGAACCCGCCACTGCCGGCGAGGCAGCGGCCCCCGCGGATGTCGAAGACGACACAGCCGCACAGAATTCCTGAGGAGCAACGCGCATGACTGCGCCGAAAAAATCCACCCTTTCCCTCAAGCGCGCGCCGGTCAGCGACGCCGCGCCGCTGGAGGAGCGCCTGCACAAGGTGCTCGCCAACGCCGGCCTCGGCTCGCGCCGCATGCTGGAACAGCGCATCCAGGCCGGCGAGATCGAACTCAACGGCAGCCCGGCCACCATCGGCACCAGCGTGCACGCGGGCGACCGCGTGGTGATCGACGGCAAGCAGTTCGTGATCGCCACCGACAATCGCGGCGACGCCGAGGTGCTGATCTACCACAAGCCCGAAGGCGTGCTGACCACCCGCGACGACCCGGAGGGCCGTCCCACCGTGTTCGAGCAGCTGCCGCGCCTGAAGGGCGCGCGCTGGGTCGCCGTGGGCCGCCTCGACATCAACACCACCGGCCTGCTGCTGCTCACCACCGACGGCGAACTGGCCAACGCGCTGATGCACCCCCGCAGCGGCATCGAGCGCGAGTACCTCTGCCGCGTGCACGGCGAAGTGCCCGACGAGGTGATCGAGAAGCTCAAGGCCGGCGTGGAACTGGAAGACGGCCCCGCCCGCTTCGACGAGATCGCGGTGATCAGCCGCGGCGGCAGCCACAGCTGGTTCCGCACGGTGATCCGCGAGGGCCGCAACCGCGAGGTGCGCCGGCTGTGGGATTCGCAGGGCTTCCTGGTCAGCCGCCTGAAGCGCATCCGCTACGGCGGCATCGAGCTGCCGCGCACCTTGCGCCGCGGCGACTGCGCGCCGCTGGACGAGGAAGCGGTCAAGCAACTGCGCCAGACCAGCGGCCTCGGCGCGCCGCAGCCCGTGCTCACCCTGAGCCCCGTGCTGCACCAGCGCCGCGCCAACCGCAACGTCACCGAATACCGCCCCGAAAGCGGCGCCACCGGCGGCTGGAGCAGCGCCCATCACGACGAAGCACGCGAGCTGCGCGCCTACGACCGCATCCGCGAAGAGCCGCCGCGCGGCCGCCAGAAGCAGCGCGCCCCCGGCCGCGAAGTGAACGGCAACGTGGCGCGGCCCGAGCGCGCCCCAGGTGCCGGCCTGCGCAAGAAGAACAGGCGCGGCGTCGCACCGGGCCAGGAACTGCCCTCGGTGCGCACCTGGTTCGCCGGCGACAGCCGCGACGGCGCCGCCCGCCCGGCCGGCGCGCCCGGCAAGCGCCGCGGCGGCAAACCCGGCGGCGCCCGCGCCGGCACCAGCCAGGGCCAAGCCAGCTTCGCACCCGCCAACCCCTACGGCGGTTTCAGCAGCGGCCACGGCAGCAGTCATGGCCACGGCAGCGAAGCCCGTCCGGGCGGCAATCGTCCGGGCGGCCGCGGCCGCCCGCAGGGCCAGGGCGGCAATCGCCCGCCGCACGGCGGCGGTCGTCCCGTCGGCAACCGTCCGCACGGACGCGGCGGCAGCGGTGGTGGCCGTTCCGGCAATCGCTGATTGCCGGCGATGATCCGCATCTACCACAACCACCGCTGCAGCAAGTCGCGCGCCACGCTGGCGCTGCTCGAAGGCCGCGAAGTCGAGGTGGTGAACTACCTCGACACGCCACCCGATGCCGCCGAGCTGAAACAGTTGCTCAAGCTGCTCGGCATCCCCGCGCGCCAGCTGCTGCGCAGCGGCGAGGCCGCCTACCAGGAGCTCGGCCTCGCCGATCCCGCGCTGGACGAAGATGCCCTGATTGCCGCGATGGTCGCGCATCCGATACTGATCGAGCGCCCCATCGTGCTCGCCAACGGCAAGGCCGCGCTCGGGCGGCCGCCGGAAAACATCCTCGCCATCCTGTAGGAGCGCGGGTTTTCAGTGGTTGTCGAGCGTGAACGAGTCCGCATCCATCCATGCCGGGAAGCGTTCGCGATGGGCGAGCAACGGCGCGGGATCGAGGGTGAGCGTGGCGACCTGCTCCAGTGCGCCGCACTCCACCAGCGGTTCGCCCACCGGGTCGATCACCGCGCTGTCGCCGGCGTAGGGCAGCTCGTTGCCGTCCACGCCCACGCGGTTCACGCCGATCACGCAGGCCAGGTTCTCGATGGCGCGGGCGCGCAGCAGGGTGCGCCAGGGCTGGCGGCGCGGTGCAGGCCAGTTCGCCACGAAGATGGCGAGGTCGTAGTCCATGCCGCCGGCCGCGCCTTCCAGCCGGCGGTTGCGCAGCCACACCGGGAAGCGCAGGTCGTAGCAGACCTGGGGCAGGATGCGCCAACCCCTCAGCTCCACGATCAAGCGCTGGTTGCCGCCTCCGTAGCGGGTGTGTTCGCCGGCCATGCGGAAGAGATGGCGCTTGTCGTATTGCTCGAACGTGCCGTCCGGTCGCATCCACAGCAGGCGGTTGTAGACGGTGCCGCCCTCGCGGATCGCGAGGCTGCCGCAGATCACCGCATCCACCTCGGCGGCCAGCGCGCGCAGCCAGGCCACGCCTTCGCCGTCCATGGTGTCGGCACTGGCACCCGTGTCGTTGCTGAAACCGGAGAGGAAGGTTTCCGGCAGCACGATCAGGTCGCTGCCGCGCGCGCGGCGCACCAGTGCGCCGTAGTAGTCGCGGTTGGCCGGCGCGTCGTGCCAGCGGGTGGCGCCCTGCACCAGCGACACGGTCAGCGGCTGCAGGCTCATAGCCTGCACAGCCGCTCGGCGGCCGCTTCCATGGTGGCGTCGCTCTTGGCGAAGCACAGGCGCAGCAGGCGCGTGCCCGGCGCGGTTTCGCAGAACGGCGTCAGCGGGATCGCCGCCACCCCGCCCTGCTCCACCAGCCAGCGGCTGAAGGCGAGATCGTCCTCGTCGCGGATCGCCGAGTAGTCCACCAGCTGGAAGTAGCCGCCCGGCACGGCCAGCAGCTTGAAGCGCGAGGGCGCCAGCAGCGCGCGGAAACGGTCGCGCTTGGCCTGGTAGAACGCGGGCAGCTCCAGGTAGTGCTGCGGATCGCTGGCCAGGAACTCGGCGAACGCCACCTGGGCCGGATGGAAGCTGCAGAACGTGAGGTACTGGTGCACCTTGCGGAATTCCGCCGTGAGCGCCTTCGGCGCCACCGCGTAGCCCAGCTTCCAGCCGGTGCAGTGGTAGGTCTTGCCGAAGGACGAGACCACGATGCTGCGCGCGGCAAGCTCCGGATGGCGCAGCACGCTCTCGTGCTGCCGGCCGTCGTAGACGATGTGCTCGTACACCTCGTCGGACAGCACCACGATGTCCGTGTCGCGCACGATCGCCGCCAGTTCCTCGAGGTCGGCCGACGACAGCACCGCGCCGGACGGGTTGTGCGGGCTGTTGATCAGGATCATGCGCGTGCGCGGCGTCACCGCGTCGCGCACGCGCTGCCAGTCCACCGAGAAAGCCGGGGCGACCAGCGGGATATGCACCGCCTTCGCGCCCTGCAGCTCGATCGCCGGCTCGTAGCTGTCGTAGGCGGGATCGAACACGATCACCTCCTCGCCCGCGCGCACCACCGCGGCGATCGCCGCGAACAGCGCCTCGGTGGCGCCGGAGGTGACAGTGATCTCCGCGTCCACGTCGGGGCGGTGGCCGTACATGCGCCCAGTCTTGGCCGCGATCTGCTCGCGCAACGGCGCAGTGCCGTGCATCGGCGCGTACTGGTTGCGCCCCTCGTCCATGGCGCGCGCGAGCGCATCGCGCAGGCCCTGCGGCGGCTCGAAATCCGGGAAACCCTGCCCCAGGTTCACTGCCTTGTGCTCCAGCGCGAGCTGGCTCATCACGCTGAAAATGGTGGTGCCGACCTTGGGGAGCTTGGTGTCGATCTTCATCGTTCCGCCATATGGAAGTCCAAACGAAAGCGTAGCATGCGCATGCATCTCCTGTAGGGGCGCGCCCTGCGCGCGAATGCCCTGCCATTCGACCGAAGCCAAGAGCCATCGCGCGCAGGGTGCGCTCTACAGGTCGGGCAAGGCTCGCGTCTTGCACTCCTCGTGCTTGCGCAGGGTGGTGGCGGGCAGGCGCTCTGCGAGGAAATCCACCAGCGCGCGCACGCCCGGCAGCATGCCGCGGCGGCTGGGGTAGATGAAGTGCATGGTGCCTTCCGGCGCGCTCCACTCCGGCAGCAGCACCTCCAGCTCGCCGCGAGTCACCGCCGGAGCACAGACGAATTCCGGCAGCAGGGTCACGCCGATGCCGCGGCGCGCCGCCTCCAGCAGCACGGCGAAGTCGCCGCAGATCAATCTTGCCTGCACTTCCACGCTGACGCGTTCGCCCGCCGCGTCGATCAGCTCCCAGGTCTGCGGGCCTTCGTGCTCCTGCATCGACAGCGCCGGCAGCTTCGCCAGTTCGTCGGGATGCTGCGGTCGGCCCAGTGCATCGAGCAGCCCCGGGCTGGCCACCGGCAGCACGCGCGACTGGCCGAAGCTGCGCACCACCATGTTGGCATCGGTATCGAGCTTGCTGCGCACGCGGATCGCCAAGTCGTAGCCCTCGCCGAGCAGGTCCACGCGGCGGTTGCTGGAAAGCACGCGCACCTGCAGTCGCGGGTACTGCACCAGGAAGTCCGGCAGCACGTACGCCAGGATGGTCTGGCTGAGCGATACCGGACAGCTCAGCCGCACCACGCCACGCGGCTCGGCGCGCAACTCGTCCACCGCCTCCTGCGCGGCGCGCGCCTCCTCCAGCACCGCGCGGCAATGCGCGTAGAAACGCTCGCCCACCTCGGTGACCACGAAACGACGGGTGGTCCGCTGCAGCAGACGCACCCCGAGGCGATCCTCCAGCTGCGCCACCCGCTTGCTGAGCCGCGACTTGGGCACGCCCAGCGCCCGCCCCGCCGCGGAGAAGCCGCCGTGCTCGACCACCGCAGCGAAAAAGTACAAGTCGTTGAGATCCTGCAGTGCCCCATTCAACAGCGTCATGACCGTTTCCTTTTCCGAACGACAAGGCAAGTGACCGCCGCGTATCGCCCGATTGTTCCAGATGAAGCTGCATCGAGTCACTCGATTCGGCTTCCTTTCTCGGAAGCAGTCGTTCAGCACAGCCCCCTGCCATCAGTCATGTTGCCAAACCGGCATGTTCTGCTTGACGGGCTCAATTTCGGTGTTATAGTTTACTACAACACCAGTCAACGAGCTCACTAGAGGAGGCCGACATGAACGCGAAGCACGAGTCCAGCACGAACCGCCACGCCGTCGTCGCCGACGACGTCTTCGTCTCCACCCTGATCCCGGCCCGGCACTGGATCGCCTCCGCCGCCGCCCTGGTGATGACCAGCCTGACCCTGGCGCTGGTGAACCTGCCTGTCCGCACGCCCGAGTTGGCGTGGATCAACGGCATCCACGTGACCAACCTGGCGCCGGTAGAGGTGACTCCCACGGCCGCCGAACGGAAGGCCGCGGCCCTGCTGGAGCACGCCGCGGTGGGCATCGCCACCCTGCCCGACGGCGGCAGCGCCGCGCAGCTCGGGGCGCAGTTGGCCATGCCCTACTATTCGTTTGGCTCTTCGACGGCCGGCATCGCCAGCAGCAAGGAATAATCCATGACCATCACCTGGAACGACAGCATCCCGATCTATCGCCAGCTGCATCAACGCGTGGTGGCGATGATCCTGGATGGCGCCTTGAACGAGGGCGACCCGCTGCCGTCGGTGCGCCAGGTGGCCGCGGATTTCCAGATCAATCCGCTGACCGTGTCGAAGGCGTACCAGGAGCTGGTCGACGAACGCTTGGTTGAGAAAAGGAGGGGCTTGGGCATGTTTGTCATCGAAGGAGCGCGCGAAGAACTCTTGAAATCCGAGCGCGAACGTTTTCTGCGCGAGGAATGGCCCGCGCTGTACGCCCGCCTGCAACGGCTGGGCCTGGACCTGAAGACCCTGCTGCGCGAAACGCAGGCCGACCCGGAGAAGCCCGCATGAACGCCGTCGTCGTCGCCAGTGGCCTCACCAAGCGCTACAAGAACACCGCGGCGCTGGACAACGCCAGTTTCCGCATCGAGGCCGGCCGCATCGTGGGCCTGATCGGCCCCAACGGCGCGGGCAAGACCACCGCGCTGAAGGCCATCCTGGGCCTCACCGATTTCCAGGGCGAGCTTTCCGTGCTGGGCCTCGACCCGCGCAAGCAGCGCAACAAGCTGATGGAACAGGTCTGCTTCATCGCCGACGTGGCGGTGCTGCCGCGCTGGATCCGGGTGAGCGAGGCGGTCGACTTCGTCGCCAACACGCATCCGCGCTTCGACCGCAAGAAGTGCGAAGCCTTCCTCGCGCGCACCAAGCTCACGCCCGACCAGCGCGTCAAGCAGATGTCCAAGGGCATGATCGTGCAGCTGCACCTGTCCCTGGTGATGGCGATCGACGCGCGCTTGCTGGTGCTGGACGAGCCCACGCTCGGCCTGGACATCCTCTACCGCAAGCAGTTCTACCAGAGCCTCCTGGAGGACTACTTCGACGAGAACAAGACCATCATCGTCACCACCCACCAGGTGGAGGAAGTCGAGCACATCCTCACCGACCTGATGTTCATCCGCGACGGAAAAATCGTGCTGGATGCCGACATGGACGCGGTGGGCGAACGCTTCGCCGAAGTGATGGTCGGCGCCGACAAAGCCGCCGCCGCCCGCGCGCTGAAGCCGCTGGACGAGCGCCAGGTATTCGGCAAGAGCATCTTCCTGTTCGACGGCGTCGAACGCGCGCAGTTGGAGGCGCTGGGCGAGATCCGCCGCCCTGCCGTCAGCGACCTGTTCGTCGCCACCATGAAAGGGACCTACGCATGAAAACCCCGGCTCTGAACGAAATGTACTGGCTGGTGAAGCGCGAGTTCTGGGAGCACCGCGGCGGCTTCCTGTGGGCGCCGGTGATCACCGGCGGCGTGTTCCTGCTGCTGAACCTGATGGGCATCATTGCCGGCGAGGTGATCGGTGCGCAGCACGGCGTCCACTTCTTGTTCAGCGACAGGATCCACATCCTTGACCACGCGCTGAGCGCGGACGAGGTGGCCAGGGCCGGCGCGCTGATGGACATGGTGATGTACTCGACGTCGTTCATCATCAGTATCGTGCTGGGCTTCGTGGTGTTCTTCTACTGCCTCGGCGCGCTGTACGACGACCGCCGCGACCGCAGCCTGCTGTTCTGGAAGTCGCTGCCGCTGTCGGACTCCGCCACCGTGCTCTCCAAGGTGGTGGCCGGCACCCTGCTGGCGCCGGTGATCGCGGTGGTCTGCGGCGTGGTCACCGGCATCGCGATGCTGCTGCTGTTCGTGGTCGCACTGTCCTTCCACGGTGTCGGCGCCTGGCACCTGCTGGCCTACGCGCATCCGTTCCGTGTCATCGCCAACCTGATCGGCACCATCCCGCTGTACGCGCTGTGGGCCTTGCCTGCCACGGGCTGGCTGCTGCTCTGCTCCGCCTGGGCGCGCAGCAAGCCGTTCCTGTGGGCCGCGGTACTGCCGGCGGCAGTGGGCGCGATGCTGAGCTGGTTCAACCTGATAGGGCCGCGAGTGGGCACCGGCTGGTACTGGAGCGACGTCTGCGGCCGCATCCTGCTCAGCGTGTTCCCGGGCAGTTGGCTGAGTGCGGGCAACTACCAGAACGTGAGCAATGGCGCGGCCCTGAACGTGCTGAACCTCGGCAGCGCCTACAGCGTGATGGGCACGCCCGGCTTCTGGATCGGCACGGTCGCCGGCCTCGCCCTGCTCGGCGGCGCCATCTGGCTGCGCCGCTGGCGCGACGACAACTGACATCCGCTCGAATCCAAACGGGGAGAACCATCATGAAAGGCAACGCGATCACCGGCAGCATCCTTGCGCTGGCCCTGCTGCTGCCGCTGTCGGCCTGCAGCCAATCGGCCGGCAACAGCTCCAGTAGCGATGCGACGCAGGCCGTGAAGGAGGCGCAGCAGCAGACCTCCTCGTCCACCATCGCCGCGGAAGTCCGCAAAGGGATGGCCCAGGCCAAGCAGGAACTGCTCACGCAAGACATTGACGTCGGCAGCGTGCACGTCAACGGCAAGGGCCGGCACGACGGCGACGACAGCAGCAAACTCCCCAAGGCCGTCATCACCCCACAAGGCAACTTGGTCATCGACGGCAAGCCGGTGGATGCCACGCCGGAACAGCACACCATGCTGGTGGACTACCGCCAGCAGATCATCGGCATCGCCGAATCCGGCATGGATATCGGCGCCAGCGGCGCAGACCTGGGCGTCAACGCGGCCCGCGAGGCGATCCTCGGCGCGCTCGCCGGCAAGAGCGACAAGGAGATCGAAGCCAGCATCAAGCCGCAGACCGACAAGATCCAGGCAGCCGCCCTGCGCTTGTGCAAGAAGCTGCCCGACCTGCTCGTCTCGCAGCAGAAGCTGGCCGCCGCCATGCCTGAGTTCCGGCCCTACGCCACCATGACGCAGAAGGACGTCGACGACTGCGGCAAGGACATGGCCGACCAGAACGGCAAGAAGGGCTTCGCCGTGTTCTCCGACTGATCCCGACCTGCGTCAACGTCGACGGAACCCAACGATGAAATCTCGCTTCCTCGCCTGCACCGCCCTGATCTGCACTTTGCTCGCCGCCTGCGGCCGCGACAGCGGCACCACCATCGCCGGCGACAACGGCAGCATCCATCTGCGGGATGGCGTGGCGGTGATCCACGTCACCGGCCAGCCCGACGCACGTGTGACCGGCGATGGCACGCTCAGCATCGACGGCAAGCCGGTGACGCTGAGCTCCGACCAGCGCGACCTGCTCAAGCAGTACTACGTGGGCGTCTACAAGATCCGCAGCGAGGGCATCGCCACCGGCAAGGCCGGCGCCGCGTTGGCCGGCCAGGCCATGGGCAGCGTGATGTCGGGACTGGCGCACGGCGACACCGACCGGATCGGCAAGGACATCCAGGCGCAGGCCGGCAAGGTCACCGCCCAGGCCGCCGCGATTTGCGACGGCCTCGAACAGCTGCGCGCCGCGCAGGACGCCGTGGCCGCCCAGGTCGCCGCGTTCAAGCCCTACGCCACGCTGGACAAGGACAAGGTGGCGAAGTGCAAGCAAGGGATGGACGAGGCGAACCGTTCGCTGGCGACACACTGAGGTAACCCGGTGGTTTCTCCACGACTATCCTCGCGCCGCCGCTGGCGCTTCCAATTATCCGGGAAGCAGAAAGGAGCGCTCGTGAAAGCTCTCGTTCGTCCGCTATTTCTCACCGCCCTGGTTGGCACCCTCGCCGCCTGCAACGCACCCGACACCGTCATGGAAAACGGCGCCATCATGCTTTACGGGAACAAGGTGGCGTTGCGTGTCATCGGTGCGCCGAAGGCCGTCATCGATGCCGACGGCGGCCTGGTGATCGATGGCAAAGCCATCGCCACCACGCCGGCCGAACGCAACCTGCTGGCGCAGTACAACCAGAGCGTGCGCTCCGTGCACGACACCGGACTGGCCATGGGCAAGACCGGTGTCGAGATGGCGATCAAGTCTGTCGAGGCCAAGTCTTCGTCCACGCCCGGCCAGACAGACAAAGCGGCTGAAGCCGGTAGCGGGCAGATGCAGAAGCTGAGCCTGGACATCTGCAAGGCCCAAGCCAGCATCAAGACCGTGCAGGATCAGCTGGCCGTGCAACTGCCCGCCTTCAAGCCCTATGCGTCCATCGTCAGCGCGCACGATGTGGCGAGCTGCGAGAGCGACGCCAAGGACTGACGGCGGATCATCCGGAACGGCGTACGGCGCCTTGATCCCTATGTGTTGTAGGAGCCCGCTTGCGGGCGATGCTTTTGTTGATGTCGGGTGAGATCAGAGCAACAGCATCGCCCGCAAGCGGGCTCCTACAAGAAATACCTCAGGGATCAGCCGTGGATGCCGCCGCGGGTCAACGCCAGCGGATCGAGCAGCTTCTTCAACTCTTCCTTCGGCAGCCCGGTGGTTTCCAGCGCCACGTCCATGATCGGGCGATGCTGCTTGTAGGCCTGTTTGGCCGTGGCGGCGCCCTTGTCGTAGCCGATCACCGGATTCAGTGCAGTGACCAGGATCGGGTTCATCGCCAGAGCCTGGTTGACGCGCGTGGTGTTGACCTTGAAGCCGGCGATGGCCTTGTCCGCGAGCAAGCGCGAGACGTTCGCCAGGATGCCCAGGGATTCCAGCAGGTTGTAGGCGATCAGCGGCAGCATCACGTTGAGCTGGAAGTTGCCGGACTGGCCGGCGATGGCGATCGCCGCGTCGTTGCCGATCACCTGCGCGGCCACCATCGCCGCTGCCTCGGGGATCACCGGGTTCACCTTGCCCGGCATGATCGACGAACCGGGCTGCAGCGCGGGCAGCTCGATCTCGCCCAATCCAGCCAACGGGCCTGAATTCATCCAGCGCAGATCGTTGGCGATCTTCATCAGCGCCACGGCCAATGCCTTGAGCTGACCGGACAGCTCCACCGCGTCGTCCTGCGCGGCCATGCCCTCGAACGGGTTTTCCATCGCCTCGAAGCGCACGCCGGTGAGCTTCTTCAGCTCGCGCGCCACCGCGGCGCCGAACTTCGGGTCGGCATTGATGCCGGTGCCCACCGCGGTGCCACCCTGCGGCAGGCGGCGCATGCGCTTCAGCGCATCCTCGATGCGCGCGATGGCCGAGCCGACCTGTGCGGCCCAGCCGGACAGCTCCTGGCCGAAGGTCACCGGCATCGCGTCCATCAGGTGGGTGCGGCCGGTCTTGGCCACGTTCTTCAACTGGCGCGCACGCTGCTCGATGGCCTTCTTCAGGTGCTTCAGTGCCGGCAGAAGCTGCTCGTGCGCCACCAGGGTGGCGCTGACATGGATCGCGGTGGGGATCACGTCGTTCGAGCTCTGCCCGTAGTTGACGTGGTCGTTCGGGTGCACCTTGGCACCGGCGCGCGCGGCGAGGTGGGCGATCACCTCGTTCGCGTTCATGTTGGTGCTGGTGCCCGAGCCGGTCTGGAACACGTCGATGGGGAACTGCGCGTCGTGTTCGCCGCCCGCCACGGCCAGCGCGGCCTTGCGGACAGCCGCGGCTTGGCCCTTCTTCAGATGACCCAGCGCGTGGTTGGCTTCGGCGGCGGCGGCCTTGATGAGGCCCAGCGCGCGGATGAACTCGCGTGGCAGGCGCAGCCCGGAGATCGGGAAATTGTCGATCGCGCGCTGGGTCTGCGCGCCGTACAGCGCGTCGGCGGGCACCTTGAGCTCGCCCATGCTGTCGTGTTCGATGCGGAAGCCGCTCATGGCGAAAATCCTTCGTGGCAAGGCCGTTGAACAATCAAGGGGTAGTTTCGTATTTTTGAGCCGTTCGGGCTGAGCGTAGCGCCGAAGGCGCGAAGTCGAAGCCTCCCCGACACCCCTTCGACTGCGCCGCTACGCGGCTACGCCCAGGGTGAACGGAAAATTGGTATTCCTCGTCACTATATGCCAGCAGGCATCCAGCCGCCGTCAATGTAAAATGGCGGTTTCCCCGCGCCGGAACGCCCCGATGTCGAACCACGCCCTCACCGCCCTGTCGCCGCTGGACGGCCGCTACGCCGTCAAGGTCGAGCCGCTGCGCCCGATCTTCAGCGAGTTCGGCCTGATGCACCGCCGCGTGCACGTGGAGATCGAGTGGCTGCTGGCGCTGGCCGCCGAGCCGGGCATCGCCGAGCTGCCGCCGTTCACGGAAACCCAGGTCAAGCAGTTGCACAGCATCGCCGACGGTTTCGGCATCGAGGACGGCGCACGCATCAAGGCCATCGAGGCCACCACCAACCACGACGTGAAGGCGGTGGAGTACTTCATCAAGGAGCGCATCGGCAACGATGCCGCGCTGGCGCAGGCCAGGGAGTTCGTGCACTTCGCCTGCACCAGCGAGGACATCAACAACCTCTCCTACGCGCTGATGCTGCGCGATGCGCGCGAACAGGTGCTGCTGCCGGCCTTCGACCGCATCATCGCCAGGCTGCGCGAACTGGCGCACGCCAACGCCGCACTGCCGATGCTTTCGCGCACCCACGGCCAGACCGCCTCGCCCAGCACGCTGGGCAAGGAACTGGCGAACGTGGTGGCGCGGCTGGAGCGCCAGCGCAAGCAATTGGCCGCGCTGGAAATCCCCGGCAAGGTCAACGGCGCGGTGGGCAACTACAACGCCCACGCCATCACCTACCCGGAGATCGACTGGCGCGCGTTCTCGCAGCGCTTCGTGGAAAGCCTGGGCCTGGACTACAACCCCTACACCACCCAGATCGAGCCGCACGACGGCGTGGCCGAATACTGCGACGCGGTGCGCCGCGCCAACACCATCCTGATCGACCTGGCGCGCGACGTGTGGGGCTACATCTCGCTGGGCTACTTCAAGCAGAAGCTGAAGGAGGGCGAGGTGGGTTCGTCCACCATGCCGCACAAGGTCAATCCGATCGACTTCGAGAACGCCGAGGGCAACTTCGGCCTCGCCAACGCGCTGCTTGGTCACTTCGCCGAAAAGCTGCCGATCAGCCGCTGGCAGCGCGACCTCACCGACTCCACCGTGCTGCGCGCGCTGGGCACCGCGTTCGGCCACACCCTCGTGGCGCTGGAGTCGCTGCAGAAGGGCCTGGGCAAACTCACCGTGAACGCCGAACGCCTCGCCGCCGACCTCGACGCGAGCTGGGAAGTGCTGGCCGAAGCCGTGCAGACCGTGATGCGCCGCTACGGCCTGCCGCAGCCCTACGAGCAGCTCAAGGCGCTGACCCGCGGCCAGGGCATCACGAAGGAATCCATGCGCGAGTTCATCTGCAAACTTGAACTGACCACCGAG
>Ga0207702_10000383_pt1 | contig 50564 bp, 25 predicted proteins | sample KBSCornC62_FD_184302 | JGI IMG/M metagenome (GOLD analysis project Ga0207702, IMG submission 184302) | Corn rhizosphere microbial communities from Kellogg Biological Station, Michigan, USA - KBS Corn C6-2 (SPAdes) (version 2) | ecosystem: Host-associated > Plants > Roots > Rhizosphere > Soil ... | reverse complement strand
CCGGATCTGCTGCGAGGTTGTGGGCTTCCAGCGGATCATTCCGCAGGTCGTAAAGTTCTTCACGTTCGGGGTTGGGGGCCAGCCAGCGTAGATAAGTCCAACGCTCCGTCCGCACGCCTTCGCTGGGGGGAATGATGGCCGGCAGGGTGTGGTGCTCGTAGAAAAATTCCTTCCGCCAATCAGTGGGGCGTGCGCCCGCCAGCAGCGGCACGAGGCTGCGCCCCTGCATCATCGCAGGCACGGTCACACCCGCCAGATCCAGTAACGTCGGGCCAAAATCCAGATTCAGAACCATGTCGTTTATGGTGCGGTCCCGCTGCGCGACCGGCTGACGCGGGTCGTAAATAATCAGCGGCAGCCGGATGCTTTCTTCATACATGAACCACTTGTCCGCCAGTCCGCGGTCGCCTTCGAACCAGCCGTTGTCGGAGGTGAAAATGATCACGGTGTTTTCCGTCAGTCCGCGCTTTTTCAATTCGTCAACGATCCGCCCGACTTCGCGGTCAATGCCGGTTACGAGGCGAAAGTAATCGCGCATCGTGTTCTGAAACAGCTCGGGCGTGGAGAAACGCGGCTGCCAGCGCCGGCGCGCTTCCGATTGCTGCACAAACTCGGGCAGTCGCGCGAAGAACTCGGGGTTGGCTGTGGGCGGCACTTTAATGGTGTTGCTCGCGTAGAGTGATTCATCCCGCAGATCCGGTTGGAATTCGCGCGGCTTGCCATCGCGCGCGTGCGGCGCGCTGAAACTGAGCGAGAGACAAAACGGCTGATTGGTTTTGCAACCATCTATGAATTCCAGCGCCTCGTTACCGAACTTGGCGGTCGCATGGGTCTTGGTCGCATCTTTGGGATCAATGAAATATTCGCCGCCGCCGCCGGGCAGTCCGCGCCAGTAATCAAAGGCGTTCGCCATCGCGGCAACATGTTTCGGATCGCCCACACCGAACTTGCCAATGAAACCGGTGCGGTAACCGGCGGCCCGCAGCAGCGCGGGATAGGTTTCCGACCATTGCGCGTCGGTCAACGGCTTCCGAAAGTTGCTAATGCCATGGCGGCGTTCGTATTGGCCGGTGAAGATGGTGGCCCGGCTGACGCAGCAGATCGCGGTGGTGGCAAAACAGTTGTTAAACTTCAGGCCCTGTTTCGCCAGCCGGTCCACGTTCGGCGTCTGGATCAGGGGTTCGCCCATGCAGCCGAGGGCGTCCCAGCGCAAGTCGTCGGCGAGAATAAAAACCAGATTGGGCCTTGGCCTCACCTCGTCGCCGAGAGCCGGGTTCAGGAGGCTGGCCAGGATCAAAGTGATAATTGTCGTTCTCATTCGCTGAATCATTTCCCGCGCGGTCCGATCGCAGAGATCAGAACAACATGCTCAGTGCCGGGGTTCGCTTTGTCCAGCCTGACCATGTAAAAGCACGCCCGCGGCTTTGCCCTTCAAGGTCAAGGGAGGCTGAATTGATAAAACCGCTGGGGCACGTTCGTCGCCGCACTATCTATGATCGTGAAGGGGCTCTCCGTGATTGTGCCGTTCGTGATGAGCGTCCAGGTGTCCGTCACCGGGGCAAGCGCAAGATTGGTGGTGGCCCAGAGCCGATAGGCTGATCCCAGCGCCCCGGTGGCGGTGAGTGAGATGCTGTGGTCAGGCAGCAGACTGATCGCGCCCGCCGGAAAACCGGGCGGGGCGGACGGCACCACCGCCGACACCCAAATCCGGCCATCCACCGCGAGGGAATTGGTGAAAACATAGCCGTCCGGATAAATGATGTTCGCGAAGGTGCCGTCATATTTGTCGGCGGAAAACAACTGGAAGGAATCGCCCACTTGCAGCGGACTGCCGCCAATGTTCGTTACGATGAGCGTCCCGCCGTAAGTGTTCGTCTGGATGCCCGCCACCAGATCGTATGTCAGCACCGCACCGTTGCGCGCGATCTCCATGACCACGTTGCCGTGCAGCGTCAAATTACTGCTGATCGTCAGCTTGCCGATGGAGGCGCCGGGCGCGAGCGTGCCGGCAAATTGAATGGTGACGGTGCCGCTGATGCTGCCGTTGCCGCCCAGAGTGGAGCCGCTATCCACGCTGACATCTCCGGTGCCGGTGCCGCTGCCGGCGGTGTTTTGAACCAGCAACGTTCCGGCACTAATGAGTGTGCCACCGCGGTAAGTATTCGCCCCGGAGAATGTCTGGATGCCGGTGCCGATCTTCGTTACCGCGATCGAGCCAGCGGTGTTCTTGATGACGCCGCTGAAGGTGCTGGTCTGATCGCTTTTTCCGACTGCGAGCGTCAGCGTGCCGCCCGCCAGCGTGTCTACCGTGCCCGCGCCGCTCAGGCTGTTGAGGTTCACGTCAAACCCGTTGAGATCCAAAGTTCCGGTGACGATCATGTTGCCGGTGACCGGCACGTCGTCGAGACCCAGATCCACACTGCCGGGAATGCAGTTGGTTGAACCCAGCCGCAGCGTGCCGGCGCTCACCGTTGTGTCGCCGCTGTAAACATTTTCCCCCGAAAGCAACACGGTGTTGGTGCCGGCCTTGATCAATCCACCCGGACCCGAGATCGGACCGGCCAATTCGAAGACCGAGTTGAAGCTGTCACCGCCGCTATTGCCCGCCAGAACCGTGGCATCGCCCTCAAGCGTGATGGCCGAACCGACGGTCTGATCAATGGCATCCGCCGTTTCCCGGCCGTTGTAAGCAAACACGGCTCCCTCTTCCAAAGTGATGGGCCGCGTGAGGTAGCAGGGCGCGGTGGTGACGGCGCGGAAGAGCCGTAATTCGGCCCCGGTTTTCACCCGGATCAAGCCGTTGGTGACCGAGATGGTGTTCAAGCCCAGAACACCTTCCTGCACGACAAAATTTCCAACCGTGACGTTGGCCTCTTGCAACCAAAACTGGTTCACGCCCAGTTTGGTCAGCGTATGTCCGGCCAAATCAACCAATGGAGTGGTTGTGACGGGACGCATATCGAAGCGCTTCGTGCCGCCCACCGTGGCATCGGCATCCAGCACGAGGTTGGTCAGGGCCAGGTTCAATTGCCCGCCCGCATTATCCACCAGCGCGCCCAAGCCGCCGACGCCAGTGCCAGCGAGGTGAACCACGTTGTTTGCCTTGCCCGTGATACCGAACCCGTTCAAATCCAGCGTGGCCCCGACTTGAACCGTAATCGGGCCACTGCCCAAAGCGTTGGCGACCCCTAGCGCGAGCACGCCGCCGCGCACCGTGGTGCCGCCGGTGTAGGAATTATTGCCGCTTAAAGTCAGCGTGCCGGGACCATCCTTGGTCACGGCGGCACCGCCGGCAATCGGACTGCCAGAAATGGTGTAGTCCTTGTTGGTCAGATTGGCGGTCACGCTCGCCGGCGAGACGGTTGCCTTGTTGGTCACCAAAATGGGCGTGGCCCCGCTGGCGGTGTCGTCAAATGCCGCATCCTTGCCATCCGCGTAAGTGAAACCCGCGACGCCGTTGCTTTTCCAGTTGGCACTGGTGCCAATATCCCAACTGCCGTTGCCCACCGCCCAACTGAGCGGGGTGAACACTTTGACGAGCAGGTCAATGGATTTATTGGCCGTGTTGTTGACGATCACGCCGGTCGCCCCCGGGACCAGTGATGGCAAGGAGAAGGCCGCCACCGGCACGGTTCCGGACAAAGTATTCGTGTATTTGATCAAGGGATATTGACCGAAGCCGAGAGTGCCGGCGTAGCGCACGATCATTTTTGCTCCGGTCAGGGTGAGGTTGCCATTGACCCGCCACGGCGCGGTGGTGGTGCTCGGAGCCACACTGCCAAAATTAAAATCCAGATAGCTTCCGGAATAAGCGTTCAAGCTGCCGCAGGTCCATTGGCCGTTGGCGACAAGAATTTGCACGCCATTGGTGGCGCCCGCCAGCACGCGAATATCGCTGCCGACGGAGCCGCCGGTGGTCGCCATTAACTCGCCAGCCTGGATATCCATCCCGCCACTGAAGGTGTGCGTGCCGGAGAGGGTCAGGGAACCGGAACCCGTCTTGGTCAGGATGCCAACGCCGCCAATCTGCCCCGTTCCGGAAACGCTGTAGGCCGTTGTGTTATTGGAAAACACCACGCCGCCGGGAGCCACATTCAAATTCAACGTGATTATCGGGTTGGCTGCGAGATCGTCAAACAGCACCACATTCCCATCCGCATAATTGGTGGCGTCGCCGGTTTCCAGCGTCTGCCAGTTGGGGGCGCTGGTGTTCCACAACGAGGAAGCCGCGCCGGTCCAGCGCGTGTCGGGCGGCGCGCCGCCCGGAAAATACAAATCAATGATGTATTGCAATTGGGCGATGGTGGCGTAGCCGATATCCGCCGTGTAATTGTTGAACATGTCCACATACCAGCTCTTGTCGGGCTCGCCGATGACATTCTTGACGACGTAATAATTTTGCCGAAATTGCGTCAGGGTCAGCGGGACAGCGCTTTGATAATATTTGAGCCGGTCGAGAATGATCAGCGACGGCTTCAAGCCGGCGGCGGCGATGTTGGCCTTCAAGGTGGCGGGATTCACCGGCTTCATGCCCCACGCATGAAACAACGGCGTCATGTCCACGCCGGCCGCCTTGGACATCCGCAAAATCCGTCCGTCCGTGGGATCCGCATTCACATTGATCGAAAGCCCGTTCTCATAATCCACATTCTGCGAATACCAGAAATTACTCAGCGTATTCCAACCGAAGAGCGATGCGATCTCCACATATTTTCCGTGACCGCGATGCTGATACTTCATTTCGTCGAAGGACATGGTGTAGTTCTTGACGAAATTGCCCGGCAGGAACCAACTGAGCGCCGCATTTTTAAGCGTCATGCCCGTCCAATCGGCGCAGGACGCGCTGTAAGCCGTTTCGAGCGGGACGCCGAACGCCATGTTTTGCACGGCCACATGAAGCAGGTTGACGGCGGATTCGGTTTCGCCGGAGAACTTGGAAAAATATTGCCCGTGGCCCATTTCGTGAAAGGTCGTCCAGGAGGCATCCTGCGGGCCCGTGAGCAGGTAATGATCTTTGTTGCCGCTCTCCGAGGTGTTCGGGTTGTAGATCTCGGTCTGGTTGACCTGCGGATAGCCGGGTTCATTCGCCGTGCCCCGGATGAGCACGTCCGGCTGAATATACAGCGCCGTCTTGGACTGCACATGCGGCCGACCCAGCATGTCGGAAACCGCGTCAATGGCCTTGTCCCAATTCGACATCACGGTATTCGCGTTCGTGTAGGCAAAAATCCACGACCGAGGCACCTGCATCATGAACCGTTCCGATTCGAAGTCCGCCCATTTCCCGACATTCGTGCGCTGGGTGAGCCACTCCTCCGGCGTCGTGTGATGAACGATGGTGTCCTGAAAAAACGGCGAACGCACCACGTTTGTAATTCCCACCGTGACGATGCCGTTGGTTTGTTTGTAGGGGATCGAAATGTAAATATTTCCCCCGAGCGGATTGGCAATGCGCGTTTTGGTGCTGGTGATCTGATAAATGACCGACACGCGATCCAGCCGCTTCAACGTGGTCTTGGCCTTGAAATCCCAATAGTGACAGCCCACCCGGATGAACCAGCCCTTGTTCGCGTAAGCGGCGGGCACCGTCACTTCGGCAATGCTGCCCGGCGCGAGATAACATCCCGTCGGCCGCCGCGCCTGATCGGTGACGTAGAGATTCGGCATGCCCCATTCCTCCGGATGCGTGGCGTTGATCTGCACTTCATAACCTTGATTCGGGTTGGCGGGTTGGGGAATGTTGCCCGGAAAGTAAACGCAGGTGTTAAACTTCGTGTTGTTTAGAAGGCTGTAATACGTCGTCAGGTTTGCCGAATTGTTGTTGTAGGTCTGGTCAATAATCCCCTGCTGAAGATCGAACATCGCCTGCTCCAGTTCATAGCCGGCGCCGTCACGAGGGAAACCATTTTTGGTGGAAGCCGTGGTGAACAACGCGCCATCCGTGGAATCATAAGTGGCCACCAAATCCAGCGCCGCCGCCAGCGCCACATCGTTGGTGCCCACCTGCTTGATGTTCGACTGGATGCTGTTGCCTTGCGCCACAATCTGGGCGGCGGTCAACGGAGCCGCGCCGGTGATGTGGTTCTTCAGCGCAGCGATCGGATTGGTGATGGACTGAGCCAGCGCCGGACTGCTGCCAAGTGCCAATAATAGCAATAGCAGGGGGGCGGCACCTCGGCGTGCGGAGAAAAAATTCATGGAGTGGTTTGAGTTGGGAATGACGTCAAAGAACTTAAACCGTCTGCGGTTGACGGGCCATCCCATCTTTGTGGGAGTTCCGGTCAATTGCCACCATTTGCTTGGAACGCAGGCAGATTTGAGTTTAAGAAAGCGCGCTTTCCGCCTGCCCCGATAATCTGGCCATCCGTGTTTTTCCGGCGCGGACTATGGTGCTTGTCCCGAAGCGGAGTTTGCCGGGGATGGCAATTTCAAGGCTTGAATCCCCTCGAACCAGGTTTCTGCCATCTGGTCGTAAACCGCGGGCAGCGGATGATTGATGCCATTGGCAAACAGCGAGCCGTCAATCGTCGTGGTGCCCGGAATCAGCATGTTGGTGTATTGATCCACCGTCGTCACCAGCTTGCCCTGCGCCGTGAACTGCGGCACCAGCACATTCCGGATGTAGGCATTATATTTCACGATGCCCGGGCAGTTGGTGCCGAAAGGCGTGATCTGCGCCACAATCAAATGTGCCTTGGGAGCTTTCGAGGTAACCGTGGCGACGATGTTGCTCAAATTTCGTTCCGTGGCGAGCGGTTCAGCCGCCGTCGCGTGGATGTCGTTGATGCCGATCATCAGGAGAATGATGTCTGGCGATTCCGCCGCCAGCCAGCCAGGGATGTTGGCCAGGATGTAGCCGGACTTCTTGCCGCCGTAACCCTCGCAATGATCCTGTCCCAGCGCCCGCAGATCGAGCTTGAGCGCATTAGTTGGGACGCCGAAGGTTCCTTTGCTTCCGCCATTCCATGGTTCGCTTGAATTGCCGACAAACTGAAACGCCAGGCCGCTGTTCGTCAGCCGCGTGTAAAGCCCGCTTCGAAAGCCGAATTGAAAAGGCACGGTCCACTTCGGATTATCCGTGTAGCCCACGGAAATGGAATCACCCACCACCAGGATGCGATAGGGATCAGCGGCCAAGAGTGCGGTGGCGCCGGTGAAGCCCAGCAGCAACACCACGGCCATTTTCCGCAACAACTTCGGGAACCGCCAGAATGGACGGGCCCGCGGATCAGGGGTCGGCCGCTGCTGCCAAAGATTTTTATGGTATCGCTTCATTGCCTGATTTTTCCATCGGCTTGCGCCCAGTGATGTTTGCTAGCTGATCACGAAGCTCCTTTAATTTTTCAGGATACGCTGCGGCCAGGTTTTTAGTTTCGCCCGGATCCTTGGACAGGTCAAAAAGGAATCCCGGTTCGGGGACTTTCACATTCGTCCACGGGCCAAGGCCGTCGCGATTGCGGCCGGGCGGAATGAATTTCCAATCGCCCTGCCGGAGCGCCAGCCCATAAGCGTCCTGAACCAGCGAGGCACGACCCACGGACGATTTACCCAGCAACGCCGGCAACAGGTTCTGGCTGTCCGGCGCGTCGTTGGTGTTGAAACTTTCCCCCGTCAACGCGGCCAGCGACGCCAGCAAATCCACCTGGCTGATGAGCGCGTCCGACACGCCGGGTTTGATTTTACCGGGCCAATGCACGATGAACGGCATCCGCGTGCCGCCTTCGTAACGACTGTATTTCCCGGCGCGATACGGCCCGCCCGGTTTGTGGCCGCCAACCTGTTCATTGGCCTGATCGTAATAACCGTCATCCAGCACCGGCCCGTTATCACTGGTTAGGATGATCAAGGTGTTGTCGAACAGCTTGAGCCGTTTCAGTGTGTCCACTATCCGGCCCACGCTCCAGTCAAACTCCGCGAGTTCGTCACCACGCGGCCCCATCTTGGTCTTGCCAGCAAATTCGTGATTCGGTGCGCGCGGCACATGAATGTCGTGCGAGGCGAAGTAGAGAAAGAACGGACGGGATTTTTTCTTTTCAATGAATTCAGTCGCCTGTCGCGACAACACCTGCTCCATCTCCTCGTCTTTCCACAAGGCCGACTTGCCGCCGATCATGTAGCCGATGCGCGGGATGCCATTGATGACCGCGTCACTATGCCCATGGCTCCAGTTCATCTTCAGATCATCACGGTTGGTCGCGCCGGTCACTTCGCCCGGGAACGGTTTCTGGTAGCTGACCTGGATCGGATCGGCCGGATCCAGATTGAACACGCGATGATTCTGAACATAGACACAAGGCACGCGATCCGGCGTCGCGGGTATGATGAAGGCGTAATCAAAACCAACTTCCAACGGCCCCGGCTTGATGTCGCCGTTCCAGTCGAATTCCGCGTCCGGAAGGCCCAGTCCCAGATGCCATTTGCCGATCACGGCCGTGGAGTAGCCCGCCCGCCGCAGCATGGCCGGCAAGGTTTCGCGGCCCGGCTGGATAATGAGCTTGGCGTCGCCCGGCAAAATGCCAGTGCCTTTCTGCCGGAAGGCATACTCGCCGGTCAGCAACGAAAACCGCGAGGGCGTGCAGGTTGCGGCTGTGGCATACGCGCTCGTGAACCGGACGCCTTCCGCCGCGAGGCGATCCACATTCGGCGTCTTGGCCGCTGTCGCACCGTAACAACCGAGGTCGCCATAGCCGACGTCGTCGCCGTAGATGACCACAATGTTTGGTTTGGTGGCTGCACTGGCCGCGTGACTGACGCCGCCGCCCAAACAGGCGGCAAGGATTATTGCGGACGAAGGAAACAGGTTCTTCATAAAATCAATCATCGTTCAAGGAGGACAGCAATGATTCACGGTTGGCCGGTTGGGAGCCAACCGCCGCCTGTCCGGCGGGCTTCTTTTTCTTGAGGGCCGGCCGCCAGTTCGGATCGTAATTCGCATTGGCCGTGGGCATCTGCGCTTTCACCTGCTCACGCCAGTCGTGCAACAACTGGGTCAACGCGGCGGCCTTGGCGGGATTTTCCCGGGCGAGATCGTGCTGTTCGCCGGGGTCGTTCTGCAAGTTGTAAAGCTCGACGCGCATGTCCTCATACCATTCGATCAGCTTGAAATCCCCCAAGCGCACCGCGCCGTGCGGTGCGCCGCCCTGGTTGCTGTAATGCGGATAGTGCCAGTATAGCGGGCGTTCCGGCAGCGTGCCGCCTTTGAGGAGAGGCACGATGCTTTCACCATCCAGATGCTGCTGCGGACGTAACGGCAGACCAAGCATCTGGAGAATTGTCGGATAATAATCCGTCGAAATCATTGGCTCGTGACTCACGCTGCCGGGCTGGGTGACACCGGGCCAGCGGACAATGAGCGGTTCGCGGGTGCCGCCTTCAAATCCCCAGCCCTTGCCCCCGCGCAATGGCAGGTTCGACGTCGGTGAGCCTTCGGCGGTGGAAAGTCCACCGTTGTCTGCGGTGAAAATCACGATGGTATTCGTTTCAAGATTCAAGGCTTTCAGCTCCGCCAGCACGCGGCCCACGCTCGCATCCATGCTCTCCACCATCGCGCCGTAAATCGGATGATTCTGTATCTGCCGCACTTGGCGTCCGTGATCGGGCAGAAACTCCGGACCGGACTGGTCCAGCTTGGCCGCCTTCGCCTTGTATTTCTCGACGGCTTCCGGCTTGGCCTGCAGCGGAATGTGAACCGCGTAATGCGCCAGATACAGCAGGAACGGCTTGTCCTGCCGCGCCGCCTGATCCAGAAACTTCACCGCCTCATCCGTCAAACGGTCATTCAGATATTCGCCCTTCGGCCCGTTGGGCAGGGTCGGAATACCGTAGGGACTGAAATACGACGGCGTCATGCCGCCAAAAAAACCGCCGATGTTCAGATCAAATCCCTGATGCTCGGGATAATAATTGGTGGTGGCGCCGAGATGCCATTTGCCGATGAACGCCGTCTGGTAGCCGGCGTCTTTCAACGCCTCGGCAATCGTCACTTCTTCCAGCGGCAGGAACTTCTGGATTTCCGGACGATCCAGTTTTTGATTCGGAAAATTGCCGCGTCCGGGCAGCCAGTCGGTGAGGTGCAGGCGCGCCGGATATTTGCCGGTGAGAATGCTGGCGCGCGTCGGCGAACAGACGTTGCACGCCGCGTAGGCATCCGTGAAACGCATGCCTTGTTTCGCCAGCACGTCCAGATTGGGCGTTTCGTAAAACGTGCTGCCGTAGCAACCGAGGTCCTTCCACCCGAGATCATCGGCGAGAATAAAAACGACATTGGGCCGTTGCGCGACTGCGGCATTGAGTGCCGGGAACGAACCGAGCAGAAGGGCGCCCGTCGTCAGAATGGAATTCAATGTCATGTTTTACGTTTTAAAATTCCCGGCCCGGGTCGCCCGATTCGGCAGACAGTGATGACCGGGCGTTGGCTAAATCGGATAAGCGACGGTCGCAAAAGTATTTTTCAAACGCAAGCTGCAAGCGGTTTTGTTGAGGACACAGGTTGCAAGACGCCTCACGGTCACAGGAGTCGAGTCACCAGTCGTCGGTGCGGAACGGCGAGGCTGGCAGACCGGCACCGCTATACAGATTACAGTCCGGATTATCCGCCCAGGCGTAGCGCACAGCCACCGGCGATTTCACCTCGGGACTGGAAACGGCCACCTGATCGCCGACGATGCGGGCTTTGGCCCAAACCCATTTATGATCGGCGCCGGCGATGGCAAATCCTTTCAACTCACCTTCCTTGGCCGCCAAGCCGCCATCCGTGTGCGTGAACGAGAGCAGAATTTCGCTGCCATTGATTTTCTGGCCGGCTGGCAACGGACCGGAGTAGGGGATTTTCTCGCCGTAAACCGTTGCGAGTGCCCAGAGCGCGAGCCGATGTCCAACGGCTTGTTTGTTCTTGGGATGAATGTTCGCGGCCTCGCCCACATCAATGGTGACGGCCATGCCCGTGTTCGGCACGGACAGGGTGTGCAACATGCTTTCCCGCGTGACCGCCCAGGCGCTCAGCGCACCGGGATCTTCCGTGGGTTTCTTGAAGTTGGGCAACTGCACCCAGGCAAACGGAAAATTCCCCTCGCCCCACCGCTCACGCCAATCCTGAATCAGCAGTGGAAGTTGGGTCGCGTAAAGCTTGGCGAATTCGTCGTGGGAATTGTTTTCCCCCTGATACCAGATGCCGCCGCGGATGGCGTAGGGAATGATCGGCGCAATCATGCCGTTGAATAAATTGGCGGGATAATTCTTATGGTTCCGGGGATTGACCGGTTCCTGCGGCTGGCGCGGCGCGGGCTTGCCGAGCGCCTGTTGTTTTTCTGAAACTTTTTTCCAAACTTCCATCTGTCGGGCGTATTGGGCCTGTGCTTTTTCCTCGTTGTAAGGCGCGCGCATTTTTTCCTGCCATTCCCGGAACACGGGTTCAAATTCCTTTCCTTCCTGCTTGGGCATGCTGATCCAGGTTTCTATCGGCGTGGCCCCCCACGAAGCGTTGATCAAGCCGACGGGCGCACCGAGCTTCTGATGTAGCTCGCGACCGAAGAAATAAGCCGCCGCGGAAAAATTGCCCGCCGTCTCCGGGCTGCAAACCACCCATTCGCCGGCGCAATTTGTTTGGGGCGTCACCGCCGGATGGCGCGCCACGGTGAACATGCGGATCTGCGGAAATTTCGCCGAAGCTTTTTCCAGCCACGCATTGGTGACCGCATTCACGGGCAACTGCATGTTGGATTGGCCCGAGGCCAGCCAGACTTCGCCCGCCAAAACATCATTTACGGTGAGCGTGTTCCGGCCCTTGACGATCAGGGTCAGCGGCTCGCGAGCGGACAGTTTGTCCAATTTGACGCTCCACTTGCCCGTCGCGTCAGTCGTGGTCGTCTTGGTTTGCCCGGCGATGGTCAAGGTGACCACTTCACCCGGATCAGCCCAACCCCAGATGGGCGCCGCCGTCTCGCGTTGCAACACCATGTGGTCGGAAAAAATTGCTGGCAGCCGGACATCGGCGAGCGCCTGGGTGGCCATGAAGGTTCCGGCGAGCAACGCCAGGTGTGCAACAACTTTTCTCGCGGTCATGATTTTAGACTAACCACTCGCGCAAAGGTGTATATCCCATCTTTGTGTGACGGAACGGCATCATTCATTTGCCGCAAATGATTGATCCGCGAGTCTCCCAACTTCAGCCATCCGTCATTCCGGCTGCAAGCTCACCTGAATGCGCAGCCGGCCATCCGCCGGGGCGCGCGCCGTCACCGAGAGAATGCGCGTGTTGGGATTCGGCGCGTTCACGCCATTGTCCGGTGGATCTGCCGGTGCCACTGCGAAAACGGCTCCGGCGGGCGACAGCAATCGGGCGGCCAGCGACTTGCCAGCCTGTTGCAGCCCGGCATGATCGCCTGCCACCGTCACCTCGGCATGCGTCACCATTTGCCAGCGCACGGGCTCGCCGGGTTTTAAACCGCTCAATTCATCGCGGATGATCACGGTGCGATTCGTGCCGATGGCAAAATGCCGAACCACATTGGTGGCCGGTCCGGAAAATATTTTTGTCAGATCAACTGTGGCCGTCCGGGCGCTGGGGTTGAACTCCACAATCCGCGCGTCCGCGTCCCAGACGTGCAACTGGCCGTCCAGCGTGAGCGTGTTGTGACTGAAATTATTGAACCGGTAGATCCGCCAGCGTTTGGCGTTCTGGCCGTGGGAAAAAGGATCCCAACCCTTTTTCTCGATGGAGTAATAATCCTGGGATCCGAGATCACAGGCCCAACGCACACCGTCGGCTTCAAAAATAAAGGAGCCGGCATCCATGTGGCCATGGGACAAACTGGCCGCGCCGCCCTTGAAGGCGAGGTAAAGCGCGTTGGTATCCGTCCAGGAATCGCGAAAAACGCCGACGGGATTTTCTCCATCGCCTAACCATGCCAACGGCAGATGCGGCGGCACTTGGCTGTCAGCGGAATGGTTCCACCACAGCGCGACCAGCGGGAGAAACCGTCCGCTTTCCTTATCGTTGCCGGATCGGGCCAGCAACCGGTCGAGTTGCGGCCACTGGAAGAACAACAAGCCCGGCAGGTGTTGTCGCTCGGCAAACCAAAACAGGGACGGTTGGAATCGCCCGGATTCACCGCCGTCCGAATAATTGTAAGGTTTGCCGGTCGGGCCGGTCAGTTCCAGTTGGGCCTCGGCACTCGCCAGAAACCCCGGGCTGGCCGCGAGATTCCAACTGTCGCCCAGCGCGGATTCCAAGGCCGCAATCATCAGCACCTGATAGGTGGTGCCATAGCTCCAGTAACCCGGACCTTCGGGATAAACGCCATCTGGAACATAAGCGCTCAACCCGTTGCCGATATTTTGCCGCGCCAAACTCAACACGTCACGGGCCACCGCCGGTTCTTCATCCGCCACTGCCAAGGCGCCGAGCGTGAGCCCCGCGAAACATACCTGATTCCAATTGTTACTCCGCTGCTGCCATGAATTGTAACCGGCATTCTTTACGAGCGCCGGCCGAAGTCCCTTTTCAATGATGGCCTGGCGGATCACGCCCCGCGCCGACGGATCGAGGCCGGCATAAAGCCAGTCATAACCGATCGCCATCGCCGTGGTCATCTCCGCCACGTCCAGAAAGTGAGAGGGATTCCAATCCGGGAACGCGGCGAGATCCAGCAGCTCGGTCTTGGCCCGTTCCAAAAAAATCCCGTCTCCCGTCAGCCGATAACAGAACGCCCAAACCATGACGCGATTCAATGCCTCCCGCGAAACGGCGAGCAGACGTTTGCCCTCCATTTTGCGGGCAAGCACCGGCGCTTTTAAAGTCTCGCGGCCGGCGCTTTCGATCCGGGACAGCAATTGATCGAGCCGGGCATCTTGCCGGCGTTGATCGCGCAAGCTATCCCACGTGCCGGCCGTGGCGAGCAGTCGGGGATGTGACGCTTGCATCGTCGCCAGCCCCGCGGGCATTGAATTCGTGCCGGCGGCCGACGCCCCGCAGGTCATCATCAAGAGCAGCGACCATCCGAATAAAACTATTTTCATGTGATGCGCATTGCATACAAATCTCCGATGACCGTGGCGAGCTTTGAGTTGATTATCTCCGTCGGAATCCGGTTCACGCTGTGTTTCGTCGCAATCATCATCGCCCCGGTTCCCGAGCTGGGGCGGCCAGCGGGAACAATCTGGTCCGTTAAGCTCCCCCAAAGATGGGATAGGTTTGGGCGGGTGCGGTTGTTAGGTTAGCAGAGTCGCCCTGAAGCTTGTCGCCAACCATGGGCTGTCCTTTGGTTGAATTCCATAAACCCGATGCACCACCGCCTGACCCGGTCGAATACTTTCCTGCCGCAATGGCTGGCCCTCGCCAGCCTGGCCGTTGCGCTGGGCGGCCCCGGCGCGCTCCCGGCGCAGACCGTGGTCAATATTGATATCACCAGCAACGCCCTGACCAACGGCCCGTCCAACGGCGGCCTGGCGGGCGTGGTCGGCAAGCCCGGCGGCGTGACCTGGAATGCGGTCACCGGCACGAATCTTTACACGAATCTGCAGGATGAAAACGGCGTGGTCACGGGCACCACGTTCCGGCTGACCGGCAATCTGGTCACCACCGTCACCGAAAACGATGCGACGAACACGTTCCGGATCGCGTCAGCCGGCGGGGCGGGATTTTTCCAGTCGTATGCGTTCCTGAACAACACCGGCACTCCGGGCAATGCCGACACCGGCTATTTCACGATTGGCGGGCTGAATCCGACCAACGCGGCGACGGTGTATTGTTATGCGACCTGGAATTTTTCGGATGACGGCGCGGAATTCCGGGTGAGCAGCGACGGCGGGGGCAGCTGGAGCGCGTGGAAACTGGCGGATGGCGCGCCGCATGGTTCGGCGGCGGCCTTTGCGGAAGGCCACAGCTATGTGATGTTCACGAACCTGGCGGTGGCGGGCGATGGCACGCTGCGCGGCGAATGGAAAACCACCACCGCCGGCGGCAGCCTCCATAACCGCGCCCCGTTCAATGCCCTCCAGATCGTTGGCTTGCCAACGTCACCGGTGATAACCGAACCGCCGCCGCCGCCGCTAAAGCTCTCGTTGTTGCATCGGAAACTTTACGTAGTTCTGCTCGGCGGCCAATCGAATGCGGTGGGCTGGGGCTATCGTCAATATTTGTTGGCTTCCGGCGACCCGCTGGCCGAGTCCCAGCCGGATGTGTTGTTCTATTTCTACGCCCTGTCGAATCCGTATTTCCCGAATACGTTGACCAATTTGCAATGTGGCTCCGGGCAGTTCCGCTACGACGCACCCACCTCCGGCAAAGTGCTGCAGTATCCCGAGCTGACCAATGCCCCGATTCTTCGCTTCGGACCGGAATTGAGCCTCGGCCGGGTCATCCGGGATCGGATCAAAATACCAAACTCAAAAGTGGCTGTGATCAAATACGCCGTTCAAGGTTCCAGCCTCTATCAAGACTGGCTGCCCGACGGGACAACTAACAGCGCGACGGACGGTGCCTTGTATCAAAAATTTCAATCCGTCGTCTGGTCCGGCCTCGCGGCCCTGCAGAATCAATATCCGGACTATGAAATTGAAATTCTCGGCATGGGCTGGGTGCAAGGCGAGGCGGACGCGACGGTGTTGAGCGCGGCGAACAATTACTCGAACAACCTGGCGAGATTGGTGGCGGATGTTCGCGCCACCTTTAACACCAACATGGTTTTTGCGCTTTCGAAACTTTCACCGAATCAAGCCATCGGTGCTTATTACTCCACGGTGCAGGCGGCCCAACAGGCGGTGGCCGGGGCTGTTCCCAGAGTAGTGGCAACCGATACGACCGGCGCCAATTACCCCGTGGCGACTGGTTTTACGGAAGGTTCAATTCATTTTCTCTCCACCTCGCTACTACAAATTGGGCGGGATCTGGGAAATGCCATTGTGACCACCAGCGGCCTGGATATGGATGAAGATGGTTTACCGGATGCGTGGGAAAACAGTTTTGCGCCGGGTGCGGCGGGCTTGGGAAATTCACCGTCTGCCGATTATGATGGAGATGGACTCACCGATATTCAGGAATACGAAATCGGCACCAGCCCGGTTGATCCCAATGATCGGCTCGCTTTCTCCTTGGGTTCAGATTTGATCGGCCGTTGGTCCGCCAAACAAGATATCCGGTATCAGGCCATGGCATCCACCAACCTGATTTCATGGGTGGAATTTGGAAACCCGGTTTTGCTAAGAAGCAGCAATAGCCCGGTTGAAGTGGATTTTTCGCCGTTCATCGCCACCAACAAATCCGGGTTTTTCCGGATCGAAGTCCGATAGCCGCCGGCGCAAGGAAGCGCTTGGATCTAGCGTTTGTCCGCCCGATCAAAATAGTCGGCCAAGGAATACACGCGATCATTCAACGGCTTCATCTCGTCGAGCAGGGGCGCATACGGTTCATAACGGGAGGTGACAATGCCCTTGTTGGAATCACGATTGGAAGGCTCGGTGCCTGGCTCCAAGGGATCGTTGTCAATATACTTGAACCAGTGCCAGCCGACGCAAACTTTCGATTCCAGCAAACCCAGCGTGAAGTTTTGGTAAAACAAGCCGCGATCCTTTTGCGTCTTCACAATCCAGCCGGCTCCGCTGTTGTTGGGCAGTCCGGAATCCGCGCCCTTCACATACCACTCGGTGATCAGGATGGGCCGGCCGGATTCCCGCGACCACATCGCCACCTGTTTTTGCGAAGGGGTCCAGGTGCGATAATAATTCACCGCCACCACGTCGAGATAAGGGCCAGCAGCCTTGAACACTTCGGGGTAGTTCAGCTCGGCCGCATTAAAACGTCCGCCGAGCAGGATGTGGTTTGGGTCATACTTCTTGATGGCCTTGGCCACGATGCGATGGTAGCGCTCGGTGACCAGCGCGATGAAATCCTTTTTATCCTGCTCGGTAATATCCTTGATCGTCGCCTGCTCGCCGTGCCGCGCCTTGAGCCACGCCAACGCGGCCTGATGGCCGGGATCTTTTTCGGGCAATTCGAGATAGTTGATGATCGCCTTGCGGCTGTAGGGCATTTCGTTGTCCGAAAAATGGCCCAGGAGCCAGGGGTCGTCCTTGTAGCGGGCCAGTTGCTTCGCGTAGTTGTCGCAGAAAGTTTCAAATTCCGGGTCGAACACGAAAATGCAATCCTTGGGATAACCAATGTGGCCGGACTGCTGATAGGTGCCGCCGCGCTTCGCGCCGTAGCTGCTCATGAAATTCCAGATCAACGTATAAACCAGCCGGTTTGGCGGCTTGGCAAAACGGGCGGTGTCCGACCAGGCGCCCAGCCCGTTGAACCCATTTTCATGCAGCAGGCTGACCGTGCTGGCCACCCAGTTCGATTCGCTGCCAAACTTTTTCAGCAACGCCGCCTTCGCATTCGTGCCGCCATTCTGAGTCACGGCCACGACCGCCTTGTGAATGAACCGGCCGCCGTCGGGATCAATCAGCCACCAGCGGTCATCAATCTTCTTGGGATAGAAAAACCCCGTGGCCCTTTCCTTGTGCGCCAGCAGTCCGCCATATTGATCCAGGCCGGAATCAACCTGGCTATTCGCGGCAGCTGGCAAAGCCGCCAGTGTGCGCGTGGGGAAATTGGTCCACGCCTTGCCGGGCGCGGTTTGCACCTCCACCGAGATCGCTCCTGCTTCAGCTTGAGCGGAAGCCGACACCGCCAACAAGGCGAACGTGAGCGCAGATCGTTTTATGGCAGCTTTCATGAGGATTCAGTATTTGAGGCCGTAGCCAAAAGGAAACAGCGGTTTGGCCGAACCATCGCGGTCGCCCGGCCACGCGCAGGGAAGTTGGCCGGTGACTTTGTGATCGCCAAATAATACATCCGCGATGCCCTGCCCTTCCGTTCCCGGCAACCACGCGGCGACCAGCGCATCGCTATCGGCCAGAGCTGATTTCAGCCCCAGCGGTCGGCCGGAAAACAGAATCGTAACCACCGGTGCCCCGGCGGCTTTCGCCTTTGCCACCAAAGCCAGGTCTTCGGCGGATAACTTTAATTCCCGACGATCGCCCTTCATTTCAGCATAGGGCGGTTCACCGACGACGGCGATGATGACATCCGCCGACTTTAAATCCGACGCGTCTGGCGAGAACGTGATTTGAGTTTCCGGTGAAACCGTCTGACGCAATGCCTTCAGCAAGGTCGTGCCGCCCCGCATCACCTCGCCCCGGCGTCCCTGCCAGTCCACCGTCCAGCCGCCGCATTGCATCCCGAGATCGTCCGCCGCGCCGATGACGACCAGGTGCTTGATATTTTTCGAGAGCGGGAGGACCTGCTTTTTATTCTTCAGCAGCACCAACGATTCGCTCACGCATTCACGAGCCACGGCACGATGTTCCGCCGAGCCGACGGCAGCTGTGAGCTTGGGATCTACGGCGGTGCTTTCAAAAAGTCCCATCTGGATTTTGACGCGCAGAATCCGGCGCACAGCGTCATCAATCCGCGACGGCGGAACTTTGCCTTCGGCCACCAGTTCCTTCAGATCCTGGATGAACTCCACAAAGTTGTTGGTATGCTCGATTCCGTAGGGAATCATGATCATATCCAGACCGGCGTTGATGGACTTTTCAACGTCGTATTTGAAGTCAGACGAAATCTGGTCAATCGCCGCCCAGTCGGAAATGAGAAATCCCTTGAAGCCCAGTTCGCCTTTTAGCACGTCAGTGAGGAGATATTTGTTACCGTGCATTTTTTCACCGTTCCAACTGCTGTAGGAAACCATGATGGAGCCAACCCCGGCCTTGATCGCGGCTTGGTAAGGCGGGAGAAATAATCTCCGCAACGTCGCCTCGTCACAAATCGTGTTGCCCTGATCCGTGCCGTTGGTCGTCCCGCCGTCGCCGATGAAATGCTTGGCGCAGGCCAGCACGGAGGCCGGGGCGCCGGATAATTTTTCGCCCTGCAAACCAGTCACGGCGGCGGCCCCGAGCGAGGAAACCAGCTTGGTATTGTCGCTGTAGGCCTCGTAGGTGCGACCCCACCGCGGATTTTGGGGAACGGCGATGCACGGCGCAAACGCCCAGCGAACGCCGATGCCGGCGGCTTCCTCGGCCGTCACGCGCTCGGCGCGCTCGACGAGCTTTGCGTTGCGGGTTGCGCCCAGACCGATGTGATGCGGAAATACCGTCGCGCCATCAATGTTGTTGTTGCCGTGAACGGCATCAATGCCGTAGAGAATCGGGATTTTCAGGCGGGTTTGCAGCGCCTGCTGTTGCAGTCCGGCGACCATCTGCAACCAGTCCTGTGCCGTATTGCCGGTGGCGGGATCAGAGGATCCGCCGCTCAGGACGGAGCCGAGAAAATACTTTTGCACGTCCGTCCCGTTGGGAATGGCCTTGATATCCACTTGCACCATCTGGCCGATTTTTTCGTCCAGGGTCATCTGCGCGAGCAGCGCTTCAGCGCGGGCCGCGACGTCGTTTTTTTCCGCCGCCAGCAGCGTGGAGGCCAGCAGGCAACTGACGAAACCGCCGGCCAGCAGGCCGGGTTTGAACCAGTTTGAAATGCGAATCGTTTGCTTATTCATGTTGAAGTGTTATGCCGCAATCTAAAATTATTCAATTCAATGTTCCGAGAGCTGGGCGCGTTTCCGGTAATACTCCTGCAGGACGGTGAACGCCTCCTTCTTCACCCCTTCACTGGAGATGAGTCCCTTGCGGTTAAATCCGTCCTGAATGCCGGCCAGCGGCCGACGCGGCGAGCGGAAATCCACGAGGATCCACGGCGTGAAACCAACGAGTCCGTCAATCTTGTCGAGCATCGGCAACGTTTGCCGATAGAGGTCGGCTTGGAACTCCTCGGTCCAACGCTGGTCCTTGTCGCCATGCAAACCTTGTTTGGCGCCGCCACCGAATTCGCTGATGAACGCCGGCTTGTTGTATGGAATCTCCCACGTCACTTTGCCGCACTTGTCCGGCAGCCCATCATACCAGCCGACGTATTCGTTGAAGGCGACCACGTCCACGATATCCGCCAGCGGATCCTGGACAATGTTCACATTTTTTGTGCCCGGCTTGGCGTGTTTCTCCATCGCCGCGCTCAACAACCGCGTCGCGTCCAGCGAACGCGCCCGGGCGGCGAGACGGGAGAGAAACGCCGTGCGCGCCTCGCTGACCGGCGTTTCGTTGGCCAGCGACCAGATGATGATGCTGGCGCGATTGGCGTCGCGCTGAATCTCGTCGGTCAACTGGCTTTGCGCGTTCGAGTAGGTCTCGGCGTTCGTCCAGTCAATCGTCCAATACACCGGCACCTCGGACCACACCATGATGCCGAGCTCATCGGCGAGACGGGTCATCGCCTCGTTGTGCGGATAATGGGCAAGCCGGACGAAGTTGCAGTTCAATTCCTTGGCCCAGAGCAAAAGTTGGCGGGCTTTCTCCGGCGAATTCACTCGACCACCGCCGTGGAGCGGAAATTCTTCGTGGATACAGATGCCGCGCAGGAAGACCGGCTTGCCGTTCAGCAAAATTTCTTTGCCTTGCGTGCGCACCGTGCGAAAGCCGATGGGCTCCTGAACCACATCATCGCCGCTGGAAATGATGACGTCATAGAGCTTCGGCATGTCCGGGCTCCAGAGCTGCAACTTCGCCGGGGTGAAAGAAAATTTCGCGTGCCCGGAGTCGTCCGTCCGGGCGGACAATTTCTCATGCAACTCAGGAATCTCCAATTGCACGGACTGCCCCGCGCCGGCTCCGGCAATTTGCACCCAACCGGAAATGGTGCGCGCCGTCTCGGACTCCAACGCGAGCCGGTGATCGGCGATAAAATGCTCCGGCACGGCAACCAACTTCACTTCGCGCGTGATGCCGCCGTAATTCCACCAGTCGGTATTCAAGGTGGGCACGGCCTCCTTGGCGCGTTGGTTGTCCACCTTGACGACCAGCGAGTTCGTTCCCGGCTTGAGCAGCTTGGTTGCCTCGAAAGTGAACGGCGTAAAACCACCAACATGCACCCCGAGTTTTTTTCCGTTGAGATAAACATCCGCGCGATAATTCACCGCGCCAAAACGCAGATAGACACGCTGGCCCTTGCCGGTGCCGGCAAAGTCAAACTGCTTGCGATACCACATGCTGCCCTCGTAATACAACAGTTCGGGACGTTGCGTGTTCCAGTCGCCCGGCACGTTGAGCGTCGGCGCGGTGTCAAAGTCATACTCGACGCGCTCGCCGGGATTGGCGGGTTTGACGTCCAGAAAAAACGCCTCGGCGCGGGATGGATTGCTCTCCAGATCCCGCTGATCGCGGCGGTAGTCGTAGAAGCCGGATTCGTAGGGATCAATGATGCTCTTCCACTCGCCGTTCAGCGAAAGTCCGTCGTGGAGGAACAAATCGGGAATGTTTTCGGCGCGCAACGAGAGCCCGGCGAAAGCCACCAGGCACACCAACCAGATCAGCAGCAGCTTGTTTTTCATTTCAATCGGTTTTGGCGACAAACGTTTCTATAGAATTTATCGCGGGAAACAGCAACATGTTAGACGGCCAGCCAAAACTCTCCACCCCACAAAACCAAGGGGGGACCAGGCGGCGGAAAAATATCCCTGTTGAATGATGGTTTGGCGGCGGATTAAGCGGACTGCTTCAACAGCACAAATTCCATGTAGTCAAAATTCATCACCGGCTGGTCAATGAAATGGAGCGTCAATACTTGGCGCCCCTTTTTGAGATGAAACTTGCCCAAGTGATTTATTTTGTTCCAGTGATGGGCTTGCCGCCAGTCAATCGGATCGTCGGTAGTCGCCGTGGACGGTATGGCCAATGGCCCGGTGACATCCCGGCCATCGCTATCGAATGCGATATGGCCCCCGAATTTTGAAGTGAACAGGACGTTGAGCGTGTAATCACCTTCAACTTGAACTTCCACCGTGTATTTGACCCATTCTCCCGGTGCGATCCAGCCGAGATACAGCGAATCCGGTTCCGGCTTGACGATCGTAAACGGGCTGTCGTCAATGAGCGTGCCCGGGTTGTTGAATTTGGTGTAGGAAATGTCGGGGCTTTCGGAAATGCGAAATTCCTTGTTGTAGTTTCCCCGGCCATTAAGCGCGCCGCTGCCGGAGTTTTTATTGTCCGTATCATGATAGGTGATGCCTTCCACTGCCCCGGCGGCCTTTTGCGCGTCGGAAATATCCATGGTGTCAAAATATTCGTTCTGCAATTTCCCCGGAATCAATTGGGGCCCGCCTTGGTAATGCGCATCGTGGTAGGGGACGCCGGGATAAACCCTGTAAACCAAACCCCGGCCAGCCGCATACAAATCGGCGATTTCGGATGGAGTCAGCGCCCGGTTCCAAAAGGCCAGATCATCCAGGCTGCCCGTATAATAGCCTCCGCCGGAGAAATGGCGCCCGATGATGAAAAGCCCCTGGCCGGAATAAGGAGCCGTCGTGGCATGAGCCACGCACCGACCATCTCGCCAGATCGTTTTCAAACCGGAAACGGCGTCATGCGAAATAACCCAATGCGTCCAGCCCGAATTCTCGCCCAGGGGCGCACTGAGTGAACTGCCCCAGTAATCACAACGCATGCCGCTGCCATCCACCCCAACGTGCAGGCCGTGATCATTGCTGCGGAGACCCTGGCCTAAAAACCAGTTGGTGGGATTTAACGCCCAGAATTGAATCGTAAAAGACCCGTTTCCAATCATGAGATTGCTCACCGACAGCGCATTCCCGCCCGCAGATTGGAAAGCGCCGTTTTGATTTCCAAAACGGTCTTCACCAAAACCCGGAGCCCCATTCGCAACCACGGCATTCAGAGCGCCGTTGGCGTCGCTATAATTCCCATCGAAGGCATACCACGCCAGCAACTCCCGTTTCAGCGCGGGATGGGAGCAAACATCCTTTGCGACCGCCTCCTCAGCATTCACTGCCAGGCCACTGAACAGGGCGAGAACCAAGATTGCAATTGATTTAAACATGAGCTGGTGCGGGTGGTAAATTTTGGTCGTTCGATTCGCTGGTGATGAGTGATGGCTTAGGGGAGGCTAGAAATTAAGGCCCGCTCTCAGGCAAACAGGGAATGGTTTGGAGCGCGAGGCGAGAGGTTCATTGCTGTTCATCCTAGCAGGAACTGACGATAGGTATGCCCTACGTTTTTGTGGGGTCGAGTCGCTGCTGAAACAGTTTCCCCACCAGGCATCACTCGCGATCGCACCGAATTCCATTAAGCGCCACCGCTTCATGAAGCGAATCAAATTTGCGCCGCGCAGTTTGGAGTTTTCACGCAAGGTTTACGGAACCTGACGGGGCAAGGCCAAGCCGCAAAGGATTTATTGGCGCGCTGATGCCTGGCGCAGCTTGTTCACCGCCTGCACGCGGCTTTGCACATGGAGCTTTTTGTAAATTTCATGCAGATACCAGCAGACCGTGCTCAAGGTGATGGCCAGCTTGTCGGCAATTTCCTTGTTCGCGTAACCATTCGCCACCAGTTCGAGAATTTCCTGCTCTCGTGGTGCCAGCGCCTCCATGGGTGACGGCGCGGGTTTGGTCTCATGAAAAGCAGCGATCACCTTGCGGGCAATTTCGCTGGTCATGGGCGCTCCGCCGCGATACGCCTCCGAAATGGCTTCGATGATTTCAACGGCGGTGGCCTGCTTCAGCAAATAGCCGCCGGCTCCCGCCCGAAGCGCTTTAAAAATGTGATCGGCATCATTGTAAACCGTCAGAATCACCACGCTCAGATCAGGCAGCCGGGCCTTAAGCCGCGCGGTGACATCGGCGCCGGATGCGTCCGGCAAGTTCAGGTCCATCAGCACCACATCCGGACGGTCTCCGGGGATGCCTTCGACGGCTTCCTCGCCCAGGCCATACTCGGCCACGCAACGATAATCCGCTTTGGACTCGATCACCCGGCGCAGACTCTGGCGAAACCGGACTTCGTCTTCGACAATGGCAATTTTGATCATGATGAATGACTAATTTTCGGGTTGAACCGGAATGATGAAGGTTACCGTCGTGCCGCGGCCGGGGCCACCCGTAATCTCACAGCGTCCGCCCAATCGGCGCAACCTTTCCCGCATGCCGGCCAGGCCATGGTGCGCGCCCCGACCGCCCGGATCTTCCAGGCCGCGGCCATTATCCGAAACCTGAATTTGCACACTGCCCGTGGCTGCCGAGAAGATCACCTGCACCTGCGCGGCGCCGGAATGGCGGATGACGTTGTTCAGGGCTTCCTTGTAGGCATGAAAAAACTCATGCCGGGCCTCGGCGCTCAAGTTGCCGCGCGGCAACGGCTCGATCACTTCCAGTCGGCAGCGGATACCGGCCCGGCCCAGTAATTTTTGCGCGTAAGGAAAGAAATAGTCCACGAGCGATTGCGTTGTATCGTTGGCTGGATTAATCGCCCAGACAATTTCATCAAGCGAGGCGGCCAGCGCCCGCGCCCGGCCGGTAATTTCTGTCACTCGCTCCCGGCTGCCGGCGGGCATCCCGCTGCCCGTGCTGGCAAGATCGCCGAGCAGGCCGATTTCGGTGAGCCCCACGCCCAGGTCATCGTGCAGGTCGCGGGCGATCCGTGTGCGCTCCTCTTCGAGTGCCCGCTGATGCTCCAACCGCTCCACTTCCAGCCGGTGCCGGCGGCGCAACACCAGCACCACCACGCCGCAGAGGCCCAGAAAAATAACCGTCGTCAGCGTCAGCTTGAACCAGGCCGTCTCCCAGATGAAGGGTGCAATGGTGATTTTTAAGGCGTCCCCGGTTTTATTCCAGATGCCGTCGTTATTGCAGGCGATTACCTTGAAACGATAGCTGCCCGGCGGCGGATGCGTGTAGCTGGCGACGCGGCGGGTGCCGGCATCCACCCAGTTCTCGTCCAAACCTTCCAGCTGATAACGGAACTGCACATTGTCGGGCGCGACAAAGCTCAATGCCGTGAATTCAATCTGCACCTGTTGCAACCCCGGCGGCAAACGAAGTTCGCGCTGGGCCGCCGCACCGGCCAGTTCCAGCGGCACCGGTTCATTGGTGGGAGCCGCGTCGCCAAAATTTTGATAAACGGCGAATGTCCGCTCATCGCCCAAAACGCGCTCGACGAAAACACTGGGTTGCCGATAGTTGAGCAAACCGTAATCCAGCCGCACCTCGGCCAATCCGGAAAGCATCGAAAAATAGAGCCGGTCAGCGCGGGCGCGCAAGGATGACGGGCAATAATCGAAACTGGCCTGCAACCCGCGCACGCCTTCGCTGCGCCCGTAAACCACCGGCCAGACCCGGGTGGCGGCTCCGCTGGCCACGTCCTCAAAATCCCGGGGGCGCACCCGGAACACTCCTTGGTTTCCCGCGAACCACAGCGCATCCGGCCCATCTTCAAGAATCTGGGAGACGTAATCATTGGGGAGTCCGTTTTCCGTGGTAAAGCGGGAGATCTGCCCGTCGCGCAACCGCCCCACGCCGGCTCCCGCATAGCCCAGCCACACGTCGCCATTCCCCGTTCCCAGCAGGCAGCGGATGGAGATGGCGCCGGACTTGGCGGTTTCATTCACCAAACTATCCTCCGTCACCCGCACCAACAGGCCGTCGGAAGCCCCGGCCCAAAAATTTCCCGCCGCATCTTCCGTCATTGCCCGGATGTAGCGGTAGCCGGGCGGCAATTTGAAGGTTTGCAACGTTTCCCCGCGCAACCGGTATAAAACATCCGTGGTATCCGTGGCGATCCACAGATCGCCCGCGCGCGTTGCCAACAATGCCCGCAATGATTTGCCCGACAGCTTTGCCCGCAAACCAAGATCCACAAAACGGCCGGCGGTCCAGCGATACAGCGCCCCGCCGCGTGAGCCAACCCAGACGGAGCCGTTGGTGTTGGCGGCCACGCACGTCACGTAAGCCTCGTTCGAATCGGTGGCGGGCGATTGCACGACCCAATTCGTTCCGTGGCCGCGGGTGAGCACGCCATTGTCTCCCACGGCCCACAACTCGCCCGTTGCATCCTGGCAGACGGACTGCACGGTTTCAAACGGCAGGCCGCTGGCCGAATTGATCAAGGAAAGCATTCGCCGGTGCACCCGGTTCAAGCCGCCGCCGCGCGTGCCCACCCACAGATTGCCCTCGCGGTCCTCGGTCAAACTGAGAATGGCCGGGTTGGAAACCTCCACCCGCACCACTGCGTTGCTTTCAAAACGATACAAGCCGGCGGAAACGGTCCCGACCCACACAATGCCATTGTGATCTTCCAACAACACGGAAGGTTCCAGGCTGGATTGATCGCGGGTTTCGGGCGGAATGATTCTTCCCAGTTCCACCGCCTCCGCGCCCTGATCGTATTTCAGCACCTGCTGCCCGGCGCAAACCCAGATGCCCCCGGCGCGGGCCGGCGCGATCCGCAGCGTGGGCGAACCGAAACTTTCGAGCACCATGAAACGGCCATCGCGAAAGATGCCCACCTGACGTCCCTTGGAAAACCACAAGACCCCGTCCCGTCCGCTGGCCAACCAGCAACTGCCGCCACCCTCGGGCAGGCCGTCTTTCGCGGTGAACAGTTCCACCTTGCCGTTGCGGTAGCGGATGACCTTGCCACTGCCATAGGTGACCCAGAGACTGCCTTCACCATCTACAGCCATCGAATATTGCCGCTCATTTTTCGGCAGCCCCTGCTCTGAGGTCAGCATCCGCATCTTTGCGCCATCGAAACAAAACAGTGTATCCTCCTCCTCCTTCGCCAGCCAGATCCGCCCGGAACGATCCAGCAACAGGGAGCGCATCGTGCCGGCGATTAGATTAGGCGAGCCGGGAATGCTGACACGTTGAAACCGGATACCGTCAAACCGGAGCACGCCGCCCTGCGTGGCGACCCAAAGAAATCCGTCCGGAGATTGCGCCACGCCGATCACGCGGTTTTCCGGCAACCCGTCTTCCGAACGCCACGCCCGCGCGGAATAAGAATCATCCACCGGGGTCAATTCTGCGGCAGGTAATTTCCCCGTCCCCAAGAGCACACCCGCGAAGACCAACAGCCGCCAAAGCCCTTGCCGGCATCGGCGGGCAAAGCAATGGAGCGGGTTGGATTTCATGACGCAATAATTGTCCATAGAGTGTTGAAGAACCCCCCTATATTGCAATCATTGGCTCGCAGATTTTTTGCCGACGGCTTTCGGAGGAGGTTCGCCGCGTAAAAGATTTCCAACGGACGAGCTTCATTGAATTTTAAAACAGTTCAAAGCGACCTGCCAAACCCTCGGCGGAATTCGGCCCCACCCACACCTTGAAGTCCCCCGGCTCCACCTGCTCTTCCAGGTTGATGTCGCAAAATTTCAGGTCCGACGTGGGCAGGTTGAAGGTGACCGTTTTGGTTTCGCCGGGTCGGAGATAAATTCTTTCAAAGCCTTTCAACTCCTTGATTGGCCGGGTGACAGACGCCGCGACGTCGCGGACATAAAGCTGGACGACTTCGTGGCCGGCCACTGCGCCGGTGTTGGCGACCTCTGCCGAAATTTTCACCATGCCGGGGATGGTTACTTCCGGATTTTCAATCTTCAGGTTGCTGTATTTAAATGTCGTATAGCTGAGACCAAAACCGAATGGCAACAGCGGCGTCGTGGGCAAGTCAATATACTTGGCCAACTCGGGGCGGCCGGTATTCTTGCGGTTGTAGTAGATGGGAATCTGGCCGACGGCGCGCGGGAAGGTGACAGTGATTTTTCCGGCGGGATTGTAATCTCCGAAAAGCACATCGCTGATCGCATTGCCGCCTTCCACGCCCGGATGCCACGCGAGCAGAATCGCTGGCACATTCTCCATCGCCCAATTAATGGTGAGCGGTCGCCCGGCGAACAGCACCACCGCCATCGGCTTGCCCGTCTGCTGGATCGCCTTTAACAGCTCATGCTGCCGGCCGGGCAGATCGAGGCTGGCGCGGCTGTGCGACTCGCCGTTGAATTTTTCGCTTTCCCCGACCGCCAACAGAACAACCTCCGAATTTTTGGCTGCATCAATCGCGGCGGCAAAGCCGTTTGTGGAAGTTCCATCCACATCGCAACCGTTGGCCAAGTTTATTTTGCAGCCATTGCCAACGGCATTTTTCAACCCTTCCAGCAGGGTAATGGCATCCTCGGCATGAGCGCCCGTGGACCAAGTGCCCAACATCACTTTGCGGTGGCCGGCCAGCGGCCCGATCAACGCGATTGACTTCACCGTCCTGGCCAGCGGCAGCAGGTTGCCTTCGTTTTTCAAAAGCACCATGGACTCGCACGCCGCTTGTCTGGCGATCTGGCGATGTTCCGCCGAGAGAATGACTTTTTCCTGAAGTTTTGGATCCGTGTAGGGATGGTCAAACAGGCCCAACCGATATTTCACACGGAGAATCCGGCGCACGGCGGTGTCGAGAATTTCTTGGGAGAATTTCCCCTCCCGGATCAGGCGCGGCAGATTTTCGATGTAGGTGCGGCTCACCATTTCCATGTCCACGCCTGCCGTGACGGCGAGCACGCCCGCGGCCGCCTTATCCCTGGCGATGCCGTGATCCACCAACTGCTCCACCGACGCCCAGTCGCTGACGACGAAGCCGTTGAAGCCCCATTCCTGGCGGAGAAGGTCCGTGAGCAACTGTTTGTTTCCCGTCGCCGGAACTCCGTCCAGATCGTCGTAGCCGCTCATCAACGTGACTGCGCCGGCCGCCACCGCCGCCTTGAAGGGAGGCAGGTAAATATCCCGCAGCGTGCGCAGGGAAACTTCGGCGGTGTTGTATTCGCGTCCGCCTTCCGGCGCACCGTAGGCGGCAAAATGCTTTACGCAGGCAGCCATGGCATCCGGTGCGGAAAGATCATTGCCCTGATAGCCTCTGACTTTCGCGCGAGCGATTAGCGAACCCAGATATGGATCTTCGCCGGCACCTTCTACAATTCTCCCCCAGCGCGGCTCGCGGCAAATGTCCACCATCGGGGAAAATGTCCAGTCAATGCCGAGCGCCCGCGCCTCCGTGGCGGCGACGCGTGCCGTTTTTTCCATGAGCTCGAGGTCCCAGCTCGCCGCCTCTCCCAACGGCACAGGAAAAACCGTTCGCTGGCCATGAATCACATCGAAGCCGAACATCAACGGAATGCCCAGTCGTGATTCTTCCACGGCGATCTTTTGGAGGGCGTTTCGTTGCTCCACGTCGGCCACGTCGTAAAACGAACTAAGCCGGCCCTTTCTAATTTCGTCTTCCACGCTGCCCGGAAGTTGCTTGCCGCTTTTGCCGGTTTGCGACATCTGACCGGCCTTTTCCTCCAACGTCATCCGCTTGAGCAACGCATCAATCTTCGCCTCGATCACCGGATCGAGTTCGTTGCCGGCATTCGCAAACGGTTCTGCGTCGGCTGGGCAGAACGCCAGAAAGACACCGAGACACAAAAGACTGCGGACTTTCATTTGACTACCGGCGACTGTTTTTGCGGCGCTACGGATTCGGTGGCGGCAATCGCTTCGCGCAATTGAACCAGCATCTCCGTGGCCGCCGTGTAGGTGTTATAATCCTTCCGCCCCGAGGACAATGTCTCGATGGGCAGATAGCCGCGATAACCCGACTGGCGGATGATCGTGACCAGCTTCTTCATATCCACGCGCGGCGAGTCGGCGGGGGTGCCCATGAGTTCCTTGATCTGCCAGGTCACCGCGTAAGGCGCCACCAGGGCAATGTCCACATACGGATCTGGCGTATTGTATTTGCCGGTGTCCACCATCGCCGCGCAGTATTCGTGATCCACGCGTTTGAGAAGGCTGAGGTGCTGTTCGCCCGTGCTGATAAAATCCCCGTGGTTCTGCACCACGACGATGACGCCAAACTTTTTCCCATGCTCCGCGCATTCGCGCAGTGAATCGGCCAGCCAGACCTCGACGTCTTCGCGCCGGGCGTTGTGCGCCGCAGCCTGCCAGTTTTTGAAGGGCGCTTGCGAATCGGCAAACGCGCGGATCACGGGCGCGCCTAGCTTGGCCGCGACTTCGATCCACGTTTTGATGCGCGCCACGCCCTCAGCCCGCACGCCCTGGTCAGCGGCGGTGAAATCATTGCGCACTCCGGTGCCGCTGATGGCCAGGCCCAGATCAAAGGCGTGGCGCTTGAGCCGATAAATGTATTCGTCCTTCGGCGCGTTTGGATAGCCCGGGAAGAAATAGCCGGTGACGTCCACCGCATCGAAGTTGTGCTCGGCGCAAAAATCACAGACCCGAAACAAGTCCACACCCTTGCTGGCATCCTTGAGGTTGGCGTTGAGGAGTTCGAGGAACGAATACGCATTCAGCGAGGGTTTCAGATGCGATCCGCCCGCGCGCTGGATCGGCGTGACCGCCGCGTTCGCGGCGGCCATCGGCAGGCTGGCGGCAACAAGTGGCAGCAGGGCGGCCTGTTTGAGAAAGGAGCGGCGACTCTTCGCGGGCAACGAGTGTGAATTCATAAGCAGAGGATCATCGAGACATTCCGGATTAGGGTTGGCGGTCAGACACGGCGATTGCCCCGGCGGCTTTGCCCGTTGCGCCGGCGCGGAGCGGTGAATCGGAACTTGAGGACCGGTCAAAATAACGGATCAACTGATAAACTTGTTGGTTCAATATCTTCATCTGGGCCAGCAAATCGTTGTAAGGTTCGTAAACGGGATTCACGATGCCTTTGTTGCTGTCGCGATTAGACGGGTCGGTGTTCAAATTTTCGGGATCGTTGTCCTGATACTTGAACCATTGCCAGCCCACGCAGTTCGGCGACTGGAGCAGTTCCAGGCAAAAATTCTGATAGAACAGGCCGCGATCTTTCTGGGTCGGCACCAGCCAGCCGGCCCCGGTTTTATTGGGCAGACCGGAGTCCGCGCCCTTGATATACCACTCCGTGATGAAGAACGGCCGGCCGGACCATTGCCCCCAGCTGGCCAGCGCCTTTTGATCCGGCTCCCATTTCCGGTAATGATTGATGGACACCACGTCCATGTATTTTCCTGCCACCTCAAAAATGGCTTTGCTTCTTAGCTCCTCGTTTTCCTGGTTAAACCGGCAGCCCAGATACATGTGGTTGGTGTCATAACGCCGGATCGCCGAGGTGACGACGGCCATGTAACGGTCAAAATAAAAGGCGTTGAACGCATCCATGTCTTCGGCAGTGACGTCCGCCACCGTGGCCGGGCGGCCCTTCCGCGTATCAAGCCATTGCTTCGCCGCCAGGTAACCGGGGTCGGAAGGCGGCAGATAAATCAAATGCCGGATCAACGCATCGTTTTTCCAGGGCAGTTCGTTGTCCGTGAAGTAGCCCAGCAGAAAAGGATCGTCTTTATAGCGCGCCAGTTGTTTGGCGGCTTGATCGGCGATCTTTTCAAACTCGGGGTCGAAAACCAGCACCAGATCGTTTTCATATCCCTGCCAGCCCGCGTTGCGATACTTCCCGACCCGCTGCCGATGCTGGTCATGCAAGGTCTGCATGGGACTGATGTTGACCGTGTAAACCAGCGGCGATTTCTGGGAGCGAATCAAGTCGGCGGCCGACCAGCACCCGGCCCCGGTGAAACCGTTGTCACGCAGAAGCTGGGCGGTCTGTTTGATCCACGATTCCCGGTCGCCGAATCGTTTGGTCAGCGCCTGCTGCTGACGCGGCGAACCGCCCATGTCGAGGTTCACCACTGAACGGTCAATGTATGGATAACCGGCGGGGTCAATGACCCACCAGCGTCCATCAATTTTTTGCGTGCGGAAAAATCCGGTGACGTTCTGCCGGGCGACTTTCCATCCGCCGTAAATATCAAGCGCCGGCTCCGGTTGGCGCACAAACCCAGCCAGACCGCCCACCGTTTTGGCATAGTAAGTCAGCAGATTGGTGTCGCCGGGTTGGTTCATGACGGGCACTGCGACCACCTGCTGGCTGGGCACACCACCCGGTGCGATCACTTGACCAGAAACGGAAACTGCCGCCAGTGCGGCCATCATCAGAGAACAGATTTTTTTCATAAAATTCTTGGTGCGCGCGGTCGTTTATTTTCGCACGCGCCCGCAAAGGGTGACCACCCTGCTAAAATATGGGGTCACGTCCGCGGAGAATGCTCAGGGCGCCTGTGAATTTTGCTTTTTGTAACGCGACCACGCGCTGATCACTGAGTCAGCGTTCCATCAAACCATTCTGCCAGTTTTTGCACGCGTGCATTGATCAGCCACATGTTCTCCAGCAGATCGTTGTAGGGTTCATAGCGGTTGCTCACGATGCCCTTGTTCGAATCAATGTTCGACGGGTCGGGATTCGAGTCAGGATCGTTGTCCGCATATTTGAACCAGTGCCAGCCGACGCAGACCTTGGATTCAAGCAGCGCCAGGACGAAGTTCTGGTAAAACAAGCCGCGATCATTTTGAGTATGCACCACCCAGCCCGCGCCCGTGTTGTTGGGCATGCCGCTGTCCTCGCCCTTCACGTAAAATTCCGTGATGATCACCGGCCGACCGGACTGCTGCTCCCACATGCGGATGCGGTTGATGTCCGGCGTCCACTGGCTGTAATGATTCACCGAAATCACATCCACATACGGCCCCAGCTCGCGAAAAATTTCCGGGCGATCCTTGTCCGACGAGAACAAACGCGAGCCGAGGTAGAGATGATTGGGATCGCTCAACTTAATGGCCTGATTCACCACTTTGTAATATTGGCCCCAAACATGACCAAGAAAATCGTAGCGATCCTGCGTGGTGACCTGTCCCGTCGTGGCGCCAGGGCCATACCGTTCGCGCAACCAGCGCCACGCTTCCTCGTAGCTGGAGTTTCCAGGCGTCAGTCCCAACCACGTAACGAGCATTGAAGAGGGGAAGCTCAACTCATTGTCCGAGAAATAGCCCAGCAAATACGGGTCCGTCTTGGTGCTGGCAAACGACTGCGCATAGGTCTGGCAGAACGGTGCAAAAGTGGGATCGAACACCTGCGGATAACCGGCGTTCGTATTGCTCGCGCTGTAGGTGCTCAGGAAATTTTTGATGATGGTGTAAACCAGCGGCCCCGGGACCGCCCGGAGCCGGGTGGTATCGGACCACGCCCCCGCCCCGTTGAATCCGTTCGTGCGCAGCAAGGCGGTGGTGGCAACGGCCCAATTGCTGGAATTGGTAAACTTGGCCGTCAGCGCAGCGACGGCTCCCGTCGAATTGATGGTCGAAACAACTGCCACGCCCTGATGCAGGAACCGATAGCCCAGCGGATCAATCAGCCACCAGCGGTCCTTGATTTTCAGCGGATAGAAGAAACCGGTGGCGTTGGTGTGAAACGAAAGCAAGCCGCCATAAATGCTGGTGGCGCCATCCTGCGCTCCGCTCAAAAAACCCGGCAGCTGATCCAGCGTTCGTGTGGCGTAGGAGTTCCATGTTCCGTTCGGAATCGTGGCCGCCTGAACCAATATCAGCGCGCCCGGCAACTCGCGAACGCGCAGGTAAAGCTGCCCGGCTCCGACATAGGCTGGCAGCGGACGCGGCGAAACCGCCCCGCGCACGGTGAGGTCATCCAGTTCGAGGCTGCTGCCGGGGCTAGGCGAAAAAATCGGAAGGATGAATCGCACCACCTGGCCGGCGGATAGATTCTGCAGACTGCTCACGCCGGAAAGATTCACGAACTGGGAACTCCAGTTGGTCCGAACGGTGTTCACCGTGACCGCGGCTTGCACGAGTTGATTCGTGGTCGAAGGTGTGGTGACATAAACCGCATAACCGCGCGGCGTGGAGCTGCCCCCGCGCGCGGCATTGAAACTCAGACTGCTCAGATCCAGATCCGTCACTTTGGTTCCCACTGTCAGGTCGAAGGTGATGACGCTGTCGTTAGTCAAAGCCGTTGCGACGTCTGAGTTGGTCGCCACGAAATTGGCGATTAGTGCCGGCGAGGAGGCATATGCGCCAAAGTCGGTCGTAAAATAGTTCAGTCCAGAACCGGGAGTTAACGCCCCGCCCGCCGCCGTTTTGAGCGCATCCTGAACCTGGGGGCCAAGCTGCCCCATCTGATACTGAAGCAGCACAAAGTCGTTACCAACGACGGGATCCGTCGTGCCGAGATTGAGCGATGTGCTGGTTTCCGCGCCGGCGGAAACATTGGTGGGAAATTCCCCCCAGTTTTTCAAGTCGGTTGAATATTCGACGACATAAACTTTTCCCGTCTGCGAATTCCACGTCAGGTTGATTGCCTCGCCCTGACGCTGGACGTCAGTGATCGCCAGCGGCAACGCGGCATTAAGCCCGGCGACGGGCGACAATAACAGAAGTCCACCGACCAGCAGCCGGAAAGTGAAATCAATGAAAGATTTTGACCTCATGCGTTTCAATAAAAACCCCGGCTGCTCTTGTAAACAGCCGGGGTGCCAATCATTGGTTCAACAGAGGCCGCATTTTACTGCTGTTTGATCCGGAGGAATAATGGGTTGGCCCCCACATACCCAGCTGGAATGCCGGGTGAAACATCACCATTCACCGTGATGTTATCAAACTCCAGACTGCTCCCGGCGGCGGGCGCATAGAAAGGAATCTTGAAGGTCACCACCTGGCCGGCCGTGAGATTCTGCAAGCTCGACAATCCCGTGAGGCTGATATTGAAAGCCGTGTAGGTCGGGCGTGCAGTTGGCACATCCGTCGCCACTTGAACTATTTCATCCGTGGTGGTGGGCGTCGTCACATAGACGGCAAAGCCGCGGGGCGCGGCGGTGCCGCCACGACCGACGTTCAAAGTCAGACTGGTCAGATCCAGATCCGTCACTCCCGACCCCACGGTGAGCGTGAATGTGAACCAAGTCTGATTGGCGACTGCCGTGGCGAGATCCGCGCCGTCCGTTACGGCTGTCACCTGCAACTGCGGCGGAGCAGGATTCGTGTAAACTGGCGTCACATTAGCATTCGCGTTGAATAGGTTTACCCCCGCGCCGGCTGTCAATGGTCCCGCCGCCATCGTTTTGACGGCGTCTTGAATTTGAGCATTAGCAGTGCCCATCTGATATTGGACCAAGGTGTAATTGGCGCTGGCTACCGGCACAACGGTGCTCAAAAGCTGGCTGGTCAAGTTAGTGCCGCCCGTCCCCGCAATGTTGGCCAGGGCAACACTCCAGTTGGGCGAGGCCAGATTGGTGGAATATTCAATGGTGTAGAGCTGGTTCGTGAAAGAGGTCCACGTCAGTCCCAACGCGGTTGGCTGCACGTCAATCTTGGTTGTGGCCAGCGGCAAGAAGGGTATGGAACTGGTGCTGACGGTAATGACGCCACTGCTCAAGAGTTGCGAGGTATCCCAGACGTAGTTGGGTTGGGCAAAGCCATTACCGGTCAACGCAATCGTGGGAACCGGGCCGGTGATCGTTCCGTCAAACAAGTCGAAGGAGTCGCCAAACTGCAAGGCCGGTCCGGTGTTCACCACGTTCAGGACGCTGCTGCCCAGCGGAATATTGGCCGCCATCAGCTTGTCGGCGGTTTGCCCATTGGTGCGGTTGACTTGCATCGTATAAGAGCCGGCGTTGGCGAGCGTGCTGCTGAGCGTCAGCGTGCCGATGCCGTTGTTGCCCGGGGCGAGGCTGCCGCCGGCTTGCACATCAACAGCTCCGTTGACCGTTCCCGAACCGCCCAGGGCACCGCCGGCGACCGTCACCGTGCCGCCATCGAGCACGTTGTTGGCCGAGAGCGTGCCGGCATTGATGACCGTGCTGCCCCAGGTATTGACGGGGCTATTCAGGTTCACCGATCCCGGACCATCCTTGAGGAACGATCCGCCGGCGCCAAGGGTCAGCGAATTTTCGAACGCGATATAATCAGCGGTTTCCCCTGCAGCATTGCCCGGCGAGCACCACAGATTCACGTCACTTCCCGAGACCGTATTGGAGAAGGTGAATGAAACCGGGGTGGATACCATGCGAAACCGCGAACTGCCCTCCAGAACGACCGGGGCCGTAAAGAAAACCCGGGTGTTGCCATTGATGGCGTAGAGGGCTCCCGGCGAACTCGCGATGCCGGTGCCGTTGACGAACAGCGGCTCCGAGATCAAAAGCGTTCCGGCGGTGCCGAAGGCCAGCTTGCCGTTGGCCAGCACCCGCGTGCCGGAGTCGGCGGTGCCCAAGGCGTTCGTTGACGAGACATACAATTGGCAGGCGTCGTTGATGGTGGTGAAACCCGTATAGGAATTGCTGCTGGTGAGCGTCAGGGTGGCCGCACCCAGGACTTCAACCGCACCCGAACCGCTGATCGGGGCATTCACCGTGAGTCCGCCACCGCTTAAGTTCAATCGGAAAGTGCCGTTGTTCGTGATGGCGGTCGGAGCACCCAAGGAGCCGAAGCCGCCGCCCGATCCCACGGACAAGACGCCGGCTTGAATATCAATCGGCCCGGTGAGGCTGTTGCTGGGGCTGGTGAAAATCAAATCGTTTGCACCCTTCTTGGTCAGCGTGCCGGTCGGGGCTATGCCATCGCCGAAAAACGTGTAGGCATTGAGTTCATTGCTGACCGTCATGCTGGCCGGAATGATGAGGAGCGTGGCATTGGCGACATTAACGGAGAAGGTCGAGGCCGAATCATCAAAGGTGACGCTGTCTCCCGTGGAGAAATTGGTTGGCGTCAGACCGCCGCTGTTGGTCCAATTCAGGCTGGAGATATCCCAATCGCCGGACCCACCAAGCCAGGTCAGGTTCTTAGGAACGCCCACGACCACCAAGTTCACTTGTCCCGCGCTGTAACCCAACTGGTAAGTCTGGCTGGTGGCCCCCACCAAAGTGAGGTTAAAAGCGCCGGGCGACAACGCGGCCCCCGTATAATTGATCAACCGGTAAGTGCCCGCCGCCTTGAATGTCGGCACACTGACATAGAGAGTTGGAACACCGCTGAGTGTGAGCGAACCCGACACGTTCAAGATATCGTTCGTGGTGCTGGTCACATTGAAGTTGAGCGGATTGACCGCGTCCACCGTCAGATTACCAGTGACCGCACCGTTGCACTTCATGCTCTGGCTGTTGCCGGCATTCAGCGTCAGGCCGCCGATCGAACTGGCATCCACCGTGCCGCCGCCCAGGACGATGTTCGTGCAGGTGACAATCGCCGAAGCATTCCCCAGCTTGAGCACGCCGTTGCTAACCACGGTCGAGCCGGTGAACGTATTGGCACCGCTCAAGGTGACGGAGTTGGAGTTTAACTTAACGACACTGCCAAGTCCTTCGATCACATTGGCCAGCGTAAAATCGTTCGTTGCATTCAACGTGAGCGCATTGGCGCTCGTCGTCATCACCACCTTGCCCGAGCCCAGGGGATTGAGGGCATTATTGCCAATCTCAATTCGACCGAGCGTGTTTGTCCAATTGCCGCTGAAAGCCGTATTGGTGCCCAGTAGAATCAGCGCGTTCGTTTGCGCGGTTGTGATATTGCCATAGGCCACCGTCAAATTGGCCGACCCACTGACGTTAGCCACCAGCAAGGTATCACGATTGGCTGAAATGGCGCTGATGGCGTTGATGAGCGAATCCTTGGTCACCAGAATCGTGCCACCCAGGGCCGCCCGCCAGTCAGTCGTGGTTTGATTCGCGGTATTGTAGCTGATTGTCCCGCCGCCAAGTTCAATCGTTGCCGTCGCCAACCCGGCAAACCCTCCGCCGTTTTTCAGGACCAGCGAGCCAACATTAACCCCGGCGCCATTGTTTGTGAGGATTAGCTTATCCCCGGCAAATGCCGATAAAGTGGGCGAGTTGGTTGACGCATCCAGTGTCCGCACGTTGAATGTCCCCGACCCAACGCCACCGGAAATATAGTTATTGCCAGAGGTAGCCAGCGCGGCGGGCGTTCCCCAGACCGCGCTGTTGTTCCAATTTGTGCCCAAACCAATGGTCTTGGTCTGGATGATGTCCGCAGCCGACACGGTGGTTCCGGCAATCAAGATTGTCCCGAGCATGGCCGCGCTGAAAACCAGCGCTGAGGTGCGTTGCGATATTTTCATGAATGTTGAAGGGCGAGGGTTATTGGGCTTTAGGTTGAACGGAATCATAATGCTGAGGGGGTTAGGTCGCGGAATTCGTTGATTACGGTTGGGATGATTATTATAGGTTCTGAAATTGGGACGACTATTGGTGCAAATCCATCGCCGAAATGGCTTTTCTTTTTGTCAGCGACAATAGCGGGGTCATGCTGGCCATCATCGCCGAATTTTGAAAACCGTCCACCCCACAAAAACATGGGGGAGTCAGAAACCGTGATTACGGCCCCAATTCAATGCGATAAAAACTTTGCGGCAGCGCAACCACGTTCGAGACCGCAAATGTGAACAAACCAGCCGGACCGTTGGTGCTCAGCAGCGTGCTCCAGTCGTGCAAATTCGTGGAAACCTGCACTTCGTAGTCCGGCCCGCCGTCGCCCGCGACAGTCATGCGGAACGCGCCGCCCAGATATGACGCCTGCGAAAGCACCGGCGCTTGCGGCACCGTGACCGTCACCCAGAAACTTTGCGTCGCACTCAGCGGCTGGGTGTTCGTGTAGAACAGCGATAACTGCGGGGCTGTCACCGCGCCCGCTTCTTTCGAGGAATAATCCACCTTGCCATCGGTCGTGGAATTCGTGGCATAGAGGCGCAAGGACAACCATCCGTTGGTCGTCGTGTCTTGCCGGAGGGCATCGGCCACGGAGACTTGCACCGGCACACCGGCTTGTGGAATCCAGGTCGCCAGAGTTGCGCCGGAAGCCGGTTTGGTATTCCAGGTAATGGTGGATTCATTCCAAGTGTCATCCGTCACCAGCGCCACGGCGTGGGTGCCGGACAAATTCGCCGCCGCCGGTTGCAAACGGAGTTGCGCGTCCGCCAGCACGCCTGGAAAAGACGGCGACGCGAAACGCAGAAAACTTTCCCGGGAGAAGTTCGCCGTGGGATCGCGCTTCACCGTCAGAATCGTGTCCGTGCCAAAATTCAACGCGGCGTAGGTGCCATCGCGCACATAGGCATCCGCCTGCGGCGCGAGATTCGTGCGCCAGCCGGCTTCGGTCACCACCACCCGGAACAGGTTGCTCATGCCGGCCTGGGCCATGGTTGGCCGCCAGAGGATCAGACCGTTGGTGGGATTGATGGCTGCTCCGACAGGCGCGCTCAACAAACCGAAAGCCAGCGTTTGCGCCGGCACATCAGGATCAGCGGCGACCGGCGCCAGCGCAAGCGTCGCACCGGCGATGATCTGGATATTGGAGATGGGCGACAGCACCGGCGGCAGGTTTGTGGACTGAACGGTGAAGCTCACCGCGTTGCTCGCGCTCAAATTTCCAAGTTGCGCCACCGTGCGGCCCGCCACCAGCGCCGCGATTTCCACCGGCGACAACTGCGCGCCATACAACGCAACGTCATCAAGATTACCGTTTAGCCAGCGCGCTTCGTTGCCCTTCTTGACGCCGCCAAACACCAGCTCGGCGCTTTGATCCAGCGACCAGTTGACAGGCGTCGCGGCCCCGACTTGCACGCCGTCCAAATAGAGTTTGAGCAGGCCGGCGTTGCTATTCGTGCGGTCAAACAGCACGGCGGCATGATGCCATTCGTCCGTCGGCAGAACGCCGCTGGCCAGGCTGGCATCCTGGACATTGCTTGAGTTGTAGTGACGCAATTGCAACTGGCCACCCGGCACCAGATCCAAATCCAGTTCATCGCCATCACCGGCATAGCCGTCGCCGGGGCCGATGTGGAAAATGAAATCGTCATTGGTGGCGGTGCTGCGACGAAACCAGGCGACCATCGTCCAATCTGCATTCTTCAAACCGTAGGTCGTCCCCGACAACAAGGCTTCCAATCGTGCCCCATTGCCGGCCCCGGATTCGGACAGCGCCAGCGAATGCGTGCTGAACGGCGCGAGCACTGGCGGCACGTTCGTGTCATAGGTGCTGGTGCCGTTGCCATACTCTTCGAGGGCGCCGGTCAACGTATTCGCGGAACTATCGGTGACGCTGTGATCGTCACTGGTGTCGGGCGGCTCAAAATTGCAGTGCAGCAGCCAGCGCGCATCCGGGCCGGTATCGGTGGCCGAATAATTGAATGACGCCGGGCCGGAATAGTTCAACGCAGGCATGAACCTCGCGGTGTGGCCATCACCGAGCAACATCACCGTGCCGCCAGTGACCGCGCCCACGCTCAAGCTCAATTGGGCGGACGGTGTTTCCAAGTCCGAAACCAACGGCAGCAAATCCACATCCACGGAACCGGCCACCGGCAAGGCGAGATTGGTGGCGAGCGCGGTGGGCGCGGTGTTGAACGCCGTGACCTTGATCGTAAAGGTTTCCGGTGTCTGATTGGTGCCGTCGCTCACAAGCAACAGCACGGCCGCCGAACCGATCTGGTTGGCGGCGGGCGTGACCGTCACGGTGCGGCTCGCGCCGCTGCCGCCGAGGAGAATATTCGCGGCGGGGAGCAAATTGGTATTGAGCGATACCGCCCGCACGGTCAGCGCCGACGCCGGCGTTTGCGCATCGCCGACGGTGAAAGCGATCGGGCCCGTGGCCGAATTCTCCGGGATGGTTTGGTTGGCGAGATTGGAAATCGTCGGCGGCGTGTTGTTGGTGTCGGCGACCGGCGTAAGGCGGATGTAATCAATGGTAAGATTGTAGTCGGACGCGTTCACGTTCTTGCCGGCGACGGTAAAACGAACCTGCCAGTTGCCGCCGACAGAAAAATTATTCGTGCCGAGGTCCGTGAACCCGGCCCCCGTGCCGGCGACATACGCGTCCACCACCCCGCCAACGTTGCCAAAACTGCCGCTGCCTTCCGGTGCCACGGCGAGCTGGAACTGGCCCGAAGCCCCGCTCTGGCGATAGCCCACTTTCACGTCCCATTGCCCGGGAAACGGAACCGCGATGCCAAGCGTCATGAAGTCATTCGTCGCGTCGGCTTGCAGTTGCATCCCCGCGCCCGCGCTCAACGTGTCCTGAATGAAAGGGTTGGTGGAGTCGCCGGCCGAATAGGCGAGGACGGGGAGTTTCTCGGCCTGATTTGCGAGCGCATTCCAGATGGCCCAGTAAGCGGGTTTCTTCTGGTAATTTTTGTCGAACGGCAGCGCCGCGCCGGTGCCGGGGAAAAAGCCCGGGATCCAGGAGTCATTGTCCGTGAAGCCCCACGTTTGCAAAACTTTGAAGTGCGGCTGCCCCAGCGCCACGCTGACGACGTTCCAATAAATATCCGCCTGCGCGGCCAGATCCTCCGGCGTCGCCACGCCGTTGGTCACCGGGATGCGCACGTCCATCTCGGTGATGTGCAGATCCAGGCCAAGGTCGTTGAAGCGCTTGAAATTGCTGCGCAGGCTCGCGTAGTCAATGCCGCTGATGTGCATCTGGAAGCCGATGCCATTGATCGGCACGCCGCGGTTTAGAAAGTCCTGGGCCATCGCGTAGATGGCGTCGGATTTTGCGTTGTCCACCTCGGCGCCATAGTCATTGTAAATGAGTTCGGCGCCGGGATCCGCCAGGTGCGCGCGCTTGAATGCCTCCTCAATGAAGCGCGTGCCGTTGCCGGCGTAGCCGAAACCCGGATTGTCATACCAGAAACTGCTCCGAATAGTCCCGTTGTCATTGAAAGCCTCATTCACGACATCCCAACAGAAGGCGTCGCCGCGATACCGCCCGGCCACGGTATCAATATGATGAAACAGGAAGTCGCGGATCTGGTTGGTCGTGAATCCGCCGCCGGTCAACCAGGTGGGAACGGAGTTGTGCCACATCAATGTGTGCCCTCGGAATTGCTGTCTGCCCGCCCGCGCGAATCCCGCGATGGCGTCGAGATCCGTCCAATCGTAGGTGTATTGGGCAGGTTGGGTGGCGGCCCATTTGGCGGCGTTTTCCGGCGAAGGAACGAGTTGCTGCCGGAGCGTGTTGGCATAGGCGGCGTTGGCGACACTGTCCGGCGGCTTGACGGCCGCGCCGACCCGCAAGCCGGGGAAATTGGCGGCGGCTTCCTGCAGGCTTTCAGCATGACCGAGGACACAACTGAAAATGCAAATCAGGATTTGAATCAGCGGCGCGGGCCGGATGCGGAATTTTTTTTTCATGCGGAACCACCACCCGGATTTCGGATAAAACAGACGCCGTCAACGGAGTTCAAGGCTTGAACTTCAAATAGGGCAGGTCAGACGGATTAATCGGGCTGAGGTCATCTTGGTAGTAATAGAACAGTCTGGCCGTGGTGCTGTAAGTGGTGAGTTGCAGCAGCTTCTCCACCTTGATCCACGCCACCGAACCGTCCACCGTCAGGTGATTGGCCCCCGCCGGATATCCCGCCCCACTCTTCTGATGGGGGACTTTGTTCAGCGGGTTGGTAATATCCGCCCAGGCGGCTACTCCCGTCAAACCAGGGTTTTTACAGACCAAATCCACTGCGAGAACCCAGGAGGGCTTGGAGGTGCTCAACTTGGTCGGACTGGCCGAGGCCACCCCGGCGCTGTTGGCAATATTATACCACCAGTAAGCGCCACCCAGGTAAGCGTAGCCCACCTGCCACTGCGGCGGCGAACCGCCACCGGGGTTGCCATTATAAGTCACACTGCCAATCCCCAGACTGGGACAGGCCCAGACCGAGGCGTTGTTGGTCTGCGTGGGATCCAGATTAACATCTTTTGACAAACCCGCCTGCGGCGCATTGAGACAGTGCTGATTGACCGGCCCCTTGACGGTGGAACTAAGAATGGCCCCCGTGGCCGAGCGCGCCTCCACCACCTTGTCATTGTTGTCGCCGGCGTAAATGGTCATGCCCAGACCGATCTGGCGGAGATTGTTGACGCAGGAAATTCGCTTGGCGCGCTCCTTGGCGCTGGCCAGCGCAGGCAACAGCATGGCGGCCAGAATGGCAATGATCGCAATCACGACGAGCAACTCAATCAAAGTGAAGGCACCCGGCTGACGGTTGGTCGTGTTAGCAGCGCGGAACGAAAGCCGTTGGGATGGGCGTTGGGTTTTCATATTATTTTGCATAGTCAGGCCAGGTGGTTGGCCGGCTAAAGGTAATTGGTATGAATGCATCTTAGCGTCTCCGCCGCCCAACTCCACCCCACAAAAACATAGGGACCAAACCGCCTGTATTCCCTTGGCAACGCCCGCCTTCGTCCGTCTATGCTGTGACTTCCCAAAAATGAAATTTCACCTCGCGATCTCCGCCCTATGTCCGCTCCTGTATTTATCCCCTGCTCCAGCCCGCGCCGGCAACGCGTTGCCGTATCAGGACCCCGCTCTTTCGGTTGAGGCGCGCATCCAAGACCTGCTGCCGCGCATGACGCTGGAGGAAAAGGTCGCCCAGTTGAACCTCTGGCCCAATCTCGCCGAACTGCTGAAGCATAAATCCATCGCGGACGACATCGCGCTCACCTTGCCGCAAATCACCAACGGCGTCGGCGGCATCGAGTATGATACCAAGCTGGCGCCCGGGGACTACGCCCGCTTTCACGATGCGGTGCAGCATTACCTCATGGAGAAAACGCGTCTCGGCATTCCCGCGCTTTTTGACGGCGAGGCGTGCCACGGCTTCGTCGGCACGAACGCCACGGTCTTTCCGGTGCCGCTCACCCTGGCCAGCACTTGGGATCCGGCACTGGTGGAAAAAATTTACGGCGCCATCGCCTTGGAGATGCGCGCCTACGGTGTGACCCACGCGGCGACGCCAGTGCTCGATCTCGCCCGCGAACCCCGCTTCGGCCGGTTTGATGAATTTTACAGCGAGGATCCCTATTTGGTCGGCGAAATGGGCGTCGCCGCCATCCGGGGCCTTCAAGGTCGCTCCCGGATGATTGACGGCGACCATCTGCTGGCCTGCGCGAAACATTTCACCGGCCACGGTCAGCCGGAGGGAGGCAACAACATGGCGCCGGCGGATTTGTCCGAGCGCGTCCTGCGCGAGCTGCATTGCTATCCGTTCGAACAAGCGGTCAAGCGCGCCAACGTGCGCACCGTCATGGCGGCCTACAACGAAATTGACGGTGTGCCCGGCAGCATCAACCACTGGCTGCTCACGGATCTGCTGCGCGGGGAATGGGGCTTCGACGGCGCGGTCATTTCCGATTACGACGGCGTCAGCCGCATGATTGACCGCCAGTTTGTTTGTGCCAATCCCGCCGAAGCCGGCCGCCGCGCCTTGAATGCGGGACTGGACTTTGAACTCCCCTCCACCAAAACCAACGACTGTTTTCAGCATCTGCCGGAATTGATTCGTTCTGGCCAGGTCAAGGAAGCCACGCTGGACCAGGCGGTCAGCCGGATGCTCCGCAATAAATTTCTACTCGGTCTCTTCGAGCATCCCTACACGGACGGCTTGGACAAAACGCAGCGGGAAATGGGCTCGCCCGCGCATCGCGCCCTGGCCCGGGAGGTGGCGGAGAAAGGCCTGGTGCTGCTGAAGAACGCCAACCACACGCTGCCTTTCAACCGTAGCACCATCAAGCAGCTCGCCGTGATCGGGCCAAACGCCGACGAAGTGCATTACGGTTCCTATTCCGCGCCCAACGCAGGCGTTGCGATTGTGGACGGCTTGCGGGCTTACGGACAGGGCCGGTTTGAGGTGCGTTACGCGGAAGGCTTCAAGATTTACGAGAATGACAAAACCATTTCCGCCGCAGACAAAACTCCCGAGGCCGAGGAACGCCGCATCGCTGACGCCGTCGCCACTGCCCGGGAATGCGATGCCGTGCTGCTCGTCCTGGGCGGCAACGAAAACACCTGCCACGAGTCCTGGCATCCCGACCACTACGGCGACCGCAATGATTTGACGCTGCTTGGACGGCAGAACGATCTGGCCCGCGCGGTTCTGGCGTTGGGCAAGCCCACCGCCGTGCTGCTCATCAACGGACGTCCGCTCGCCATCAACGAACTGGCGACCACCGCACCGGCCATTCTCGAAGGCTGGTATCTCGGCCAGGAACAGGGCACCGCCGTGGCACGAGTATTGTTCGGCGAGGTGAATCCCGGCGGCAAACTCACCGTCACTTTTCCACGCTCCGTCGGCGACCTCCCGGTTTACTACAATCACAAACCGCTCGTGCATGAACACCCGTATGTTTCCGGCCCGTATTCACCGCTCTTCCCCTTCGGCCACGGCTTGAGCTACACGACGTTTCAATATGACAACCTCCAAGTCTCACCCGCGTCGGCCAAAGTCGGTGATCCGCTTCACGTCTCCGTGGACGTCAAAAATACCGGCGACCGCACGGGCGATGAAGTGGTGCAACTCTACATTCGCGACCTGATCGGTTCCGTCAGCCGGCCGGTGCAAGAACTCAAAGATTTCCGACGCATCACGCTCGCCGCTGGCGAAACCCAGACCGTTTCATTCACGGTCACTCCGGAAAAGCTTCAGTTTTACAACACCGAAATGAAACGCGTCGTCGAACCCGGCGAATTCCAAGTCATGGTGAGCACCAGTTCCGCCGACTATCTGTCCGCAAAATTTAACCTCTCGGAGTAATGCCTATAAAAATTATGAAAACATCGAATCCTCAAACCGTTCTTAAAAATGCCGGACGCCTGGTTGCTGCCGTCACCCTGCTGTCACTGCAAAGCGCGGTGGCCGCGATTGGCGACTTCGAAGCGAACACCGACGTCGGTAACCCCGCCAAGGCCGGTTCCGCCACTTACGATGCCACGAACGATACCTACACCGTCTTCGGTGGCGGCAAAAACATCTGGTTCGACAAGGACGAATTCCATTATGTGTGGCGCAAGATCAAAGGTGATTTTATTCTCCAGACCCGCGCCCACCTGGTCGGCACGGGAGTCGAACCGCATCGCAAACTCGGCTTGATGGTGCGGTCCAGCCTCGACACCAGTTCGCCTGAAATCAATGCGGTAGTGCATGGCGATGGCCTGACTTCGCTCCAATTCCGTCGCACGCACGGCGCGAAGACCGAGGAAATGAAATCCACGCTCACAGCAGCAGACGTGATCCAACTCGAACGACACGGAGATAAATACACCATGTCGGTCGCGCGTTTTGGTGAACCGTTCATCACTTCCGAAGTGACTAATCTGGACCTCGGCGACGAGGTCTATGTCGGGCTGTTCGTTTGCGCGCATAACACCACCGTGATCGAACAGGCGGTTTTTCAAGACGTGCGACTGACGATTCCTGCTCCGAAAAATTTCGTTCCTTACCACGATTACCTCGGCAGCCGACTGGAAACCCTGGACGTGGATACCGGAAAGCGCACCATTCACTACGCCACGGATGCAGGCATTGAAGCGCCAAACTGGACGCCCGACGGCGCGGCGCTGATTTACAATTCCCGAGGCCGACTGTTCCGTTTCCCGCTTGATACCAAGCAACCCGTGCCGCTCAACGCCGGATTCGCCGATCATTGCAACAACGACCATGTGCTGTCCTTCGACGGAAAAACTCTGGGCATCAGCCATCAGCCAAAAACGAACGGCAGCAAGTCACTCGTTTACACGCTGCCAATAACGGGTGGGACACCCAAGCAGATCACGGACAAATCGCCCTCGTATCTGCACGGCTTTTCGCCGGACGGAAAGTTTCTCATCTACACCGGCCAGCGCGACGGCGACTTCGACATCTACCGCATTTCTTTCAATGGCGGCGAAGAGACGCGCCTGACCACCGCCAAAGGTTTGGACGACGGCTCGGAATACAGTCCCGACGGAAAATACATCTACTTCAATTCGGCGCGCACCGGCGCGATGCAGCTTTGGCGCATGAAGGCCGACGGCTCGCGGCAGGAGCAATTGACGCACGGTGAATTCAACGACTGGTTTCCGCACGTTTCGCCGGACGGCAAGCGCATCGTGTTCATTTCCTTTTCAAAGGATGTCCCCGCCGAGCAGCACCCGTATTACCAGCACGTTTACATGCGCGAAATGCCCGTGAGCGGCGGCGAACCCAAAGTGGTCGCTTATCTCTACGGCGGACAAGGCACCATCAATGTCCCCTCCTGGAGTCCCGACAGCAAACGAGTGGCCTTCGTCAGTCATACCGGAAATGCCGGCGGGTTAATTCCAACTTCCACCCCATGAAATCTCCAAACCCGTCCGCACGCAGAAACCAATTTACCGTCAAGACCACCCTGTGGCTTGGTTTGCTTTGTGTCGCTGCGGGCACACGCGCATTGGCCGCGCAACCAGCGACGAACACCGTCAGTCTGGACGCGCGCATTGACGGCCTGCTTCAGCAAATGTCCACTCAGGAGAAAATTGAGCAGCTTTATTACAACACCGATGGTAACGCGCGGCTAGGCATTCCGCAATTCACCGGGAGTGATGGCCCGCATGGCATCGGCAACAAGGCCAAGGGTTGGTCGAGCTTTCCCGTCACGCTCGCCATGGCCGCCACGTGGGATCCGGATTTGATCCAGCGCGTGGGCAAAGCCATCGCGCTGGAACAGGCCTCGCGCGGACGCCATCGCATTGCGGGCCCGACGCTGGATCTGCTGAGCGATCCGCGCAATGGGCGCGCCCCGGAAACCATCGGCGAAGATCCCTTTCTCGGCGGCCGCATCACGGAAGGTTTTCTCCATGGCATGAACGAAACCGCCGTGTTCGCGACCATCAAGCATTACAATCTCAACACCTACGAAGCCAACCGCGAGACGAATAATTACGCGATTGATCAGCGGAGCCTCGTCGAATTTTGGGGCGAACACTGGCGGCGGGCGGTGCAGGATGGCGGCGCGCAATCCGTCATGTGCGCCTACAATCTCGTCAACGGCGACAAGTGCGCCGAGAATTACAACCTCATCAAAACCATCCTGCGCGACCTCTGGGGTTTTCGCGGCTACACCATGAGCGATTGGGGCGGCTTCTGGAGCACCAAAAAGGCGATGGCGGCGGAGCTGGATTTCTGCGAAGGCGCGCCACTTTACATCAAACAACTGCCCGGACTGGTGGCGGACGGAAAAATTACGATGGCGCAATTGGATCAAGCCACCGGCAATATTCTGCGCACCAAGATTCTCGCCGGCATGTTGGACGGCCAGCCGAAAGTGCCGGCCGAAATGCGCGATTGCCCCGAACACCGTGAGCTGGTTTACGAAAGCGGACTCAAGGGCATCGTGCTCCTGAAAAATCAGGGCGCCATCCTGCCGCTGAATCCCAAGATCAAATCGGTGGCCATCATCGGCCCGAACGCGGACCAGATGGCGCTGGACGGTCACAGCAGTTCGGCGGTGATTCCGTCCTACACCATCACGCCCAAACAGGGACTGGAGACATTGCTCGGCACGAACCGCGTGCGCTACGCCAAAGGCTGCGACATCAACAGCACTGATCGCAGCCGGTTCGCTGAAGCCAAGCGCATCGCCAAGGAGTCCGACGTCGTGATCTTCGCGGGTGGGCTGGACAACACGGTCGAAGGCGAAGGTTATTTCATCAAGGGCGACCGCATCGGCGGCAGCGTGGATCTCCCCGGTGTGCAAAACGAACTCATCAACGAACTCGCCGCTGCCAATCCGAACCTGGTGCTCGTCGTCATCAGCGGCGGACCGTGCGCGGTGAGCAAGGTCATCAAAAACGTCAAGGGCCTGCTCTACGCGATTTATCCGGGCCAGGAAGGCGGCCGCGCGCTGGCCGACATTTTGTGCGGTCGCGCAAACCCGTCCGGCAAATTGCCCGTCACCATCCCAAAAAACGACGGCCAGTTGCGCCCCATCAGCACCAATTTTGTTGGCGTTGTCAGCTCCGGCCTCGGCTACCGCTGGTTTGATGCGCAAAGGCTGCAGCCGGAATTCGCCTTCGGATTCGGCCTGAGCTACACGACCTTCAAATATGAAAACCTGCGCGTCACGCCGGACCACGCTCCGGTCGGCCAGAAAATCACGATCCAAGTGGACATCACCAACACCGGTCCGCGAGCGGGTGAAGAAGTTGCGCAACTCTATCTGTCCACCGGTGACATTTCTCCTGCCGTGGCCATGCCGGTAAAACAGCTCAAAGGATTCAAGAAAGTGAATCTGCAACCCGGCGAACGCCAGCGCGTCACGTTTACCCAGACGGCGAATGAACTCTACATTTTCGATGCCGCCGAGGGTCACTACCGAGTGCCGGCCGGCTCATACAGCGTCCACGTCGGTGGCTCCTCCGATCAGCTGCCGCTGGCCGCGCCGTTCACCCTGACGCCAGCCCGCGAGCTGCCCGATCTCATGGTAGCCAATATCCGCACGCTTCCCGCCTTCCCCCAAGCCGGTGATAAAGTTTTGTTCGTGGCGTCCGTGTTTAACCGGGGAACGGGCCCCACGCCGACGAACCAACCACTGAGCGTTGACTTTCGCGTCAACGGCCAAGTAGTGGCTTCGTCGCCGGAATTGCGCCAATCCATCCCCGCCGGCGGCATGGCCTTGGTTTGCGGTTCGGAAACAACCAAGCGCAATCCGGCCTGGAGCGACACCGCCGGAACGTTCTCCGTCCAAGCCGAAGCCGATGCGCGGAATGCGATTGCGGAAACGATCGAAGATAACAACCGGGTTGGCGCAACGATCATTATCCGGCCACGGAATGATTAAACCGATTTGATGGCGGACATAGGAATGAGGCGCGTTCCCTGCGCCGCGAGGAGGTGCGTCAGAAGTTACGACTCGACAAGCCGGCTGGCATAGATTTAGTTCAGCGCATCATTCGTTTAAGGAAAATCTTCCATGCAACCACGCCACTTTGAAGCCGTCGTCTTTTCCGCCAAAGCCGCCATTTCTGCCGTCGTGGCTGCCTTGGTCTATCAATGGATTCAACTGCCCGGTGCGCCATGGGTCGCCGCCGTTTCCGCCGTGCTCGTGACGCAGCCGGATTTGCATTCCTCCCTGAAAACGTCCCTGATGCGCGTCACCGCCAACCTCTGCGGCGCGTTCGGCGGCGCGGCGTTGAGCGTGAGCATCGGGCAGCCCATCGTCGCCATGGCCATCGGCGTCCTGCTCACCGGCCTCGTGTGCTATCTGCTGAAACAGGACGACGCGCTGCGGCCTGCGTTTGTGGCAGTCGTCATCGTCACGCTCATCGGCGACACCGCCAAATGGCACAGTTCGCTCGACCGCGTGCTCGCCGTGGTCGTCGGCTGCGTGTGCGCGCTGGCCGTCGGATTTTTATTCGACAAACTGCCGTTTTTTCCCAAACCTCCAGCGTCGGCCGAAAAAACAAGCTCCGGCCAGCCTGAATAAATTTTAGCCATGAAATCTCCGCTCAAAAATAAATGGGTGCTCATCACCGGCGCCTCCAGCGGTTTTGGGGCCGCCGCCGCCAAGGCCTTTGCCGCCGAGGGCGCGAAACTCCTGCTCGGCGCGCGCCGCGTGGACCGATTGGAAATGGTCGCGGCCGCCGCCAAAAAGGCTGGCTCGCCCGCCGCGCTCTATCATCCACTGGACGTGGCCTGCACCGCCAGCGTGGAAACCTTCGTCGCGTGGGCGAAAACCAAATTGAAATCGCAGCCGCTGCACGTGCTTATCAATAACGCCGGCGGCGCGCATGGCGTGAATACGGTGGCCGAAGGCAAGGACGCGGATTGGGAGGCGATGATCCAGTCCAACGTGCTCGGCGTGCTCCGCGTGACGCGCGCGGCGCTGCCGCTGCTGACGCATGACACCGGCGCGAGCATCATCAACATCGGCTCCGTCGCCAGCCGCCGGACGTATGCCGGCGGATCGGTTTATTGCGCGGCCAAGGCGGGCGAATTGCAGATCACCCGCGCGTTGCGCCATGAATTATTTGGCA
>Ga0207702_10000382_pt1 | contig 50595 bp, 91 predicted proteins | sample KBSCornC62_FD_184302 | JGI IMG/M metagenome (GOLD analysis project Ga0207702, IMG submission 184302) | Corn rhizosphere microbial communities from Kellogg Biological Station, Michigan, USA - KBS Corn C6-2 (SPAdes) (version 2) | ecosystem: Host-associated > Plants > Roots > Rhizosphere > Soil ... | reverse complement strand
AATTTAAAATCAACAGAAAATGAAAAAGGAAACCAAGAAAATGGAGAAAAAGGAATCAGCCAAGAAGCCAACCCCGAAGAAAGCGTCGGGAATGAAGTGGGGCGGAATGGGCATGAAGAAACCATGAGTGAAGGGGGCGATAAAAAGTCCCCAAAACTTACCATTAAAGACAATCAGCTTATTCAACCTAAAAAACTGGGCGACAAATACCATTTGGTATTAGCGCAAAAAGAAAACGGAAATTGGGTGATAGCCGACCAAAAGTCAGGTATCATCATTTCCAATGACTTCGAGGATGAATATTCCGCAAGAATGGCTTATTCTAAAAACAGGGAAAAGCTAACACCTGAAAAAATAGAAAAGTCCAAATTGGACTTGCTTGACGAAACGCCTAAAGCCAAAGTTGCCAACCTTTCTGAAAATGGCAAGAAAGAAGTTGATGAAGCATTAAAACCTAACGGCATTACAGCCGACAAGATAAGAGATTATGAACGATCAAGACAAGAACCTTCCGGACTACCTGAAAGTGGAGGACAGGCAACTAGCGGCGTTTCGGAAGCTGTACAACCGCCCGATGACGAGAGCGGAGGTACGAACGAAAATACTAAAGGTGAGGCAGTACGTGAAAAACCTGTCAGCAAATCAGACGCAGTAGATCAGCCTGAAAAATCAGAAGAAGAACAACGAATTGAGGCTGCTCATAAACGCATTGACGAATGGGTTAAACGCGGACAGACTCCGGGAACATATTCTTCATTTATACCAATTCCCCATAATTTAATCATTAAATGGGCAGGGGAAATAGCTAAGTTAGCTGCAACTACTGGTATAAAAATTGACGCGGCTTTTAAAAAATGGAGAGAGGACAATCCTGATTTTTTAGATAATTTCAAGGGGAAGAATTTCAATGAAAATGCAATCCATAAAGAAATTCTATCTAAAGCAAAAGATGCCCATGAAGCATCAGAAGGCGCTAATCCATTTAAAGAGTTAAAAAATATTTGGCTCGGCAATGTTGACGTAGCGAACGCAAGAGCAAATTCAGAGGCGGCCAATTTCCAAGATGAAATACAGAATACAGCAAAAAAAGGTCAAAACTGGAAAGATATAGACCAAGCGATCCACGTATATCTTGATTTAAAACGAAATCCAGCGCATTTAAATGAATACTACGACAATCTGAATGATAATCAAAAAAAGATAGTAGACTTATCTCAAAACCTGACTGACGAACAAAAGGAAATAGCGAACAGGATTTCAAAACAATATCAGCTAATGGGCCAAAGCGCTAAAGATGCCGGGCTTATTAATGATGTTTTGGATAACTATGTATCGCGTGCATGGGATATGGGGGGCAAATCGATGGAAAGCATGCGTAAGTTCGGTCTATCTACGCGACACTCTTTACAACGTTCATTGGATACAATACTTGAAGGATGGGCAAAGGGTTATGATCTGAAGATAAAAGGAGCAACTAATAATTTAGCTATTTTAAAACAGGAAATAGCCAATGTTATTGAAAATAGAAATCTTATCGACGAGGGCTCAAAAACTCCTATAAATGAAGATGGTGATAAATTATTTATCACGCATGAGCAAGACGGGTACACTAAAATAGATCATCCGACTTTTAAAAAGTGGGGGTTTGCAGGGAAGATCGATGCCGATCAGGAGGGAACCCAAGTGATGGGCAAACGAAAGGGGATTATCGTTACGGATGACGGCACTATTCTTGAAAAAAAGGATGTTTATGCTCCAAATAAAATAGCCACCGAAATTAATAATATAATTGGGACAAGTCGGTTAAAAAATATCGGTGGCAAAACAGGAGCAGTAATAGATGCTTTGAGAAAAGCTAATTCGTTTATTAAACAAACCGTCCTGTCCACATCGTTATTCCACCATCTGGCCTTTGCAAGAAACAGGTTTTTATCTGGTGAATTTACAAAGGGGTTAAATTACAAGGACGGAGTTAAGGCTATAAAGGAAATGACCCCCGAATATGAGATACTTGTTAGAAACGGTTTAACAAGTGGGAAAATTCAAGATTGGGATGAGGCAGCCTACGAACACAAGGGTTGGATAACGAATCTGCTATCTAAAAACAATGTGACCAAAGGAGTTGCCGATAACATATCTGATTTAGCAGATAGGCAAAAAAGATTTCTATTCGAGCAGTTTGGCGCTGGAATGAAAGCTATTGATGCTATAGCGGCATTTAAGCGGGAAATGGCTAAAAATCCATACAAAAATCCTAATGATGTTGCGGCTGTAGTGGCAGACGCTATGAATAATAATTACGGCGGTATCAACCTTAAACGAATCAATAGAAATCCTACGGCGCAGGATATTCTTCATTTTGCATTACTGGCACCGGATTGGACTGAAAGTAATCTTAGAATGGCTAAAAATGCTTTTAAGGGAGGATATGAAGGAGATTTTGCAAGAAGAATGTGGGCGAAGGTTTTTTTAAGGGGTGCAATTACAGTGGCATCTGCAAATTTGGCTCTGGCACTATTGCCAGACCCCAATGACAAAAGCGGTGATCCTATTGAACGAATGAAGGAAAGGTATGCCAGGGCATGGAAAGAAGGGCGTATGAATTGGATGAATATAAATATCAGTCCATTGGCGCACATGTTTGGAGCAAACCCAACTCATGATTATTATTTACCACTATTTGGCCATTATTCAGATCCGATAAGATTAGCGTCAAGCATCGTTGACCCTAAAGGCGGTGGCGGTTTGCGTTTTTTTGTCAACAAAGGTAGCGTCATTACAAAAGTAGCTGGAAGTGCTTTGACGGCAGAAGATTGGAAAGGTTACACTTATACATCCGCTGATGAATTGTTGGGGATTGACGATAAGGGTACATATAGCAGATATGTTCCGGCAAACGACAATCATCCTGAACATTTTATAGGAGAGTCCAAAGGAGGGCAACTTGAAGGCAAACTCACAAAATTTAATATCGGTGGTTCTCACCCTGTAAATATTCAGCAAATACCATCGTTCATAGGAGAGCAATTCAGGGGCACAATGCCTACTCAAATACAAAACGCATGGGAGTGGGGTAGCGGCGAAACCGATGGGTTTACAGCTATCGTTAACTCAATTGGCTTGGGTGTAAGGCAGGCAAAGGTACCCAAAGAAAAAGAAGGTGAATAATTATTAAATTTACAGCATAAACAGCAAAGAGATGCTTTTACAGATCGGCAAACAGAACCCCTATACATACGTGTTTAATCCATCGAATGGAACGCTACAGATAAAAGGGTTGTTGAACTACGTGATTACCGCACCAAGCAGCATTAATTTGGGGGCGTTGGTTAGTATTTACGATGTAACATTGGGGCAATACTTATCTTTAACAAGCGTCACCGTAACAAAGACGCTGGATGCGGCCACGCAAACACATATTTTTACTGTTAACTGGCTTCCCGGAACGCTTCAAAGCGGCTTAAACGCGGGCGACACGTTGATAATTACAGTTAACGCTACTTATGAATGGATTGTATTAAGTCTGCTCCAATACCAAAAGGCTTAACATGGGAAAGAAGTTTCCATTTCATTTATTACTGGCTTTTGGCGGACAGTCATCGCTTAGCCCCAACCTGCAAATAAATGCCATTTCCCCATTAGCCGTTGGTTCGCCTGACGAACTTTTGGGTTATACCTCTTTAAGTTCCGGCGCTGTTACCTATTCATCTTCCGACGTTACCAAAGCCACTATCGTACAGGTAGGCGGTTCTTACTATCTTCATGCCGTAGCGGCTGGAACCGTAACGATAACGGCGTCACAAGCGGCGGCTGGTAGTTATGCGAGTGCGACAAGTCCGGGCAGTGCGACTATATTTGCATTTCCTAATATATCTGGGCTTGCTGAATATTTCGATTTTACCAATCTGCCAAGCATGGTCATTAGCGGTAGCAATATCACTCAAATCACAGGAAAGCAGGGGAATGTTAGTACACAGGGGACGGTAGCAAGACAACCAATCATCAACACTTCGGGAGCAACCCCATACGCGCAATTCAATAACAGCTTCATGTCCGGTGCGGATTTTTTTACAGGGGTGGATTTTACTATCCTAGTTGTGTACCGTATCACAGACGGAACAAAAATTACACAGTGCCCGTTTTTTATAGGCAGCACACCAAGCTGGACTGGTTTCGGGTTGCTTGCGAACGCTAGTGATCTTCATAACAATTCAGGTCTATATTATCTTGGAACTGGATTCGAACGTCCGGCATATGATTCGGGTACTACAATTAACCAGTGGATGATTCAGGCCGGATCTCATGCCACAGGAAGCAATAAATGGTATAACGAAGCAGGGGCTTTAAATACAAGTATACCATCAAATACAGCACCTATAGACCCCGCAGGAACAGCGCACTACATAGGTCAAATTGTAGCTAATGCAGCCGGAACAAACCTATATGCCGATGTTCAGGCAGTTTTGATTTACGAGGGGCAAAAGACAGATACAGAGGTAAAGTCATTATATGACTACTTCTATAAGAAAAAAGCGGTTACTCCTCCTATAAATATTGTTTATAACGGAGATAGTATTACTTACGGATACGGCAGTGTGTCATCATTCCCGTTCCAAACATATCAACAACTTACTGCCAATAATAGCCGTTTCACAGCAATAAGCAATTACGCCGTTGTCGGAGTAGACAGTGCATACGTATTAGCCAATATTTCGCAGGTAGCGAACGCCTACAATCCGAACACGACCAATGTATACTTTTTAATGATTGGTATAAATGACCTTAATAACGGAACTGGGCCGACATCGTTGGCTCAGTACCAAGCAAATATTAATGGCATATTAGCCGCTGTTAACGCTTCCGGCACATGGATAATCGTAGTGTCTACCATTATAATAAGCGGATTGCAGGTATCTAATCCGACATTAATGGCATTGTACATTCAATATAATAATTGGCTCAGAACACTCGCCGGGGGGAATATTCATGTAATAGATTCCGCAGCAATCCCTCAATTTTCAGACCCGTCAAATACCACTTATTTTCAGGGCGATCAACTACATTTAACAGTGACAGGAGACACAATTGAGGCTAATAACTTATCGGTATTTATGAACGCATTATTTTAGTATATTTGATTTATGGCAAGTGTAGCAAGCGGATATGTAACTTCATCGGTAGGCGGTCTGGTACTAACTTTTACCGACACGGGCAGCTACTCGTTGCCTATTGTCACCAAAACGCTGACTATATACGATGCCAACGGCGCACAACTGGCGCAATATAACATGGGTGCAAACCTCACCCAAACCTACAACGTGACACAGGATCAATACCTGTCATTTGTTCTTTCTGTAGTCGATCAGACGGGCACAGTGCCACCCGCTACTGTGAATTACGATGCTGTTGGAATTTACACGGCCATTTATTTACAGGCCATGACCGCTTTGGGATGTTGCGGAAGCAGGAACAACTATTTCACTATGTTCAAGGCCGAACTGTGCCAAGTAGGCTCGCAAAGATTCGCACTGTCCGGCTACGGCGTAAATGCCAATACGATGATCGGTCGTGCAAATACTTATGTCAATTCAGTAATAGGACAATGATATGCCAACGACAGATGAAGTACAAAATACGATATTGTCAGGCGAATGGAAGCTAGCTAACATTGTCCTTGTCAATACCAACGACGAGGCTAATGGCTGTACGAATGTCGATTGGTTCAACGCATGGCAATTTTATCTCAACATACAGGCCGTTCAAAGGCAGCTAAATCTAAACGATCTCACATCGGCTGAATTTCTGCAAGTTTATGACTGCCTGCGAAACCTGATAGGCATTGATCCGAATGTTAATGTGATCGATCCTAACTATCAGCCACCAAACGGGAATATCGTTGTTATCAATCCGGCAAGTTATGAACCGCCGATACCGTATATTCCTTATACTGACTTTGACCCGGTAACGCAACAACCCGATCTTGGCCGTTATATTTATTATCAGCCAAACTGGAAAGGTTTAAATCCAGTACTTTCATTGATAAGTCCATCGGAAACAGCTTTAACACTAGGCGTAGATTATGTCCTTTTGCCACAGGGCGGTATTTCGTTATTATCAACATCGACAGTTCTGCCATTCATATATCCGGGACAGGCAATTAGAGCAACCAGTTATGTACTTGCGTAAACTACTTTTCATATTGTTACTGTTCCCGTTGGGTGTTTTCGCGCAAGACAATACAGCTTTTTTGCAAAATCTCATCAATACTGGCGGCACCCTCACTACAGGTTCCTACAACATCACCTCCCTTTCCATGACGCATAGCTTCAACTTCAATGGAAGCACATTACATGCGTTAAGTACATCCGGGGCTATGCTGAACTGTACAACTCCAGGCGTGACGGTTCAGAACGTCGGGCTGAACGGAGGTAATGGCACTTACAACCCGTCGGGCTTATCCGGGGTAGCTATCAGCGCGGCCAACGTCACCTTGATAAGCGTCAACGTCAGCAATGTATCGGCCTACGGTATCGTGGGCGGCGCGACAAGCAACGAGGTTATCAATAGCTGTTCGGTGTTCAATACGGGTAATGTGGGTATATCGCTAATCACGAACACTACGGCGGTTACGGGTATCGTTGTAACCAATTGCAGCATTAACAGGGCACCGCAGGGTGTTGGTGTGGTTCAATCGTGTCTTATGGTACGTAATAACGCTGGCCCCGGTGCAAGCATGACAGGTTCCATAATAACCAACAACGTACTGACGCAGGTATCCAACCCGACTAGTATCAACGGGGAGTGTTTCGAGATACGCAACAACGTTAATGCCCTTGTGGACAATAACTCATACGCAGGCGGTTCGATAGGATTCTCGATGGTGGGGTGTACCAATACGAGAAGCCCGAACGGGTGTTATAGCGGCCAAAGTCTGGAAGCTATCGAAATGGTGAACGATAATAACAGTTCGGCGGGGACTGGGACGTGTTCGATAAGCAGTGGCGTTGTGGGGGTTTTGGTGGATGGCAACACACCAATGTCTAATGATACCATTACCAAATCGCAAATGACTTCGCTAACGTCGTTCCCTATTTTGGTAAATCCGTCTGGCCCACCGTCGCAAACGATTGCACAGGCTCAATCCACCATTGTTAGTCTGTTTATCAACAATGTAACTGCAACAAGCGTAACAAACGCTGTTCGTCTGCACTATGCAGGAAATATTACGGCCAACAATAACGTATTCAGCGGGAACAACACAACTTGCGCGTGGTTCTTTGACACAGCTTTAGGAAATGTAACCGACAATAATTCTACTTATTCTGGTTTTAATACATGGGGATGCTCATTCGCAAGCACTCCCACTACGATCAATAATATCCTGACAAACAATGCCTCGCCGACAGGGCCGTTTCTTTCATTGTCGGCAGGAGCAAATGTTGTATTAGGTTCAAACATTCACTTCAATCCGGTTGTGGTTACGCCGCCGAATATAAGCTACGTTACTCCGCAGGTTTACACGCAGGGAGTTCCGATTACGCCACTAACCCCAACCAATAGTGGCGGTGCGGCTACAAGTTGGAGCGTGTCACCTGCTTTACCTTCTGGCCTTGTGCTGAATACTTCGACAGGGGTTGTATCAGGAACACCGTCAGCGATTACGGCTACAGCAGGATATGTTATCACAGCCACTAATAGCGCAGGTTCAAGCCCATTTACATTGACATTAACGGTTAACGCCGTTAAGCCTAATATTACTTACGTTCCGGTTTCGCAAACGTACACGCAATTTACCACTATACCGACTTGGGTGCCGACTAATTCAGGTGGTGCTACCTCTAATTTTACGATCACGCCAACACTACCGACCGGACTTGCCTTTAACACGTCAAACGGGGCTATTACAGGCACTCCGACAGTCGTTAGTGGTCTGACTACCTATAAGGTGAAATGTTCGAATACGGGCGGTGCTGATAGTGTCAATATTCAAATTACGGTTAACGTGGCGTTGCCAGTAATTTCTTACTCCCCCTATTCGAACACGTACCTGTCGGGCGTTGCGATTACGCCGCTTGTGCCAACGTCAACCGGTGGCGCGGTTGCATCGTGGAGTGTAACACCTAGCCTGCCTGCTTCGTTATCGTTAAATACTTCGACTGGCGTGATCGGCGGAACTACGGGTGGTAGTTCGCCTAGCACGGTCTACACCGTTACGGCCACAAACGCTTCGGGTTTCGGCAGGGCGCAAATAGCTATACAGATTAATCCAATTGCGCCGAATATTTCCTACAGCCCAGACACGCTGAGTTTGCCGCAGTTCTTTCCGGTTGCTCCGGTTGTGCCAATTAACACGGGTGGGCAAGTTGCGGGGTATACGATTAGTCCGGCACCTAGTACGGGGCTGATATTCGATACGACTACGGGTATTTTGTACGGGACGCCAATATTGGCGCAACCTCAAACGACTTACACGATTGTTGGGTCAAACGTGTCGGGGAGTAGTACGGCGCATCTGGTAATTACCGTGACACCGAATGCGTTGCCGGTGATCGATATTCGCGGAAAGCATGGGGTTATTGTTTACTAGATATATTGCTATTTTTGACAATATTTATCTTCAAGTTCTTTGAGTTTAGTCTTGCATGTCAGGATAGTAATGGTAGCCATAATTATCAGTATAATCAGCGCCCATATACAAGTGTCTTATACCGTCAAAAAATGCTTGCCCTTTAAAGAAACATTCGACAATAGTAATTTCAGGAACCCAATCTTCATACGGTTCAAATACACCAGTAAGTTCGACACCATAAAAGCTAAAGCCGTTTTGATCTTTCTCTGGCTTGTAATACAACCTCAATTTACTAGTGATTGGGACACTATATACAATATGGGACAAGGTTTTGTTTCAACAAATTTTAAATAATACAAGAGTACTCTATTTAATTTTTGAAATCCGTCCCTAAAAAATGCAATTTTTGCTAAAAATATTTGCAATTTTTTCACTGTCGTTTGTCATTGTAAAATATTTTATTACCTTCGCGGCTTTTTTTCAATATTTTTGTTATACATTTGCGTTTAACAACCGTAAGGTACTCTCACCGACCTTAATAATTAGAGTGGACACCAACCAAAATTTTAATATTGAACATTTAGAAGAATCGCTCAAGAATGATGTCGATGCTATGCTAATGGCATATGAAACTGGGTGGGTGGAACGCGGAATTGATGATGTAAAACAGCTTGAATCCCGCATAAAAACAAATTTAGATAATACCGTTAATTACATAAAAGAGGTAATATCTTATTTTCGTAAATTAGAGTTGAACCTTAATGGCGCGTTTATTAAGTTAGAACGACCTAATTCTATATCTGTAATACTTACTGTACCTGTAGAAACCTTTATCGACGAAAAGCTTTTGCAAGTTTATTCATTTACCTATTCAATAGAACGACATAGCCGATCTGATGATTACCGAGTCGCATTTTCTATTATGTACAACGATGGTAATATTAATAATGATGCTTTATTGGCGGATGGGTTCTTTGGGTTATTTCGGGAGAAAATTTGGTTTGCTTCGTAGGGTCAATTTCTATTTCATCGGCATTAAGAAAATAAAATTCGTTACCGCTCTTTAATTCATTCAAAATATCGTTGCCTGATTTTCCTTCTTGAAATCCTTCAACAATAAATTTGAACAATCGGAACAATTTCCTATACCCTTTAACCCCACTACCTTGTTTTGTTATTACCTGATTTACGATGATTTTATACTTAATAAAAAAGTCCTCAAACTCACGCCTTACTTCTATAAACTTCTTAAACGACTTGTGCAAATCCATGTATTTAAGCAATTCAATCCATGCCATTAACGATGTGAATTGATGTCTCCCGGTATCGCTGTAAAAATGGCATCTATATCGCCAAATAACCCATTTAATCACAAGTCTTTGGTTTATAGCCTATTGCCTTATTTGTAATTTTTTTGTCACGATAAATATCGCAAAAAATAGGGTGTTTAAACGGGTTGTGAGAGCTGATTTAATAAGATAGATTTAATACTTAAACCTCACGATTATGGCAAAGGAAATAATTCCCCACGTTATTACCCAAAAAGAAAGAGAACTTATTAGGTTGTTATGTCCGGCAATTAAAGCAAGACATCTAATAAAGTTTTGGTACGACGATACAACAAAGGACTTTGAAGATTGGCGCATTATAGAGCCTGTTTCTATTGGTCAAACTAAATTTAAGGCAGCTAATATCCTTTTGACAGGTTGGTTTTTGCCAACTATGGAGCAAAGAATACAAGGTCATGAGGAAAAATGGGGCAATTATATTTTGGACGATATTCACAAGGTTGAAATACTTGATCAACGATACCGCGCTCCAAGATTCGGATATAATCCAAGAGACTCACGAATGACGACTATTTTTTGTGCAACTTAATAGCATGGTATAAAGACTGTTGCTGCTCTTCTATTTTCGCTTCAATCCATGCATCCAAACAATCAAACGTTGTTTGGTCGTCTACTTCTTGTCGCCAACTTCCAATAGTGGCTAATATGTCGGATTGTCCGCCTAATAATTGGACAACCAAGTAAACCTTTTGCGCAAACAGAACATCGTTGCTTACTGTTTTTTCTAATACTTCCATTGTTTTTCAGTGCTTATTAACAAACCAACTAAAACTAAATTAGTTTATAAACATGTTCAAAATCAACCTATTTATACTTTAAGTTACTGAAAATAAATGACTTAACCAAACAAAATCACCATTTTTTAGCAAATATTTGCCTGTCATTTCCATTTATTGTTGGTTGTACTAACATTGATGTATAAGAAATGACGTATTAAAATTGATGTACCACAAAAAATTGAGAAAAAATTGTAGTGAAATTGAAATGAAAATAATACTATAATAATTTGGTTTGTATTCTGAAAACCGTTATCTTCGGTTATAAATTTCCACGGTATGAAAATCAACTTCATCAAACCATCAAGTTTGGATAGGAATCTTAAAGCTACACTTCACCAAAGTGGCAAAATTGGCTTTACTTCCGAAGCTGCAATAAAGATGAATTTAAGCATCGAAAAGAGTTTAATGATAGGTGTTAACGATGAAGATACAAGCGACAAAAACTTGTATGTCATGGTTAATAGTCCTAAACAAGAAGATGCATTCCCTATCTTAAAAGCTGGAGCATATTTTTATGTGAACACAAAACCGCTGTTTAAAAAACTTAAATGGGATTATGAGAGTATAAGTTATACGTTTGAAATCAGCGAAGAGGAAATTGAGGGGGAAAAGATTTACAAATTTAAAACAACTAAAAAAGAAAGAAGTAAGGATGAAAAAAAAGAGGCAACCGATTAAGCTACCTCTATTACGATATGCATCGGGGTATTGCGGTAAGTATGATGTCGCGCGAGACTTCCTCTACTACCGCTCCCGGTGCTTTATTTGGCATTTCTGAGGCTGGCAAGACTTTCCACGGTACTCCAGCCCTTTAATGTCGTTTTACGCATTGCTAATATACAAATGATATGTCAGTAATGCAAGTTTTTTGCTATAAAAATGAGCAATTTTATGCAAATAAATGCACTGATAATCAAGTAATTAGCCATGCAACCAGTACTCAACAAAGCACTTCCCTTTCGCACGATCAATGATGTTGCGATTCACTTTCAAGATCAGCAAACCTGCTTAGAATATCTCACTCAGCTACGATGGAACGGAAAGCCTACATGTGCTTTTTGCGGTCATGATCATGTCTATGAGTTGAAAGGTGCTAACAAGCGTTATAAGTGCGCGAAATGCCGCAAGCATTTTTCAGCTATCAAAGGGACGATATTCGAAAAAACGACTGTACCATTAGCTAAATGGTTTATGGCAATATTTATTTTAAGTACTCACCGTAAAGGCATTAGTTCGGTACAGGTTGCCCGTGATATTGGCGTTACTCAAAAAACTGCTTGGTTTATGATGCAAAGGGTACGAAATGCTTTTAAGCAACATTCATTTGAGACAAACACCAAATTAGGCGGAACGGATAAGATAGTTGAAGCCGATGAGGTGTTTTTTAACCCGAAGCCCTCTAATATGCATTCTAAAAGACGCATCCGATACGAACAAGACGGCAAACCCAATCGCATTGTTATTGCTGGTGCATTGGAACGCGAGGGACAAATAAGGGTTTCTAAAGTCGAGAAAGCCAGCTACAAACATCTTGTGCCTTTTCTGATTAAAAACGTACAGCCAGGTACGCAAGTAATGACCGATGAACATACCGCTTATGATAAATTGAATAGGATTTATACCCATAACACAGTTAACCATATTAAAAAGCAATACGTTCGCACCGACCAAAAGACAGGAACACGAATAACCACAAATGCTATTGAAAACTTTTGGAGCGTTCTTAAAAGAGGTGTTTACGGGACATACCACCAAATTAGCGGAAAGCATTGCGAAAACTATCTGCAAGAATTTGCTTTTCGTTTCAATACCCGTGAATTTAGTGAGGCACAAAGATTCGATAAATTAATATCTTTGTCTAACTATCGGATTGATTATGCCACGCTCACCCAAAAAGATAAAAACGCAACCAAAAAAGCCTAAAACAGATAAACAGGTAATGGACGGTTTAGGGTCTGACTTCGAGACTATAATTAAGGCTCTTTCACAACCTGTGAAAAAAAATTCCTAAAAATCTACATTATATTTTCACCAAGCCGTAACGAAGTAGCTGCATTTCTCATCTTAAAGAAAATAATTAACAACATTAGTCGCTTTTTTACGTAAATAAACTCATTCGTTCTTTATTGAAAAAAGGGTGTTTTCACGGGGTTGATTAAAAGTTTTCTTTTACTATATTAGCCACGTAATAAAAATTAGACACTTGCATTATACATTTGCATCCGTCTTGTTTTTATATTTGACTGCAAATTGTAATCACCTAAAAATCCTATCCTCAATGAGTTTTGTTACCTTTTGTAAAAAACATAAAGTAATATTAGGGTGGATATTTTTTACAGTGTTTGCGAGTTTTATTCCAGTTTTTTGTAGACTCCTTGCCTCCCGCCTAAGCGACGCTAAATTGTATGATAATTTTGACATATTGTATGCAGGCTTAGGATTAAACTTAGCTACGGTAAATAACTCGTTAGGAAAAACTTCAGACGAAAGCATTTTTGTAATCGCCGGTTGTTCATTTTTAATTTTAATAATTGGAGTGATTATTGGTATACTATATACACATGAAAACATTACAGTATCTGATTCAATTAAATTTTGGGCAATAGTTTTTTCTAATTCTTTTACTTTTGTTTCTTTGGTACTCAGCTATATTTCAAACAAATATGTAATATAGTTTGTTGATTAATGATTACATTTAAACCGATATAAAATGAATAATACACCATATTTAATCATAATAGCCCTATTGGCTATTGGATGTGTGTTTGCCATTTGGTTGGCCGTTTATATTTATGTGCATTCCACAAAAAAGAATAATGACTGTAACGAGACTAAACCATCCAAAAAGGTAAACGAAGATCCTTACATGGGTGTGAAAGCAGTACCCCACCACATGATATAAAATATAAAAAACTATTTTGGTATTGATTTAGGACATCCATTAGGTCGTCATTCTCATTCTGTAATAATTCCTATACCCTCTCTTTTCAGCTTCTATCTTACCCGCGTTAAACATGCGTGAAGTACTGTAAGTTATTGCCCTGACAACTAACGTACGGTTCTTTAAACTTTCGTCTTGATGCATGAGAAAGTCCGATAATTCAACGGCTGTCGCTGTACCCATTTTAGCTAATGCCCAAAATACTTTTTGTTCATTCGTCATGCGGGGGTTGTATTGCTTGTAGTTGCGCATATCCTTTTCGGATTCTGCTTCTACATCAATATCCATGTCGTCATCATAAGCCAGTAATTCGAGGCTTTCAATCTCTTTAACGTCGATGTTTTGAAACGCTTTGATAGCTACATCGACGCGCTCCAATTGCATCAATAACCGGACTTTTTTCTTTTTGAGTTGTGTTAAGACTTGTGCATCCGTCATTTCCGGAACGTCCTGAGTGTCATTTCTATACGGCATAATACACAAGTTCGAAAACAGAAGTGAGTTAAAAAAGAGCCGAAATCGTGGGTTAAGTGGATATATAGTTGCCGTAAAAATAGATCGCAGGGTGTAATCCTAAAGAATTAGCTGATTTTCCGGTAATGTAACTAAGTGTCTTCCGGGTTTTCTCAATGAATAGAAGAAGAAGTTATTTTGCTCCAATTCATTGATCTTAAAGTCTTCATTTCGCTTTTCGCCATACTTCATGTTTTTATCATCAGGCACAAACATATACTCCCTGACAAGTAAGGCATCCAAATTGACTCTTGACATATACTTGGTTTTAGGTTTATTGATATCTAAGTTACGTTTCATGGCTTAGATATTAAAATGTGGAAAAATAAACCTTGCCCCTTTTCGTATATAGTGTCCAGTGATTGTCATAAAATCCCAGTCACAAACTCTGCCGGATGAATATTCATACGTAAGTGAAGATAGTAGCGTTTCGTGTTCCATATTTTTAAAACGTCTCGTAAACCCGCCTGTTAATTCCACACGCTCTTAATATAAGATAACTTATCGTTAACAGATTGCTCATCACCCCGATATGCTACATATCCACCATCCGAAATGAATACTCTAAAATGCCAATATTCAGACTCAATCCCGTCATCAAGATGCTTTGCTATCGAACTAATACGTGTTATATGGGCGGTATCTATTGTGTATCCTTGAAGTTCTATTTTCATTTTTCATTTATTTAAGTAACCGCGTATTCCAAGTATATTTCGTAATATGATTTTCCGCTACTATCGTGGTATAATGGTGCTAATCCCTTAATGTAATTACGAGAACTCCCTATCGGCATACTATCCCAAAAATGCATCATTTCGGACGGTATGAGTTCATCGATAGCTTTACAGAACTTATCGTAGTCCATATTGGTTAAGCCTAATAAATGGTCTGATTTTCGTTTTATATCACGGCGTTGCTGTAAATATTCGTTGGTTTCATCGAATACCAATTGCGAAATTCGATTATTTAACTCGAATGTGTTAAATACGCTATTGCCTCGATTGCTCCTTTGGCGTAGCTTTTTCATTTTTCTTCGGTATTAAGAACTCTCTCCAACAAATCGTGAACCCCAATAAAGAGACTCTAATGATGATCTAATAGAGAAATACGCCTTGTCCTTATTTTGGGATAAACTAACTGGTATTAGTGTTCTTTCTCCAAAATTCAAAGCAGATATAGCAAAGACGCCTAAATCTTTTTCTGTATTAGGTTCACCTATTTGCCAAAGTTGACCCGGCTTATAACGCGGATTATCTTCCACTATGATGTGATTAATTACGGTGTTTACACCAGATTCCGGCATAACTCGGTAGCCGGTCTTGAATCGCCTGTCCTTTATACCAGCATAATCATACCTCGACACAGTAAAGTCGAAGCGAATCAGTTTAGCTTCGTGGGTCATCAAGTCTTCTTTCTGTTCCCACTTAAAATGTTCGGTTACTTGGTTCATTTTTCTTCGGTATTAGGTGGGGTTAAATTCATCGCCTCCTCCAATATCCTACCCGCCACATAGCTTTCGGAACGGTCTTGTTTTTTGGCTTCGGCGGCTATTTTGGATTTGGTGTCGTTACTAACGTATGCTACGAGACGTTTTTTGTTTTTACCGATTGGCATATCTTGGAAAGAGTATAATAAAACTTATACCGTTAAATTCGATACCTAATTTCATACTGTCAACAATTTGATGAGTATTAGGAAAAGCGTTTTTAAACTCTTGCTCAATTTCGTGATACGCTTCGCCAGATACCTTTAATTCAACCATAGCCGAATTAATCTCCAGCCCATTATAATTAAACTCTTTCAAGGCATTCGCAAAACCTTCAATATTTTTGAAATGATTCATTATCCCAAAAGTAGCACACCCACCACACATTTCCAAATTATTTTGTATTATTATTTTACTTATCTTTAATCAATGAAAAAGTTATGCCTTTTCTTAATCACTGCACTGCCCATGTTCTGTTTCGGGCAGGGAAATCAGCCCATAATTCTGCAAAGCCCAGTGACTCCCAATGGAGTGAGTTTCAACAAGGGATGGGGGCGCTTCTCCAATATTGATGTAAATTACACCTTCTCAATCCCGTTCGGCACCTCGGCAACCTGGAACAACGCCAATCATCGTACAGGCGCACTATTCTACAGGACAACAGACTCGGCCTTTCTGGTAGGTCAGGCAGATGGGTCGTTCGTGACGATCAAGGGTGGCGGCAGTTCGGCTAATTTATATTTGAACGGCAATTACTTCTTGAATGACGGCTCGACACCTTCATTAGCGGTAAAGTGGAATCCGACAATAAACATGCAGAATAACCAATACTTTACCCCGAACGGCTATTCTATGATATTCGGCACGTCGTCTTTCCTTTCCTTTACCGATGTGGCCTTTTCGGCTAATTCATCAGCGCACTCTTTGGGATTCGGCGACAGGTCAATGGCAGCTACGCATAACGGCGACACGGTCATGCACTGGATTATGCTGGACACGGCAGTCTATGCTAAAAACAATACTTATTGGTTTGACACACTAAGAATAAGGCGGTCACCTATAAATCCTTATGATGGGGTCAGGAAAAAGGATCTGGATAGCTTGGGTGCAATAAAACAGAACTTGCTAATCAGTGGCGTTAACATCAAAACGGTAAATAGCAATAGCCTGCTAGGCAGCGGCGATCTGGCCTTTCCGGTGCTTCCAACTATTACCGCTACGCACACAACAACTACTACGGTTCCGGCTAATACAATGACACCATTTAATGTGAGCACCTTTAACGTGAACGCATTATTGCCAACATCGCCAATAAACGGTACGGTTTGCGGGGTTGCTTTGATAGGCACAACCGGAGGAAACACGGTAACAGTAAATACTGGCGGCACTATTCCTATAAATAAATCTGGCGGCCCAACCACTTTAGTTATTAGCCAGCTTAATCAAACTGTAATATTAGAATATGTTTCAGCTACTAATGTATGGCAAATACTGGCTAGTTATATCGACCAGTCAGGCATTGGCACCGTAACATCCGTAGCCGCAACACCGTCGCAGGGCGTAACGATTTCCGGCTCTCCGATTACTACTTCAGGAACACTTGGCATAGGATTGGGCAACATTACACCAACTTCATTAGCCACAACGATCAAACCGTCTACGATATATCAAACACCTGCCGGAACAGCGGGGACAGATAGTATTATGGTGAAGCACTCAGGCGGGGTGGTTGATGCGATAAGTCCGGCGTATTATGTCGCCGCGAGTGATGGCACCTACGTCAAATCGGTGGTGCTGAACACGCCCAATGTCCTGTACACGACACCCATAAATTTTTCAACTTCGTCCAATACTGCTACAGGTACGCTTTCGCTGAATACCCAATCGGCCAATACTGTTTTTGCGGGGCCGACAACCGGGTCAGCGGCGACGCCTGCATTCAGGGCGTTGGTGGCGGCAGACTTGCCTACTGGTATACCCAATGCCAACTTAGCCAATTCATCTATTACGATTAATGGCAATTCTGTCTCATTGGGTGGCTCGACTACTGTAACAGCAAATACGACCAATGCGTTGACGCTTGGGCGCGGTTTATTAGGTGGGTCATTTAACGGCGGATCCGCCGTAACAGCTATACTAGATACAACTCAAAATTATACCTTCCTAAAGCCATTTACAGTACAGTCCACTACTACCAATCAATTGAACGTTAATTACGATGGCACACATGGAATGACCGTAGCAGTAAATTCTGCCGGACTAACAACCTTTAATACGACTACTTCATTTGCATTTACTCCAAATGTAGCGTTTAATGGGTCGGTAACATTCGGTTCAACCAATTCAAACCTATATAATCCGCAGGCCGCCGCCGCTCAAAGTACAGCAGTATCGCAATATCAGTTTTTTGGAGGCAGTACCAATTTTGTAAGAAATGGGTTTTATGGCAATTCATCCACATCACTTACTTCGGGCGCTACGTATAGTTCTGTAATATTAGGCACAACACCTATAACTACCTTTTCAAGTGGCACACACCCATTTCTTGCCAATTTGGTCATTAACCCACTTACAGTGACTTCTGGCGGGGCTACTACTACTAATACCGCCAGCCTGTTTATTCAGGGGGCTGCATCCGGCGGCACTAACAATTACGCCTTTTATGTTAACGGTGGCACATCCCTATTCAATGGTGCTTTATATGCCACGGGAACACTTGGTACAACTGCTAACTCGGCAACAGCCAACTTTTTTGTAAACACTACGAATGCCGTAGCGGGTTCGGTATCTACCGCTTCTTTACTATTTGGAGGAGCAGCCAATGTGCAGGAGAGAGCACAATTTGCCGGAAGTGGCTCAACTACTTTAGCCACGGGAACTAGTTATGCCAACCTGATTGTGGGCGGCTCGCCTGTTACAACCTTTAGCAGTGGCACACACGGATGGCTGGTAAATGAAGCAGTAAACCGATTAGGAACTGTAACATCCGGTGGCGCTACAGTAACCAATACGGCTAATCTTTACGTCGATGCGCAATCAGCATCCATAGGAACGCATAATTACGGTCTTTACAGCGCGGGGGAGACATGGATAACATCAACTATACTAGGTAGCGTAACAGCGGCTATAAACTCAACAAACACAGCTACAGCGGCTCAATTGGCAGGAGGTACGATAACATCAACAAGTGCCGCAGCGACTACCATAACATTGCCGACAGCTACGCTTATGGCAACACAGATCGGTGCCGTGCAGGGAACGACATTTGAATTTACTATCGATAACTCAGCAGGCGCAAATACCGTTACCGTAGCTTTGGGTTCTGGCATGACGCAATTATCGATTATAACAGGGTCAAATACATTAACTATAGCTTCAGGTAGTGTTGGGGTATTCAGATTATACTTTTCAAGTACTACAGCGGCTTATTTTTCACGCATAGAATAAACTAAACAACAATATGGACACTTTAGAACAACAAATCGCGGCACTCATAGAGCAACATGGTGCAGAAGCGTTTATCGAGGCTGTAAAAAGCCACAACGTGCAGCCGGACAGCGGAACACAGAGCTGCCCTACCGGCTACTATTTTAATGGAACTCAATGCGTGCTTAACGTAGGTTAATGAGGTTACGCATCTACATAACGGTCATTGCTATAGTCCTGTATGCGCTTCTGTTCAATTTTTACATATACGAATTGACACGGGTGCAATACAGAACGGCGGTATTGATCTATAACTACCTGACCTTATCAGCAGTGGTTTTCTTTCTATTGGACTGGAAAAGCGGATTTGTAAGCAAATGGCATGAACAGTTAAACTTAATTTGTATATTGTGCATAATAGTTAATTATTTAATTATTATCTTAACGCATCATGTCATATTAGAGAAGCCGATACAAATGTTTTACGCCTTTAATGGCGGAATTTTTGCAGTATCCATATTGATTTTAATAAATGGCATTAAACATGGTTATTTCCGAGAAGACTAAAATGGCTAACACCACTATACCTACAAATCAATGGCTTCAACTCATAGAGGACATGTTGCCATATTTGACAGTATTCGGGCTTTTCTGGAAAGCCTTTGACCTTATCTTTAAGTACTTTTCTGACCGTCAAAAAGAGGAGGTCAGGCAGTTGATACGCATGGAGGTTAAGCCGGATATTGAAAGGCTGAACGAGAATTTTGAACGGTTGGAAAAAGCCATTTGGGGGTTGGAAAAAACAATAGGGAAGTGAGCGAACTTGCCAACTACGGAGTGCTTGGCGTTATACTGGTTGTGTTTGCGTTATGGTATGCCAAGAAAGATAAGCAGCACCGGGAGGAACGGGAAGCGATGGAAAAGATGCACCGGGAAGAAAGAGAGAAGATGCTGAATGTTATCAACCAGCAATTCGAGACGAGTAACCGAAATACGAATAACGCTACGTCGGCTTTGACGGAGTTGTCTACGCTGATTAAGACGCTGGGGAAGAAATGAAAAAAAGCGGCTCGGAAGCCGCTCTTAAACCCCGAATAAAACAACCACGAATTAGTGGGGAATGTTTTTAATCGCCGCAATTAAAGCAGCTTATTTCTACCTCTTCGTCGGAAAGTACTTCATCTAATGTTATTTCTGGAATTGACATTGCCTCTTTTTCAAGAATTTCATAAGTACCGTGTTGACGAGACATAGCGTCCGTATCACCGTTATAGTTATTGGCTATACGTTCCATTTGTTTAAGCGTCCTTGACTTATACCCTTGCTGAATAAGATATAACTTTTTTATTTTTTTCTTTAAATGGCAATAAATACAATTCCCCATAGCATCAATAAAAGTATAGACGCCATTTATTTTGCCTAAATCAAAAGGCTGTATTGCCCATGCCATTAAAACATCTATCTTTTTTATTTTCAAAGCATTCAACGGCGCTTCATAAATAATATCATTCTGACTTTCATTTTTAGCATAAACCTTACGAACCCTATCTGGTTCATCATATCTCATACCTTTATATGAAATAAATTCTTTTACGCCATTTAAAGCAAGCCACCTATCGCCGACCTTTTCTTTCATATCACCAGTACACCACCTCTGTCCTACTGACGGTAATAAAATACCCTCCCCCTTCATTATTCTTATTGCACATTTATATAAAAATAAATCTATAAATGGCTTACCATTTCTTGAAGCGGTTTCAAAATTGACTTCTTTTATTGAATTTTTTGGATGTGAATATCCTTGTTTATACCAAAAATTGTTCGGTGATTTTACGAAATTGAATGCTCTTAACTTTTTTATATTTAGTATTTGACCAATATTTGTATACTCACAATTTTTGAATTTTTCATAACTAAATGATGAATATATTAGTTCGTAAATAAATGTATCAGTTAGCGAATATTCAAGCCATGTAATGGTAACTCCAGTATTTTCTTCTAACTCTTTAAGAAAAATATAACAGGTCTCATGTTCTTCTCCTGTATTTTCAAAAAGAGTATAATGATTTGGTTGACTTCCAAAGCCGCCATTGATTAACGAAAGCCATGTAAAGGCTGAACTTCTGCCGCCGCTTAAATTGTGAACTTCTGCCAAATCACTGGATCGCTCATAGGGAGTATATGGAGGGAATATATCTCTTTTCATCTTCGTGATTGTTCCCCCAAACCTACCAATTTTATTTATATTTACCAAATGAACCAAATCGAATACGCAATTATCGTTATCCTCGCTATCTATATATGCGCCCTATTCATCAAGATGCGTGACGGTATGTTACGCAAACTAATGATACTGTACTTCCTGTTAGTCGCGATAGAACATGGCTTAGAATGGCTGTATTACAGCGTAGGGTATCTGCATTATTGGAGCGAGGCTAAAATGCTTGCGATTGCTCATTTTCCAAAAGTAATTGCTATGGTGTTACTGGCGCTGTACCTGATCGGAAAGCAAAGGGAGAATAAGAAAAATATTACGGTTAATTGAAAAAGGCTACCCGAAGATAGCCTGATCTCGCCGCTAAGAATTTAGCAAAACTTAACAGTTAGCCTTGTCGAGTTTACAACGAATATCTTTAAGATTAACTATTAAAGCCGTTGTTTGACGGGTAGGCAATAGCTTAAACGCTTCGGGGAACTCTTTTTCTACGTTGTTGTAGGTGCGAAGGTTAAATACTGCAATTTTAATTTCCTTGGTAAGAGTTTCATAATCCTTTTTTAACTGCTTCAACAGATCGTCCTGCTGATGTATCTTTTCAGCTTCTTCCGGCGTTATCGGCATGTAATACATACTATTATTGTCCGGCAAGCTTTCCATCATCCCAAAGAATTCATAGTTGAACCCTAATGTATTTAGCTTGATAGATGACAGTGTTTTGAACCATTTTGGATTGTCATGGTACATTTGTAGGATTTCAACCGGAATTTTTGATCGGTATATTTCAGTTACAACCGAACTTAAATTTTCCTCTTGTGCTTTAACTTCTTGTTGCTTTGGCAAGCAAAGTTGATTGGCGACAGCTTCCGCTATCTGTTTTGTGATACGTGACATTTTTGCTAAATTTTTACCTGCCAACATCGGCATTACCCAAATCTACGCAAATCCATTTTTATTTTCCAAATATTTCTTACCTTTAAATCCATGTACACCAAAGATCAGAAACAAGGCGACATGCTCATGCTGTTAGTGTTCGCACTATGTTTGGCGGCGGCTTACTTTCTGATATTTTTTACACCTGAGATACTGGATTTATTCGGATTCAAATGAAATACCTCTACTTCCACCTACCCCCAAACTGGATGCTATGGATATTATTCATGGCATGTATGCTCGGAGTTATCATTCAGATATTGGATAGGGTATGATAACGACATTAGACGATTCTGGATTTGAACTATTGGCCGGCTTTGAGGGACTTTCCCTAACGGTTTACAGAGATCAGGTTTCGATTCCCACTATCGGCTACGGGTGCACCTATTACGAAGACGGCACTAAAGTCACCATGAGCGACCCGCCGATAACAGCAGAACGAGCCAAAGAACTCTTTACGAACATATCCAAAACATTTGCTTACGCCGTAAGCCACTGGACTGTTCCGGTTTTGACACAAAATCAGTTTAACGCTTTGTTCTGCCTTTGTTACAACATCGGTACGGGCGGTTTTAAAGGCTCTACGGTACTTAAATTGGTGAACCAGGAAATATACGACGATAGGCTAAAAGCGGCTTGGATGGCTTGGGATAAAGCGGAGGGGGTTGTTATACAGGACTTGGTTGATCGGAGGCGAAAAGAATACGAAGTTTTTGTATCTTAGGGGTATGAACGGACTATCCGAACAAGATATACACAACATCAAAGCTGATTACGCAATTGGTTTCGGTGTAGGATATATAGCCGATATTAGAGGCTTTACAAGTGATCAGGTGGTGTATGGTATAAATCTTAATGAGCCGGAGCCAATTGAATTTAGTCTTGATGATTTTAATATGCGCCTAATACCAAAAAGCGAAATAAACGAACGACGAGTTTCGGCTTATAAATATCTATTACCTTAATGATATGCAAACAGAGGACAATCACTTCAATCACATTTTCTGGTTCATAGCCGCAATGGTGCTATTGGTTATAAGCGTTGACGTAGCGGTGATGTTTATTCCAATTCCGGCAGGCGGTCAGAAATACGCCGATCTTTTAATAGGCGGCCTGAACACGGGCGCTTTAATGTCGGGTATACAGTATCTTTTAGGCGGCAATCCATTGGCTAAGAAAGCACAAGATACTACGCAGGTTAATGCAGCCGACAATACTAGTGTTACTGTGAATCCTCCGGCAAATCCATCGGGTGAGGGGCAGGGTGGTTAGGTAAATGTTTAAAGAACTCAACAATAGTATCTATTTCCCACCCATTGCCACAAGCATGATACCTTCCTGAATCGCTTAATCCTTTTGTATAGTTATCTGGCAAATTAAAGCACCTCTCCACCTCTAATGGTGTTAATTTTCGATACGTATCAGCATATTCAACCATTGTACTGCAGCTGGTGTCAATGCAGTACGCCTTTCCGTCCTCTTTTGATAAATGACCTTTACCACCTTGTCCTTTGCCGTTTCTGGGTTGAGAGGAATGGGTAATGACATTAGCTACCTTTATTTCTTGCCCACCACCTCCTTGAGTATGAATATAGGGCGATTTGCCAAATGGCGAATAAATGCGCGATGCGCTTTCGAATTTATTGCCGTTATCTCCTATCTTAACACATGTTCTAGTTTGGTTACATCCGATACCTTTAAAATAATTTGCATCAATTGTATTTGCCTTAATAGTGTGCTTGAATTTGTTATTTACAGAATAAAATGTTTCGCCAAAATCTTCAAGAACATGTTCCAGCAAAATCCCTCTATCCTTCGGGTAAACAAAATCCTCTTTACTTACAATATTTGTCCAATAAAGTCTTTTCCGCGTTTGTGCAGATGTTAAAGCGGAATCAAAATAAATAGGTTCGACACCTAAAAGTTCAGTAATGGTATCTTGCCAAACTTTTTTCATTCGCACGTTTTCAAGAAAAAAGTATTTAGGCTTTAGTCCCTTTAATAAACGAAGATATTCATAGAATAATCTCGACTTGACGCCTTCCAGCCCTTTCATGTTACCCGCAACACTTAAATCCTGGCATGGTGAACCACCGATAAGCAAATCAATAGGTTCTAAAAAGTGATACGGTTTAATAAATCGAACATCACCGAATTGGATTGTCTTAGGAAAGTTTTTTTGAGTTACCTTAATAGCACGTTGGTCAATTTCAGATGCAATGTACTTTTTATATGGAATTCCAGCTTTTTGTAAAGCAACCTGACCACATGAAATACCATCGAACAAGGAAAGCACATTCATTTCTCCATTCTTTTAATCCTCCTCCAAAACACCAAACTCCAAAACAGGACTACCGCGCCTAAAGATAATAGGAGCAACCCAAGCATTGCGAAAAAGTATATTAGCATCTCCATTGTTTTTAAGCTTAAAACTTCCACCATTCACCATTCGTGTCGCATAAAATATTCTTTATGCTAAAATCACAAAACTCATCAGGTACATCCATAATTACTGATATAAATCCAGTGGATTTCAATTTCAGGGTTTCCCCATTATCGAAATATATCGTATAATCTTTTAATTGTTCCATATTTTTAGATTTTGTCTTCTCTTCTTCCATCGTCTTTGTGTTTTCAAATAAACCCCCCTTGTTATCGCAACTCAGGGGATTTGACCTAAACCTTATCACAATCCGCTTTTTAGACCTGTAGCGGGAACAGGGTTAATGCGCGGGTCTTTCCCCGCTAGTCACCATTACCCATTACGTGCGCAATTCCCGTCGGCTATTGGTTTCACGGTATCATCTTTAATATCTTCTGCCACCATGTCTCAGGTGGCGTGGCTAGTTTGGGAGTACTTCAGCTACTGGCTGACTTGGCTCAGTGGGTGTTGCCGTAGGCGGCGCGCCCTGAACTACTGCATTAGCTGCCAAATCCTGCTGGTAATCCGCATACGCCTTTTCAACCGCTATAACCCAATCCGAGAACTTGGTAGTGCCATTGGCAATGTTGGTCTGAATAATCCCGAAAATTTGGGCTCCAAGTTCCGTGTAGAGTTTCGAATTGTTGCTTTTCACATTGAAGGCGGTCATCACGGCTTGCTCGAAAGCTAATATTTGTGCTGGCGTTGGGTTTGGAGGCAATCCCTGTATGCCTAACTCCACTGCCAAAACCTTGATAATACCCGCATTGAGCAGGCTTACAATTTCTGTCGGAACTTGTGTTTTGGTAATAGCATCTGCAATGTTAGCCAGAAAGTCCGTGACGGGATTGGCCAGTAACGTCTTAATTGTTTCGGTAATTGTAACGGCAATGCTGTCCGCTGATTGAGTATGGCTGATAAATACCTTTTTGAACCACGCTCCGATTGAATCTAATACGCTGATAAAACTCATGTTTTTGATTTTAAAATGTTACTAAGTTACTTATTGTTTTCCAAATTATCTTTAGGTATCTCCGAATGATTCTCAAACCATCCGGCGCTATCGGGTTCGTTTGATCTAGTCTCAATCGGTCTATTCCTATGCCATATCGCCAAGCCCCATATCAGTACGATAACGATCAACAGGACTATTTGGGCTAAGGTGAGTGGGTTGATTTGGCGTTTCATGGCTTTACGAATAAGAGTTTGGCCGCTTCGGCTTCCTCTGTCGTTGCTTCGTGGATTTCCATGAGGGTGTCTACGACGGACATTAGCCCGAGATAACCAGTTGAATCAATACTATCATCATCTATACAAGTACCATTCTCTGTTAATCTTGGACTTTCAAAAGCAGCCTCGATTAGAAGGGTTTCACTGGTGTTATAACCAGTGGATAATAATTCTTTAACCCCCTTGTCATAACAATCATCCATGTAGACTTTTTCACGTTTTCTTCCATAATTCTGAACCTCCGTCCAGAAAGCATGCCTAAATCTAGCCCCTTCGATAAAGACCCAGTTTGATCTTTCGCTCTTTTGGATTGAATAACCATTATTGGCTGCAACTAAATTCCCAATTGCACACCCACATGGCTGGCCGTGTTCTAGCGTATCATTCAAATAAGCATTTACCAAAATGCTTATTGTTCGATTAAATAATTCTTTATTTTTCATGTTGTTTAATTTTTAAATTATCGTGATACTTCTATTGTTGCTTCTGGATTAGCTTCGCACTCTTGTAGATAAGCCTTAACGAATTTCACCAAGCCGTTATAATCGCCCCATCCATTTTCTGGATTAAGGGCTGAATAGGTAGCGGGAAAACGTTCAAGTTCTTTTAGCCCGTTTTTAAGTGGCTCAATCAAATCGGAGGCTTTGGTAATGTTATGACTATCTGGCTCCCATAAATAACCGTACAGCCCAGCATATTCAGCCATTTCGCCTAAATTATGCGTGATATTGTAATCAAATAACCGCGGCCTGTTTTCTTTAGTGTGAATATGCCCACAATCGGGACAAGTACACTCAACCACTTCTGGTTTTCCGTATAAATAAACATCTAAACTCATTTCCCCTTCCCTTTAACTGTATCTAATGATGTCTGCCACCTTCTCAATATAAACGCTACTACAGGCTGTAAAAGACTGTCGATATAATTACGGTCGCCGTTGCTTATCTGTTTCAGTCCGTCAACTTTCTGTACGGCCTTGCCTAGCCTAGCATAAACTTCGTTGAGTTCGGATTGGGTGAATTGGATTTTGCGGGTGGTATCGGGTTTTTGGGCAATCGCGGCTAAGCTGCTTAGAGCGAGAGCGAGAGTTATGGTGAGTTTCATTGGTCTTTTGATTTAAATAACGAGATAATCAGCATTACAAGGAGGCACGTAGATGCTATTAAGAATGCCATCCGAATCGTGGAATCGTGCGTAACGCTCGCTAATACCAAGCAAAGTAATTGGGTATGCAGCCAGTCTATTGATCTAATTTTCATCTTTATTTCCGTTTAAGTTGTTTCATTTCCCCCATCCCGAATACCGCACCAGTTATAATCAACCCCATCTGTTTATTGCTGAGCGTTGGGAATTTCTCTATGGCCGCTTTGATCACATCTTTGATGGATTGGACTTGATTGGAAGGGTGTTGATGCAATTGATTAAGTTGTTTCATTGTTGGGGTGGTGTTGGGAGTGATTCAATCTTGTCTCGCAGTTCTTCGAGCTCCCATTTTGTATCAATACGCATATCAAGAGCCTCGATTCGGTCATTAATGAGCTTGACAACATTCTCTACCCGTATCCATTTATCGGATTGCTGAGACTGCCAAAGGGCACCTGCTTTAAAGTCATACTTTGACGCTTCATAGTCCTTCTGGTATTCATTCAAGAAACCGTTTTTACCATTGGCATATTCTTCAGCCGCCTGCTCTAGTGTTTTATCGTTCATGGGGTTAAATTATCATGGGGTTAATTGGCATATCGTCTGGATATTGTGCCAATAATTGCTGTAATTCTAAATTTTTCATCTTTTCCTTTTTAAGTTATAATGGGAGTTGATTTAACCCCTGTTTGTAATCAAGCCCCTATGATTCCAAATTCCTATCACTTTATCGGCTCTGTCATGCTTCATGCTTGCTTGGCAAAACGTACATCGTACTTGGTAGTGATCTGGTTCGGTGCGATACATAAATAATTCCTCTCCGGCTTTTGCACCGCAAAATGGACAGTCATTAAGCTGCTTAGTATAAAATCTATTCTTATCAAACTGGCTTTCCCCCTCCGCGTTGATTTGGGGATCTGGCTTGAGGGAGACGGCGATTTGACGAAAAGTAACAGGTTCACCAACGTTGCATGAAAAGGTCTGCCACCTCATCTCCACCCTCTCACTATCGATTATTACCCAGTCTGGCAGGGTGAAGCCAATGCACTCGATGGGGATTCGGTCTTTAGCTTCCCATTCAATCCATGCTTGGTTATATGGATTATACTGATGCGGATTTTCCTTCTTCAAAAAGGTCTTACCGTCTTTGTTGGTGGCGTGGAGGTTCATGATACTATGTTTTTAGCGTATTTATAATCGATATATAGCTTACCACCCCACATCTTTTGGCATGATTTCGCTTCGGAATATGGCAAATGATATGTTCGCCTTCCATCTGGATATTTCACTCTCCAAACAGCGCATGAGGTAGTATGTGCCCACCACCATGCTTTAATCGATAACCAAATCTTTTTCATTTCACCTCCAATTTATTTAATGCCAGACCTTGCCCGATCAAATCAAATACGTCGTAATGTTTTGAGATTAAATCAGACATTATTGAATACTTTATTGACCCATTCTTAATTCCCATCTTTAAAAAGTCCTTTGCTGTGGCTGTATTTACGATTTCCCCATTAAATAGAGTATGAACCCTTCCGAATATTTTATATTCATTTGCGATCTCATCGGTTAGTTGGTCTAGGGGGATTAAGAGGGGTTTAAAATTCTCAATTGAATCGCTATGGCCGCCGTAAGCACCGGGATAACCGCGTACAATCACCTCGTCATCTTCAATTGAGAAGCCGTCAATAGCAAATGGTCTGTTTCCCAGTATGGTAAATATTCCCTTCACCCCGTAAGCCACGTAAGGCAATATTTGCCGGAGTTCTAGTTTGTTCATAACAACGGATACCTTTCTCTGAGATCAGCAGCTAATTGTGGAATAAATGGTTCAATAGCGTCTGCATAAGCATGTACACCAATACGGCAGGCTTTGATATGGTTAATGTCGCTGCCGCCAGTATCGAGCCGTAAAACGAAGTATTCGGAACCTGGGTCGACATCTACTATTTTAGTGATAAATTCAGGCTCATTGTTATGCCTTTTACCGTATAGGGTTTCACTAAAATTAAATTCAAATTTAGGGTTCCTGATTCGTTTAATTTTTTTGACTACATATCGTTGATGTAATCCGTCGGGATTTTCTTGTTTCGTTTTCATTTGATGAATTTTTGAATGTCGATTTCATTAATCTTTTTGGCTATCCAGGTAGAACTTTCGGTTTCATCGGTAATATCAATACATTCGTCCCGAACCGATTCGGCTACTTGTTTGGCGTATAATTTCATGGCCAAAATAGCATCATCGCCCCAAACATATAGTCGCTTTTGCTCGTCTATCAGACAAGTCTCAGTTTCCAATAGCGTTTCGCTGGCTGTTTTCATTTGAATTGGTTAATGTCGATCTTGTTTATATAATCAAATATCGACTTAGGATTACCGTAATTAACAGCCGCGTCTAATGCTACTTTCTTAACCGCTTCGGCTACCTGTATCGCATATACCTGCATGGCTTTAATTGCTATGGCTTCACAATCCCAAAGACATTCATCCACACAATATTGAAAATCGTGTCTACGGATATTTCTGGCCATTTCGTCAAGCGTTTCTTTTGCTGTTTTCATTTGGTTTGGTTTTTAGGGGGTTAGTTGAAGTCTATCAATTTCGGCAGCTATAAGTGCACCGGCAATAATGAGACGCTCTTTATATGGCTTGCGCAATATCTTGTCAACATCTTCCTTAGGCCAACTGTCGGGATAATCACAAGTATCAATTCCCTCCTCGTGTTCTAATGCCAAAGCCATTTCAGCAACCCAGGCAAGTTCTTTACCTTCATAATATTGCGGGTTATTGTTCACCCATTCAGCATCGTAACCATGCTTTTCAATTTGTTCGCGCCGTTCTTCGGCGATAAGTTCAATTCCTGTTTTCATTTTCCGTCTTTCTTTAATGCGTTATTGGCTATCTGTTGTATATTTTCAATTACCTCTGCATCAGTTATATCTTCGCGATGGATTACTACCAAAATACCATCTAGGTTCGACCTCAGTCGTTTTACCTCCGCTTCCACCTCTTTCTTTTCCCCTTCCAAACGGTTGTACATCTTTTGCAGGCGGTCAAAGTTGACTCGATGTATGGTTAGTTGCTCCTGCATCATATTCAATTGATCATTCACCCACCCCGATGCGTCAGCCTGTGTAAGCATATCCGAATAATCCCGGTATATCTTCTCCAATTGCTCCGGGGTGCCGATAGCGCGCAGTTTTGACCATTCGGAGAGGTCGGCGGTTAGGGAGGCGGTTTGATGAGTGACAAATGATTCAATCGCCTCTCTTATTTGCTTATTGATTTCTACTCTGGCAGAGAAATTATCCTGGCGATTTTTCTCTTCATATAATGACTCTATAACGTCCATTACATTATAAACATCTGGTATTTCTTCGTTGCTCATGATTTTTGGTTAAGGGTGTGCTTAACAAATGCTAATTCAAATTTATCTTCGCCAAATTCCAGTGTGGCATTAATATGCGTTCTCAACTGGCACAGATCGAAGCCAAGTTTTAATAATTGGCCGGCTCCTTTAGTGACGGTGTTTATTAACTATTGCTAAAATCAGCGAATTTTATACCGCCGAATTTTAGTATCATGTATGGTGTTTCTTTTTTCATCTTTCTTCTTCTTATTGCATTAGTGTGAACAGGGCAGGATTCGAACCTGCAATTGCTTTTTGCACCTGCACCGTCATGTTACGAACATTCATAGGTAGGCGGACTCGAACCGCCTTTCATCAATAGCCTACTATTTCAATTCGGCTGCGTCTACCAATTCCGCCACCTGTTCATATTTCTTCTTATTGCATCACCTGGATACGTGTGATGGGGGTTAAAGTAATTCGCGGCGCATGTTCCAAGTCTGAGTTGGCTTTTCAAACTCTCTTTTGCCGTACTTTATACCATCGGTATTGATGGCTGGTTTTGGGTGATACATCCATGCAACAACAGTATAGTTTTCAGCGCTTCCCATCATCCAAGACGGATTTTGCGTTGACGCCACCTCATTATACAGTTCGCTTTCTGTAACTGTGGGTTCTGTATCGCCATCGTAATATACGGTTATTAAAACAGGCCTATCCAATTCGGGTAGCCTTTTTCTGATTGGTATCCATTTCATATTTTCATCCTCTTTTCTCTTTTAACCGCCTATCCCCATGCAGGGGGAACGGTAGTTATTCAGTTGTTAGTTTTTCGATAGGTAAATTCCATCGGTCAGATAGCACACATAGTACATCCAATCCAATAAGACGCGGGGAATTATTTCTCAAGTGTCTATACATCGTACCTTCGGTCGTATTGAGCAATTTCTGAATATCGATAAAAACTGTTTTATCCTCTTTGATGCGCTCGATAGTTTGTTCCGTTAATTTCATTTTTTAAATCTATATATAAGATAGTTTCTTTTATTCCAACTAGAATTTACTTTTGTTTTTACATGTATGTCAAAATCGTATTTTCTAGCAAGAATAGCGATTTCCATAAACCCGTATTTGTCACCCATTTTATTTAGACTATTTACGGTATCCAGTATAATACAACTAATGGTTGGAGATACTTCAATTCCTGTATAATGCAAAGCCTCTTTTAATAAACCGGGAGTTGCTTTCAAATTCATACCCCAAAGTAACAATTAATAAATCTTATTTGCAAATTTATTTTGAAATATATTTTCACTTTTATTTGCACATTCCAAAAACAATCCCTAATATTGCCTTGTCAACAAAGGAGTTGGCGAAGAAAGATTATGGAAACTATAAAATCAAAACTAGAACAGCTTCAGATTGAAATAAAAGATCAATTATCAATTCTATCTGGTCTTAAATCGAAAGAATTTGAGTTGAAGGTTCAACTTTTTACACAGAAGACTGGGATTGCTTTAAATGATAAAGTTACTTATATGGATGGCAGGCAAAGAAAACACGGGCAGGTGACCTCTTTCAGAAATGGGTGTGCCGATGTTCAAGCAATAGTAACCCTATTCAACAAAGATGGCAAACTAGGTTCGAGAGTGGTTCATATTTGGAATGATTCAAAGCTTGAGAAATTATCATGACCTTCCTAACCACATTCGATCAAGGCCAACCCATACCGCTCAACTTAAAGAGCATGACGCATTGGGAGCTATGGGATTTGGTTCATAACGAACTGAAGAAGTACAAAGACGTTTGGCTGGATACCGACTTCTTGCGAATTACCGTCGGGTACGATGTTGACGGGGCGTTACGCGATATTCAGGAAAAGTTAAAAGACACCGGCTTTCTGGCTTACAGGGTGCCGCATAGTAATAGGATTGTTGTGGAGGAGGTGAAATGAGAGTGGGAAGTTTGGTTGAATTGGTGAATGATAATTGGACTTATACAACATCTGCCATTTATTATCCTATAAAAAATAAGGTATATACTGTCAGAGATTTTACACGAGAATGCGGGATTTACCTTGAAGAAATTGTAAATCCGATTTGTCCGTTTCTGAACTCAGAGCCGGGATGGAAAACTTATCGTTTCCGCGAACTCCTGTCGCCTATTTCCAACATCGAAGAACATATTCAGGAAAATACTTTAGAACCACAATTAGTATGAAAAAATATCAGTTGCCAAAAGAGTTCGGCGAAAAATGGGTGGCTGCTTTGAGGAGTGGTGAATATAAACAAACCAAAGGTAGGCTGTGTAATAATTTGGGCTATTGTTGCTTAGGTGTTGCCGGTATAATTAATGGGTACACAAAAAATGACCTAGGCACCCTTGGTGTTTTTAATGAAGCATTTTCAAATATGCCGCAGTTATTAATTGGGCCTAAAATTGACGGTCGTAATTTATTTGTAGAGCATGTAGCCTGTATGAACGACGGTGGCAAGTCCTTTTCTGAAATAGCTGATTGGATTGAACAAAACGTTGAATTTATTTAACCACAATTAACATTACGGATCGATTGAAAGAACAAATGAAATACCCGGCCGCTATCGTCATTGCATTTATTGTAGCTGCTTTATTTGCGCTTATATTGCGGCCATTCGATCTTAGCGATTTTCTTGTAGGCTGGATTTCAGGAGGGGCTTTCTGGGTAACATATTTAATATTGGCTCAAATTTACAAATAATTCAAAAACATGAAAACCATCGCATGTTTTTTGCCAGTGTTAATCTGGATTGCCGCTAATATCTGGTGGATTGAGTCATATGGTTACGATGAAATTAAAAATGACTACCTCTTTAAAAATTCTTGGCAAGAAGGAATATACGTGTACGGCTATATCATAGTTATAATATTTTTAACCATTGTAAATATCAAATCATGAAAACCATAAAACTAAGCCAGTTCGACAACGAGGTTCGGAAATTGGCGGAACAGATCGGAAAAACTTATTACTCCATCGACGTAAGCAAGTCAGTATTCACCAGCGGAAAGGTGTCGTGGGAGTTTAAGGCTTACGTAGACGGGAAAGGCTTACATATAGGCAAAACACCATCCGAAGTTATCGAAAAATTAAAACAGTCCTGTGGTGTACCGAGCAAGAATGACATTGCCGATGTGGTTATTGAGATGGGGGATATGGTATGAAAAAGAAAATCCGCATCTACCTAATTCGTCAGGGCTTACTAAGCCCCCGCAACCTATCCGAATGCAGGCAAGCATTCCCGTTCCCTTACGATGTTAAGCCACAACATATCAAGTGGGTTGGGTTTAGCAGGCACATTGAGGCGATGCATTATGTACATAAAAGAAACTAAAAATCCAAAAAATTGATATAATGGAAACCCAAACACCAAATAAGACCCATTGGCGCAAAAATTTAGATCCGCGCTATATTAGCGGAGAGGACTTAAAAGCGTCATTACACGGATTGCGCCCCGAAATAGTGTGTTGCGTCACCGAAATGAAAGACGCGCCAACATTCGATCAGTCCACCCAAAAAGAGGTTACTAAAACATCTTTGTGGCTCACCGATCTGCAAACCAAGCAACTTATCTACAAGCCTGTTATATTGAACGTATCCAATGCGAAATTCTTCGCTAAAGAGTTCAATTCGGATTATATCGAAGACTGGTATAACAAGCCCGTTGTGCTTTTTGCTCAACCAGACAAGCGATTTGGTCACGTAGCCAGATTTAAACACTACTATCCACCTGCAAAAGTAACTGACGAAAACGCTACGGTCATACTTAATAAAGCTTCCACATTGGCTGAACTAGGCGAACTATGGGGTACACTATCGCCTGAAGAAAAGAAGCTACCAACCGTAGTTGCACTAAAGGACTCACTTAAAACCAAATTATCATAATGGAAAAATTACATACAGATCACGTAATAGCGCACTTCGATATTCAACAAGGCACCCCCGAATGGCACGAAATCAGGTACGGCAAAGTTGGAGGTGTACTTTCAAAGTCGCTCATGGGTAAACCGGAAACACTCATAAATCATATTGGCAGTTGCCTGTTAGAGCCATTTGAACTAGAGGAGGATGGTTACATTAATGACGATATGCAGCGAGGTATAGACCTTGAACCATACGCACGTCAAGAGGCTTCAAAATACGCCGGAGTCGAATTTCTTGAATGCGGATGGATACAAAGCAAAACCATACCACTTGCCGGGGTATCGCCGGATGGGATAACTAAAGATTTGAAAATTGCCGTATCTATCAAATGTCCCGCACGAACAAAACACGCAGCCACGTTATATAGTGGAGAAATCCCGGATGATAATATTGAACAGTGCATACATGAATTCACAGTCAATCCACATCTTGAAAAATGCTATTTCCTATCCTTCAGGCCGGAATGCAAGCACCCAATGTTTATAAAATTTATAACTTTGGATAGTATCGTTGATTTAGGAACCAAAGCCAAGCCAGTATGCAAAACTGTGCGGGAATGGGCTGGCATAAACCGATCTGCGTTAATGACACTAGAGTCCAATATTAAAATCTACAATGATAATCTAGAAAAAATTTAACCAAAAACCACCATTATGATCATTATCGACATTTGCCTCTCGGACATCCCGGCTGAGGCACGCAAAAAATCCGAAAAGAACAACAAGGTATACGCTAAATTCGTTGTGGACGAGCGTAAAGAAAAGGATAAATTCGACAACACCCATACCGTGTATATCAACCAGTCCAAAGAGGAACGGGAAGCTAAAGTTGCTAAGATTTATGTGGGCAGCGGGAAGGAGTTTGTTTTTAGCAATAAAGCCACTGCACCAGATGGGGACGATTTACCATTTTAGAACCAAAAAACCAATGAAAGAACCATTAAAAGAGTTAATACACGAGAAAGTGGAAGACTCATACACCTTTAAAGAGGATTTAAAACGTGCTCACTCGCTCGAAGAAAAGCTGAGGGTCGTTGCCGAATTTGTCAACCAAAACTACACCCCTAAACCCAACAAACTATGACATTCACCATCAATTCAAAACAACTCTTGGCGGCCTTGACGCTAACAGCCAAAGGTATCAACCAGAACAATATTGTACCTGCAACGTCATGCTACAGACTACATAAGGTGGGCGATAAATTGCAAGTCGAAACCTGCAATCTGGAAATATCAATGCAAACATCGGTAACTTGTGAGATTGCAGACAATTTGGATATATTGATCCCTGCTGATAAAATCACTACGCTATTGTCCAGCTTGCCGGATCAGCCACTACTATTCACTATTAACGAATCCGAAATAACCATTAAAACAGCTTCGGGTCAGTATACACTATCTGGATATTCCGCACAGGACTATCCGGTAATTCAAATTGAAACCAATCACGAAATGATCATTGCCGCAGAGGATTTAACCGAAGCGATATATGCAACAGCCTATGCCCGATCTAAAGAAGCCAGTCTGTTGAAATTTAACGGACTGTCCATAGTCGCCGATAAGGATAAATTACAATTCGCCGGGTGTAATTTAATGGTGCTATCCGTGTTTAACCTGAAAGGCAAATTCAAACCCGCGAAGATCCTTTTGCCTGTTTCGATAACAGATGCAATAGCTGTATTAGATATGGCAGGAGATTGCAAGGTTTCTTATTCTATTAATTCTATTTGTTTCGAATATGAAAACTTGATAGTTAAATCCTTGCTAATGGATGAAAAATACCCTGATTACTTATCTATTATACCAAAAAATGAAATAAAAGTTTCATTAAATCGAATTGAGTTTACGTCGGCAATTAAACGTGTTTTACAATTCGCAAACAAGGGTAAAAAAATTACTATTGATTCGAACAGCCTATTAGCTATTTCAGCACTTGATACCACTTATAAGCAATCCGCGAAAGAGCAATTAACTATGGCCGAACCGAATATTATTAATATATCGGTCAATGGCGAATTTTTATCCACGGCCCTATCCAGATTTAGCTCTGACCTGATTGATATTTGGTGGAGCGCACCTGATAAGGCCATATTAATTTGTGAACCAGATGACGAAGTAAACTTTGCTATGATTATGGCGATGGTGGAGGATGGGATATGACCCACGGATCATTATTCTCCGGAATCGGAGGTTTTGATTTAGCCGCTCAATGGATGGGATGGAAAAATTTGTTTCATTGCGAACAGAATGAGTTTGGACAAAAGGTTTTAAAATATTACTGGCCGAAGGCTATCAGTTATCATGACATCACACAGACAGACTTTAATGTTCACAGAGGACAAATCGATATTCTCACCGGAGGCTTCCCCTGCCAACCCTATTCTCTTGCCGGAAAGCGAAAGGGCAAAGAAGATTCTCGCCACCTCTGGCCGGAAATGCTTAGAGCAATTAGAGAAATTCAGCCGCGTTGGGTCGTGGGCGAAAACGTTTTCGGCCTTATTAATTGGAACGGGGGAATGGTATTCGATGAGGTGCAGGCTGACTTGGAAGTTGCGGGGTACGAAGTGTGGCCGTATGTACTTCCAGCTGTATCCGTCAACGCCCCGCATCGGCGGGATAGAGTCTGGTTTGTTGCTCACAATTCAAACTCAAGGATTGAAAGTCTGCGATCAGAACGGGCAAACTCAATTTATGAACCTGGCATTACTTCCGACCACGCAGGCGGTGCAGCGGGATCATCCGGAAAGAATAGAAAAATTGAAAGCAACCGGTGCGAAAACAATGATGAGCAGGGCAGCGGGAGAACTTCGCGGAAACAGCATAATGGACGCAGTAATGTTTTACGGGTTGCTGCCGACACCAACAGGAATGATGAACGATTGTTATGCAGACAACAGCCCGAACAGTCACTTAAGGAACACGCAATCATTAGCAACATTGGCTGCGAAGAACTTATTACCAACGCCGACAGCGAACGACAATCCAGCGAAAAATACAGGAAAACGCAATCAAGATGGTTTGCAGAAACGGGCATTCCAAACCACTGGTCAAACTGGCCAACTCAACCCCCTGTTTGTAATGGAAATGATGGGATTTCCGCCCGACTGGACGCTATTACCTTTTCTAAGTGGCGAAACGAAAGCATCAAAGCCGGAGGAAACGCAGTAGTGCCCCAGGTAGTTCACCAGATATTTAAAGCGATAGACCAATATATAAAAGCCAACCAATGACCCCCCTCAAACCCGAACTTCAAGGCGAAGGAACGTATACCTACGAATGCAGTAATCCCAAGTGCGCTTACTGCATTTGGACTGGTGATAAAAAGCCAATACCGGAAAAACGGTATAATTGGTATCCTCAACCGAAAAGCCGAGTCAGCGTCATTAGCATCGCCCATAAATGGCTACCAGAAGAATTAGACATATTAAAAGCCAATCAGGATTTATACTGGCGGGATATTGCCAAGTTGGTGCCGTTGCATCCGGTTGACTCTGTTGCCGCAACGCTGACCCGTTTAAGATCGCGTGGGATTTTAAGACCTAGAATTTATCCGGTTAAGTCGCCGGTTTAATTTGTTTTTTCGCTAGGGAAACACTATATTAGAAAATTGATAAGTCGAAGTAAGGAGCCTCTTGTCATAAGATATTAATTGATAATTTAAGAACCTGAGCATTTCCTTACATGCCAGGTTTATTTATCAAAATGGAAGATATAACCTGTCTCAAATGTGGGTTGGTTAATGACTACACGCCACGACAAGCCGGCCCCCATATTTCCGCTTATTGTAACAATTGCGGTAGCTACATCAAACATATCCCTCAAAACAATCCGGTTGAATTAATGCCATTCGGCAAATACAAGGGACGCGAAATCAAATCTCTCCGTTCAAACGAGGAAATCAGGTATCTGCAATGGTTTATTCAAATGCCGGATTTAAAGCCCCGTATCAAAGAAGCTATCGAAAAACATTTAATAGCTTTATAATATGCCTAAGCTAATTATCGATCCCGGTTTAACTATGCCAGATGAAAACCTAAAACTTTCATCTATTCAGGAGAAATTAAACGCTGCTGTCGTCACAGCTAAAGAATTTATCGAAACCCCGCCGATTTGTTTCGAGATAATGGACGGTGAATTTTCGTCAGAAATTGGAACATTGGGAAATATATCGCTCTGGATAGGCAAGGCTAAACAAGGTAAAACATTTGCTATGTCGATGGCTTTAGCAGCTGCAGAACTTGGCGAATGGTTGATGTCAAAACTAAAGATCACACTACCACAAGACCGAAAAAACATCAACTTATTCGATACCGAACAGTCCCGTTTTCACCTTCAGCGCGTCATCCGCCGTGTAGCTAAACTATCCAACCGTGACGAACCTGTAAACCTGACTGCGTATGGGCTCCGCAAATACGCTCCATTAGAACGACTGGAATTAATCGAATATGCTTTATATAACACAACCGGATTAGGCTTTGTAGTCATTGATGGTATCCGGGATCTGATAACGTCTATTAACGACGAAGAACAGTCCAGTATGATAACTTCCAAACTACTTAAATGGAGCGAGGAATTAAATATCCATATCGCTGTCGTGCTTCATACCAACAAAGGCGACAACAATGCCAGAGGGCATCTAGGGTCAGAATTAACCAATAAAGCTGAATCTGTCATATCGGTAGGTAAAGATGAGCAGAACGCCGACCAGATGATTATTAAACCAGAATATTGCCGTAGTAAGGAGTTTATACCTTTTTGTTTTAAAATAGACGAATACGGCGTTCCTTATATTTCCGAGTTACCCCTAATCGAGCAACCAGCCGGAAAGAAAGCGCTGGCCCCGGTTGACGTGGCCGCCGAGACCCATTCGCAAGTTCTGGACGCTGTATTCAGGTTAAAAACAGAATACAAGTACGGCGAACTTCAAGATCAGATCAAGGATTTTTTCATGCGATTCGGCATTAAGTTCGGCCAGAATAAAGCCAGAGAATTTATAACTTTTTATCTTAACGATGCATGGATGGAGTTACACGAACCGCCAAAAGGCTTCGCTGTTTACCGTAGACTAAAAAAGGAATTGGTTCAAAAACCTCATTTAAACGGAAATTTCTATGTTAACGACCATATTAACACACTTGATAATGATTGCCCATTTTAGCAAAGTTTGGTTAACACACTTTTTTATATCATTTAACACAGTTTTTAATACTAAAAAGGCACTTTTTTAAAAGTATGTTAACACACTTTTTGGAGTCGCTTAAACTGTGTTAAGTTAATTAACCGCCTATATATATAGGCGGTATTAACACAGGTTGTTAACACACTTTTTAACGTAACACAATTATGGATAAAAATTCAATCTTAAATGTAACCGTTAGTCTGTATAGCAGCTATACGGATCCCAACCCGGTTGACGTAAATTTGCAGATGTTTATAGATTCCAGGAAGCACAAGGATAAGATAGATGCAATACGTTCAATGGCAGAAAAGGTAGACCGGGATAAAGCCAAAGCATTACTTCCGGCAATCACACCAAGCGGCACCTTTACCTATCGAGATGAAAAGCATTTGGTTAAGCATTCCGGTTTTGTGCAGTTTGATATAGACTATAAAGGGAATGAACACATCGATAACTTTGAAGATATTACGCATGAAATAGGTAAGTTACCCTATATCGCTTACTGTGGCTTTTCGGCGTCAGGATATGGTATTTGGGGGCTAGTCCCAATAGCTTATCCAGATAAGCACAAACTTCATTTACAGGCGTTAAAAAACATCTTCAAATCATACGGTATAAAATGCGATACAGCACCCTCTAATGTTGCCAGCTTGCGCGGTTATTCTTACGATGATAATCCGCATATAAACCATCATGCTGAGTTATTCACGCAAATAACCAAACCACAGGATATAAAAATTTATCGTAACTTATCCTATGAAACCAGCACCGAAAGAACTTTTGAAAGAGCGGTAAGAAAGACGCAACAAACTGAAATTTTTATGGATGGGGCAAAGCATAGTTTTTTAGTTCGGTTAGCTGGCTACTGTAATGCGGTAGGTTTGGAATATCAAACTGTGGTGGAGCTGGTTGAGCAGAATTTCAGATCCTTAACTAATCCAGATGTCGATCTTGAAAAACCGATAAACAACGTCTATAAGGGCTATAAACATCAATTCGCTGAATATGCCTAAAACTCACCTCAAACTCGACATGAACGGCCAAATCCAGACAACAATGGATTTCAGATGTAAATCCAAACCAAAAAAGTATATTCCCGGTATTATCGAAGATTATATCCGGGAAAGGGAAATATTTATTAATGATGAATTATCAAAGCAATGGTTGAAAGAGCATGAAAAATAGTAAAATATGAAAGAGCAAACCAAAACAGTTTATAGCTGTGATTACTGTAAAAAGAAATACTTCGTCAAACACGCTTGTGAAAATCATGAGAAATTTTGTTCGGCGAATCCACTAACATTTCCAGCTTGTACTAATTGTATTCATTTCGAAGAACGCAAAAAAGAAGTTTATTATGAAAGGTATCCCGAAGATTATACTAAGGAATTTTTGTCATTCTATTGCAAAAAACGACAATGTGGTATGTACCCCTTAAAAGCACTGGCTAGAAATTTACCCAATAGATTCCCTGAAACATTTGAAGGTGAAATATTATTACCACATGAATGCGAATTTTACCAGTATCTTGATGATGACACTCAATCTTTTCTTAACTCATTACTATGAAACCCCTTTCCGAAACCCCATACGAAGACCTGCTATTCGGTAAACGAACAGGCAAACTATTACGCGGCGAAGAAGTCAAACCACCAGCCAAACGAAACTACCGTGAATCATCCGAGCAAACCACCATTGCCGGTTATATCAAAAAGCATTATCCCGATATTCCAATTGAGACAGTTCGCCACGAGGGGAAAAAGCAGTACTGGCAGCAAAACCAGGATAAAAAGCAAAATTCAGCCGATTCATTTCCAGATACAAGGGTATACTTACCTAGAATTACCCTTATGATCGAAAATAAGCCCTCAGGAGCCAAGATAATTGATAAGATGGGCAGATTGTCCACCATGCACCTGCAATGTCAATACATGACCCATAAACGCTTATTTAACGAACATACCAAAGTCTACTTCGCAATCGGTGTAACCGAGGCGATACAATTGTTTGAGCAATGCCGAAACGATAACTACCCGGAAATGCAGGTATTTAAGGATAATAAGGAGTATGCGGCGACTTCTGAAAGGAATAAAGGCGAAACACAATAAAGAGGACAATCATATCGACCTTTTGCAGTAACTTCAATTAAACCCTTTTTTTTAAGGATTAATAATTTCGCTTGTACAGACCTATGTGTATTACGTTGCTGTTCCCATAATCTAAATGCACTTATAAATGGATTTATCCAAATTAAGATTAGCGTCTGGAATGCTTCAGGTCTAAGATTGTATTTTGTGGATATTTTGACTTGTAAGTTTATTGTTTCAACGAATGATAACTGTAGGAGTTGTATTCTATCGTGCCTTAGCCCCCTAAACCGTTTCTGACGTGCTCTGTTCAACGATCTCTGTGCAGTTGGTAGTATGATACATTCGTCCATAAAATAATGTCTTAAAACGCTTTAAATTAAGTCAAATATAAATAAAAAAAGCGACCTTTTTGGGGGTCGCTGTCCGAGCGGGGTATGTTACAATTCCCGCCTCACCTGTTTCCAGTCCGTCAGGAACAAGATAAAAAGGATGGGGAGGGTCTGTGCGATTATGCCGATGGTGATCATGATACTACTGCGTTTTTTATACTAAGACGTGTAAAAGATGAGCCTAATTTAAACATATCTAAATGTGACACGTCGGAAAATCCATAAACTACAAATGCTCCGCTTCTGGTTTTACTCACATTATCTTGTAATTCTCTTTCTTGAATTGCTAATTCCATAGTTTCATTAGCTGGATCACAACATTCTATTCTCATTGTTTTCATATCTGTAAGTTTTTAAGTGTTTGTGTTAATTCGTCAATTTGTTTTAGTGCCTGTTTGTACGCATCGAGCGGGTTGCTGGCTTTCTCAATTATCGCCTCCGATACGTAACGGGATTTGTTGGTCTTAGCGGCCAATTCCGCCTCAGCCTCCGCCGTTAGCCTAAATGTATGGCGTTTTTTTGGATTATCTACTTTTTTGCGCCCCATGTTATGCCTCCCTATTACCAATGAGTATATCAGCCAAATCGCAAACACATTCGGCAGAAAGGCGATAAAGGTCATCTTCATCAATATAGCCCACGTGACTCCATCCACCGTTTTCGAATAATATTTGATAATCACTTTCTTTAAAATGTAATTCGCCTTCTTTAAAATAAGTCAACACAACTTTTTGTGCTGAATTTTTTAAGCCTTCTAGTTGTTCTTTTAATGTTTTCATTTCCTTCTTTCTGTTAAATTCAACCTATAAGTAATTAACCTGTTAGTTATAGCCACGTAAGCACCGAAGCGATCAGTTCCCTGTGTGAACTTTGCCATGAGCAGCGCCCTATCGATCAGTTCGGTAGCTTTATGTTCGCGCATGTCGAACCAGAGCGATTTGGACGGCTGCCATAGCATCGACTTGTAAGTTAGCGCCAGGCTGTTCAGTCTAGTGGCTTGTGCCGGTCTCTCCTGAGCCAGCTGTTTGAATTTGATATACTTGTCATACCAAATTGATTGAGGTTTGAGTTTCATGGTGTTAAAATGTTAAGTCCCCATTTTCGTTAAAGTCACCCATGCAAGGCTCCACTAATTGGAGTATTTCCTGCTCAGTTTGTTCGATATTATACGACTGGAACACAATGCCTCCGCCGTATTGTTTGTTATGGAACTTGCGGCCGCCAATTTTGTGAGCGCGTTTAACAGCTATTTCGTACATAGTGGTCACATTGTTGTCTTTTTCAGTATCTGTTAACAGGTTAATAAAGTGGCAAACATAACGCGGGTTTCCGTTTACATCGTTATTTACGCGGGTAAATTCAATTTGAGTTTTCATGTCTTTGAGTTTTTGCTTTGTCATCCATTTGACTATACAAATGTAATACTTTTATTTTATTTGTCAATACTTATTTTAATTTTGTCGCAAAGTAGTGTTGTAGGGTGTGGTTGCGACAAGTAAAACGCGCGTCTGGCTTAGAGCGATAGGGTAGGGGAGAGGTTGAACCGTTTTGCAAAACGGTATAGTTTAGGCTCTACTTAACATAATCAAATTTATGAGACGGTTTTAGCAGTTTAAAATCATTATAACTCACAGGAATACTTACTAATCAATTAGTAGTATCAGATCAATCACAACATAGCCAAATTAGTTCAGGCACGCGCGCACAAGTAGTTAGTGCAGCGCATCGCTTAGTAGTTCCTTCTGAAAGCGACCCACCCCCTCGCGCGTGATTCCGTTTTAAAAACGCGGGGGTGCCGGGTAGTTTATATGGACTCACCCCCCATTCACACTACTTTGCCAATATTTTATTTGGAAATACGAAAACCTGTACGTAGCTTTGACATGCGATACATTAAGGATGAAAAGATATTCAAAAACTTCCCGGCAACACGACATCCTTGACCAAGTGTATCGCTATGCTTCCTTTCGGACGTGTTGACCGGGTTTTTTATGGCATGGAACCAGTAATCCCATTTGGCAATACAGGGTATGATAGTCGGATATTTGACCATTTGTACCGTACATTCGGAACGGAAGATGGCGGCACTATACTGTCAGCGGAATGGTTGGGTGAGTTGAAGTGTTTTAAGACGGATGTGCCGTATCAGATTATTTCAAATTTGATAAGGGGAAAGAATGTAGGACCTTTGTGCAATAACTATAACTGGGTAGAGGTTAATCCTGATTTAACAGTTAAAGAAACTGTAGATTACGACTGGTCTGGTCAACAGTCTAAAGCGTATACAGTACCTTCGAATTACTGGTGTTTGGAACTAGCATCAAAAGCCTCGTACTCAACGATAGATGAGCTTTTTAAAAACGCTGAAAGGATTAAAGAATATTGTAAGCAATTAATCTGATGGTAAACCTCTTTACGACATATTACGAAGATGAGAAGCGGTCAGTCGAGTTAAATGATGTGCTTATGCAAAATATGCACAACTTTACAATTGATCGGATTTATCTGCTTGATGAGAGTGGAAGAATGAAACTTGATAGACAAATCTCAAGCCGTCCGGCTTTTCAGCAAATCTTCGACTATGTTAATGAGGTAACTAAAGACGATGACATCAATATCGTAGCCAACTCGGATATATTCTTCGATGAAGAGGGTATTGAGATTGCTAAGTTGCTGCTGGATCCAAATGACTGCTGGGCGCTGACAAGGTGGGACGCGGTAACAGGGGAGTTTATGGGACGAAGGGATAGCCAGGATAGCTGGTTCTTCCGTGGAAAAGTTAAGCCTGGAAATTATGATTTCCAGATAGGGATGCCGGGATGCGATAATAAGCTGGCTTATGAATTGCAGCAGGCAGGGTATAATATCAGCAATCCGAGCCTGACGATATTGACGTTCCACCTGCACAAAGGAGAAGAAAGATCGTGGCACGGTAAGCCACAGGTGCCTCAACCGTATTTGCTAATTAATCCGACGGCGATATGAAATTCATCGTTTACTATAAACTACAAAACAGCGTTGAGGAAAACTCAATGGAGATAGACGCTACCGGTGCTAATGAGGCGTTGCGTAAAGTGGTTAACGAGGTTAAGGACTTACGGGAGGTGTCAGTAGTTGAAAAGGACAGGAAACATTCGAAAGGCCGTGGAGAAATTTGTAAAGTGGTGCAATGAAAACGAAGGGTTCGTATTGATGCTGCTGGTGATTTTGTACGCAATTGAAGTGATAACAAGCTGGTTTAAGAAATGAAACTACTCAACATATCCTGCATGTGCAACGCCGATGGTTCGCCAAACGGATTCACCAAAGCTATGCGGTCGGTTTGCAACGAATACAGGGAAATACCCGTTAGTCTTCCGAATCTGAACGACAATATAAGCACCTTGTTGAGCCACTTCAAACCGGATCTGGTGTTCATCCAGATACAGGCTAAAGGTATTTTACAGTCAACCATTGAGGATTTGAAAGATAGCGGCGCGTTTATCATCCACTGGTCTGGTGATGTCAGGCAACCGTTACCAGAAGTGTATACCGATATGGCGCAATGGGGATGCGACATGACGTGCTTCTCGAATATGGAAGATGTTCGGACGATGAGAGCGCTTGGGTTTCGGTCGGAATTTCTGCAAATCGGGTACGACCCGGAAATTTACACCCCCGACGGCGTGAAAGGAGTTGCACCGGAAATAGTGTTCATGGGCAACAATTGCGGTGGTTTCCCATTGAGCCAGTACAGGCGCGACATGGTGGAGTTTCTGCACCGTGAGTATGGATCGCGGTTCGGACTTTACGGAAGCGGATGGGGCGGTTTGGAAACGGGAAACTATATGGGGGATCAGCACGGGGAGGCAGCCATTTATAGAGGGGCAAAGATTGGGATAAATTTGTCGCACTTTGACTGCGAGCGGTATACCAGCGACAGGATGTTCAGGATGATGGGGTGCGGGGTGTGTGTGCTGAGTCACGATTTCAATGGTGCAAAAGAAATGTTCCCCGGCGTTGGCAGATGGAATAATTTTGAAGAACTCAAGGAACTGATAGATCAGTATTTGTATTTTGAAAATGATAATTTAAGAAAGAGCGCTGCTATGTATGGATACGAACTCGCAAAATCGGCTTACACTTTTGGACAAATGGCACAAAACATCATCAAACTATATGAACAACGCTAGGATACTTTGTTACATCCCGCTTCACTACGGAGCCGAATACTTAGCTTATGCCATAAAAAGTGTTGAGCCTTTTGTGGAACGTATAATCATACTTTACACGGCAGAACCAAGCTACGGTTTTGGAACGCATGCGCATTGCCCTGAAAGCGAACAGCAACTTCACGATCTTGCAATAGCTTCAAGTCCGAAAGTAGAATGGTATAAAATAAGTGTTGGAACAGAAGGCGATCACAGGGCTTATATTATGAACTTTGCCGAGGGGTATGACGGCATTTTAACCATTGATGCCGATGAAGTATTTGATCAAATAGATTTGCCTGTTGCGATTGATTTGGCTATGAAGTCGGACAAGCGGTATATCGGGTTTGGGGGTTTCATTAATTTTTGGAAGTCGTTTAACCACGTTTGCTACGATGGATTTACCCCAATTCGGTTTTACAACCTGCATAATCAGGGTGGAGAAGGCGTTGTCCCATGCAAAGTCTACCACTTTTCAACTGCCCAAAGTTCTGAGATAATTAAGTATAAGCTATTGATTCACGGACATCACGACGAAATCCGTCCCGGATGGTTCGATATGTACATGAACTGGAAGCCGGGAGATGTGGTTGATAAGGGCTTACACCTTGTAGCCTACGATATTTGGCAGGCTACTGAATACGATAAAACTAAACTGCCGGATGCGCTTAAAAATCATCCGTATTATGATTTGGAGGTGATACCATGACCAAAGGCGCCGTCATCGTAGATAATCGTCCGATCGGTGACGCGATCGAAAGACACGAAAGGTATTTACCTGCCGACTGGTCGATCATCCATCTAAGGCCGCAAATATATTCCATACAGGACTATAACAACTTTGTGGTATCTGATTTTTGGGAAGGTATGCCGGACGTAGTGTTGATATTTCAGCACGATTCGGGGTTGCTGAGAAGTGGTATTGAGGACTTTTTGGAGTGGGATTATGTTGGTGCTCCGTGGGCTTGGCAGGAATGGGGCGGCAACGGCGGTCTTAGCTTGCGCAAACGGGATGCTATGCTTGAAGTGATAAAAAACTTTCCATATGACGGAAGTAATGAAGATGTTTGGTTTTGCAAGGGGCTGAAAGAATTAGGATTGAAAATTGCGCCACGTGAAGTTTGTGATGAGTTTTCGGTAGAGGCTTGCTATAAATTGGGCACACTTGGTTATCACGGGATTCACACATGGCTTAATACAGATCAGGTTAATCAAATACTGACGCAATATGATTGAACTTGGCCGCCACTCTTACGTTTGCAACCCTCAATTCAGGGGCAATATGAGCCGTGTGATCGTAGGTAACTTTTGCTCGATAGCGGAAGGATGTGTGTTCGATTGCGGATTTCAGCATCCGACTAAAAGTGTAACGACCTTTCCGCTAAACAGGATTTGGGATGAACTGCCGTCAAACACCTTTACAAAAGGAGATATTATTATCGGGAACGATGTATGGATAGGGGAGCGTGCTATGATTGGTAGCGGGGTAACGATTGGGGATGGTTGCATAGTCGGAATGAATACGGTTGTTACAAAGGATATGGAGCCGTTTAGCATTAAGGCTGGTAATAAAACATGGCTGCGATTTGAGCGGCACACTATTCACTCGCTTCAACGGGTCGCATGGTGGAACTGGCCTGACGAACGAATTTTGAAAAACGCGTATTTGCTTTTAAGCGAAGATATTGACAACTTTATAAATAATCATGAATAAACTACAACCCATCCTGGACAAGTACGACGAGAAATGTGCGACACCGAGCGACATCAATGAGTTGCTGCCATACCTGTTGCAGTACGCAAAGGAGTGCGAACATATTACCGAAATGGGTGTAAGGAATCCGACTTCTACCTATGCTTTCCTTGCGGCTAACCCTAAAAAAATGATCAGCTATGATATTGCCCGTTGGGAATTGGTTGACGAGGCAGAGAGATTGGCTAAAGAGTGCGGCGTGGATTGGGATTTTATACAGCAGGATGTTTTGCAGGCCGACATAGAAGAAACTGACTTTCTGTTTATAGACACGTTTCATAGCAAGTCACAGCTTGAAAGAGAACTTGCAAGGCACTCAGGCAAGGTTAGGAAGTATATCGGGTTTCACGATACCACAACGTTCGAATTTTCGGGAGAGCCCCATTACCCCGGCGTGCCAAATGAAGTTGCTTGCGGTATCGGTCTTTGGCCTGCCATACAGGAGTTTTTGGACAAGGGCGGCTGGAAGATAGCTTTCAGAACCACCATAAATAATGGGCTTACTATAATCAGAAGGACATGATAACAGATACAAAAGCAGTGATGGGTGTAGAAGAAAAATTAATTGAAATTTCAAGGTTAATGAAAGACCTGGACGCTAAGGAAATTTATTTTGAAATAAATAGTCAGTTTCATGTCGATCTTAAAGAATGGTTACAAAAAGATTTCAATATAACTCATGTTGATAATTCAACTGTACCTCATACTCCATATGAGGAATATAAAGTTTTTGGAGTTAAAATAATATTCAATTGAAAATCCTCGTAGGTATTCCAACGATCGGCCCCGCTCATCTAACCCAAATGGCTATTGATAGCGTATATCCAGAAGCAGACGTTCTGGTCGTAGACAACAACGCCGACGATGAAACCAAACTGGTTCTATTACGGGAAGATATTTACGTCATTGCCAACGAGCAAAACGAATACGTCAACAAGGCATGGAACCAAATACTGGAAGCGTTTCTGGAAAGCGGTTACGAAACGCTTGTCATCATGAACTCAGACTTGATTATGTCGCCGGGGTGGAGCAGGAAGCTAAATCCAAAGCAGATTTGCATACCAACGGACGGGAGTCACACGGAAGATGTAGTAGTTACCGAAGGAACGCCGGGGGTATTTATTCATTTGTCGCGAGATATGGCTGAGATAGTTTATCCCATACCAGAATATATCCGAATTTGGTTTGGAGACAATTGGTGCTTTAGTATACTCCGAGCTTTAGGTTATCAGACCGTAGTCAAGTCGGGACTTATATCCAACCATTACAACGGTGGAAGCCAGTCGGTTAATGCAGTACCAAACAAGGCTGAAATAATTGAACAGGACAAGGCTAACTGGGCTTTGTATGGGGAAAAGGATATAGCGGAAAGGGTGGTGAAGTGGAAAGGATAGGGATTGGGGTAACGACTAATGAGCAAGCTACGTGGAATGGTTGTGCATTTATTGACTATCATGACTATTCTTATAGAGTTGGTAATAACACAATTGCCATAGATAAAAATTGGCTTATAAAGTTACTATATGATTTGGATTGCGACTACATTTTCATATTCGATGACGATTGTTTCCCAATCCGCGAAGGATGGGCGGACTTCTTCATTAACGCACACAAGAAAACAGGTATAGATCATTTTGTTCTTTGTAAACCAGACCACAACGAACTAATCCAGCGAACACCGATCGTAAGCCTTTACCAGACCGGCACAGGGTGTATGATGTTCCTGACACGCAAAGTCATTGAACAGGTAGGCTACATCAATCCAGAGTACGGGAAGTACGGTTATGAGCACGCAGGTTACTCATGGCGCATACATCAGGCTGGATTAACGCCTAGCTGGTACGTAAGCGTAAATGGCTGGGAAAAGTTTATTTACTCTTGGGATTTGGACAAAGAGGGTGCCGAAAAGCATGGATTCGTTCGGTCGCACTGGGATGGAGAGGAATATAAAAATGATTATATACTGCAAAATCAGGATGTTTTTTATAAGGAGATAAGTTCACCTAAAATTTATTACCCTTATAATTTGGAAATGTCGAAATAGTAAGCGTAAATTTATTGTAAAAAATTCTTATCATGGCAAAAGCACATCCCGGTTTTAAGGCCGTACAAAAGAAAATTGAAAAGTCTGGTTACTCAAAAAAGGCAGCAGGTGCAATCTTGGCCAATGCCACACGTAAGGCATCTGCCAGCGCTAAAGCGAAGAATCCGAACCTGAAGCGCGTGAAATGAGCAGCATAGCAAAATCAATAACAGATATGCTCAATCATCCTTACTGGGAAAATGAGGACGAAAGGGACATCTACCTGTTTGAATTTGCCATGTGTATTTACGAAACTACGTGCCAGCAAGCCGCAATAACCTATCGCAACAACCGGAAGTTCACCCCAACGGAGTGTTACAATGCCATAAAATTCATGCCGCCGCCTAAACTTGATTTCTGGATTAAAAGACCAGACGATTGTATAGTAGTATCGCTAGATACTACAGAAGAAAAAAAGCCGCATAAGATTTGTTGATCCTATGCAGCTCAAATTGGTTTTTCTGAATTAAGACTTCAATGTTGACCAGATAGTGGCCTCAGACTCATTCACGTAATAAGTATCTGTAATCCTCAATGTGCGGCTATTGTTGGAACGCACCTTTAGAACTGTGTTTACTCCCGGTTGAGTACCCG